>Ga0210406_10001618_pt1 | contig 27130 bp, 23 predicted proteins | sample IncBWC30MmetaG_FD_155454 | JGI IMG/M metagenome (GOLD analysis project Ga0210406, IMG submission 155454) | Forest soil microbial communities from Barre Woods Harvard Forest LTER site, Petersham, Massachusetts, United States - Inc-BW-C-30-M | ecosystem: Environmental > Terrestrial > Soil >... | reverse complement strand
GGTTTTGCCAAAGACGCCACTGCTGCACATAGCCGCGACGCCATTGGCGAACTCGACCTCGCCGACGGGCCGCATTTCCTCGGGGCCTCGATCGCGATACATCGAACTCGCCTCCATGTACACCGTCGCAACAATATTGTGCCCGCTTCCGGTATCGAGCAGCAGGTCATCGAGCAAATACCGCCATCCAAGGCGCTGCCACAAATGATGATGCGGATCGACGATCGGCAGTTCAGGTTCGAGAATTGATTCCTTGCGCCGGTCGAGCCAATCCCGGCGAACCGGGTTAGATGGCGCGGCCTGCTGTTGCGCGTATGCGCGCCGCGGCCAAGTGGCTGCCGCGCCGCCGAGGAGAGTGGAGAATTCGCGTCGGTTCATTGATCACCTCCGTTGACGAACGGGCTCAGGAAACTCCTTTACCTTACCTTAGATTTGAGTTGGGTCAGGCGACTGCGAATGGATGGTCGCCGAGCTCGGAAGGCTGGAGATTATCCCCGAGGCCACAATTCACAAAGTTCTGTCCGGATGCGCCGTATTCCAGGACCAATCCGCTCGCTCCGTGCATGAGATCGCTAGCGGGCACGCGACACCAAACTGGATTCGCGAGGTTATTTCGCAACTCGCTCCCAGATCAACGTGCTTTCCACGACGGGCGGGTTGAGTTCCTGGGAATCGATCCGCAACGACATACGATTGGTCCCCTGGAATGTATACCATCGCTTGGTAGTCCAACCGACTGCGTTGGGGTTATTGTGGAGCTCATAACGTCGCAGTATAAACCCCTCTTTCGCGTGGATCTCGACGGTGGCACAGTAAGCACCGAAGCCCGTCATCGCGGATAGTCTTTCTTCCGGTGTCGGTGCGGTTTCCGACTTCCATCGGGGCCGATTCGGATTCATGGTGACGTAGCACATGTGACCGGCATCGGTGTCAAAAACAACATAGGCGACGTTGTTTGAACTTTGGCGAGTCGTTCCGTCAGCGAGGCGCTGCGGGTTAGATACCAGCCGCCACATGCCTGCAAACTGCTTAGCAATGTCATCTTGGGACTGAGCACGCGACGTGCTGTTGAACGGGCCCAATACCAGGAGGATGGACCATACGATGGTTTTTTTCATCTGCGTCACCTTTCGTGCGGACGTGCGTCCAGGAACCGTCTCTAAGGTTAACGCGTGTCTGCACTGCCCGATCAGACAATAAGGTCGCTTGGCCGGCTCGTATCACGTTAAGTTCGCGCCGACGCTGTAATGAAATTCCCCCGTGAGTGCGTCGGACCAGGATGCCGGCCAACTCCGAGTCGAGAACCCGGTAGCTACTTTTGGCGGAACCTCAACGCCAGGCCAAACCCCAAATTTGACAAAGTAATAGAAGGATACGCCGTGATTCAGGAGCTATAAGACATCGGATGGCAGCACCGGTCCTCGACACATGAGGATGATCGACGTTGGGAATGTGCCCTCAACGTATGGATCGTCAATGAGGTTGATTCTCACTGCCTGCTTGTGCCAAGATGTGCGTCAGAACAACGCTGCAAGGCGAAATCAATTGGAGGAATCCATGCCGAATCCCTTCGGTAAAGTAGGTGTCGGCTGTGCGCTCGCGGTCGTCTATCTGGCGCAGGTCGCCAGCGCACAGACTCCGCCGCCGGGTGCTCAGGCTGGGTCGGCCGAAACAGTCAGCAACGTGGTCGCCAATCCGACCTACATTTCCATTCCTCTGGAAATCACGGTTAACCGCCCGGCTGCCGAAGTCTGGAAGCGCGTCGGCAAGTTCTTCGATAGCGGGGAATGGCTGCGGATCCCCAAAATGCCGTTGATTTCGATGTTGCTAAACGGATGACTAACCTTCTCGTGACATGGTTGCTGAGCGCCGTAAGCCTGCTAATAGTCGCGTATTTCATCAAAGGCTTTGACATCAGCGGATTTGGCTCAGCGTTAATCGCGGCAGTGGTGATCGGCCTGGCTAACGGGACCATTGGCTTCTTCCTAAAGGTCGTCACGTTTCCCTTGACGATACTCACCTTAGGGTTGTTCTGGTGGGTCATCAACGCGCTCATGTTGAAACTCGCGGCCGCGGTTGTTCCGGGGTTCAAGATAAACGGTTTTCTTCCGGCCTTAATAGGCGCGCTAGTCCTGAGTCTTGTGAATCTTTTGCTGCGGGCGTTTCTGCAAGTTTGATCCGAGCAAGGCCGTTGGACAGTGGGATGGCCCGCTCGATGTCTGCTCCCTTTTGCCGGGGGCGCGGTTATCCGAGTCACCAACTCGGGAGATCGTGTCCGGATATGCCGTCAGCCGCTCGGAAGGCTCGGTTCCTCCTGAGCGCCGAAGAACCTGCTATCGTACGCCAGATGAGCAACAAAGATGCCGAGGTGAAATCTTTCTTTACTGTCTATGAGGCGGCAAACGCGATATTTGACGTGGAGCAGATTGCCGCTTGTTATGCTGACGTCTTCATGTTTGGTGGCCCAGAAGGTGTTCAATGCGTGAAGAAAGAGGACTTCCTGAAAGTTCTTCCTCGTCGCAAAGAATTCTTTCGGTCGCGAGGATTGGTGTCCTCGAACATCGACTCTCTCGAAGCATCTACGCTGGACTCGAAGTACGCACTCGTAAAAGTGATCTGGAATATGCGTTTTGACCGAGGTGCAAGCGAGCCGATATATAGTCAAAACGCCGCTTCCTATATCCTTTCGAGAACGGATGATGGCCTTCGGATTGTCTTCCAGATCGATCACCAAGACTTGGGGAAAAGAGTGCAGGAGCTGGGCTTGGAGTGATTCCCCCGTGCGCCGGTGAATGCCTAGCGGATCGTCGGCCAATCTGGAAGTTGGAAGGAAACCGCGTTGTATGAGATTGGCCCCGCATCCCCCTTTCCCTCAGGCGAACGTTACCGGATCCTGGAGGGTACATGTGGTGGCCGGCTCGGTGGATTAGTTAGGCGATACTCCCGCGTTGGAATGCGAAGGTCTCTGAGCACGCGTGACGGTCTGTTCCGAAAGAATAACGGGGGAAACGTCGGATGATAACGCCGGACCCAGTTACCGCGTATTTGTGATAACGTGCCCTCAAGGGAGGGCCAGCAAATGTTGAAGTGGCTTGTTCGTTTTTGGCACCGAATTGAGGGTTGGATGCGTCGGCGTATCTCTCCGCCTTCACATCCTGCGTACCATCGTGCAAATCTCCATGGTCGTCATCGCTAGTATGCGGTGCATGATATAGTGGCCATCACGTTTGGCCGCAATCTAACGATATTTCGAACGCGGCGCAACGGGAGGTTATCGATGAGATTGGCTGGAACTTGGGCAATCGCGGCTGGCTTGGCAGCCTTATTTGTTTTCCTATCGAGCGCGCAGAGCGGCGGTTCTCAAAAACGCAAAGCCGTCATGATGACGCGGCTCTACACTTGGCCGGACGGCCAGACGCACGCTGAAGAAATGGAGGCCACGTTTACCGCAGGTAGCCCAACGAGGTCTTCAAATTGATGGGCATCACTGGAGCAGAATTGCATCGCGCTGCTCCGGGTACCGTCCTGGATTGGCATACTGCTCCGCGGCGCCAATATGTAATTACGCTCAGCGGTCAAGGAGAACTCGAAGTGTCAGGAGGGCAAAAGATACGCGTGGGACCTGGTCACATCGACCTTGTCGAAGATACTACGGGCAAAGGCCACATCACGAGAGTCACGGGCACTGAGGATCGGGTAACGCTCCAGCTCCCCCTTTCAGACGGGCCCAATCGAGCTTCGACCCTGAATCGCTGAAGTTGGATAGAGCTTTTTCCGCGATGAACCTTGCGACTAGCAAATGCCATCCGCGCGAGAAGGCGTTCAGCCTTAAAGGTACCGTTTGCAGTAACTCACAGCGACTGAATCGAGTGTGACTAGGACTCCCTTTACGTGTTCAAAGGGCGGTTTTCAGGGGCAGTGACTACGCGAAAGTCATCGCGGATGGCATTCGTTCCAAAGTCCACCCCGCTACTTGATACAATTAGCGCGAAAAGGAGTCTCGCGGTGTCTGATCAAAAAACTCGCAGGTTTTTCCTTGGAGCCTTAACCGCTGCGTCCGCGGTTCGCGTCTGGGGAGCAAACGACAAGGTCAACGTCGGTATCGTGGGCCTGGGAGGCCGCGGCAGCAGCCACCTCAATACCTATACGACTCTGAACGAGGCTCACGTGGTCGCCCTCTGCGACGTCAACCAGGCCGCACGCGAAAGGGCCCAGGCGACGCTGACCAAGAAGAACCTGGAGAAAGCCAGGGAATTCGAAGATATGCGACAGATGTTCGCCGATCCGAACGTCGAGGCGGTTTCTATTGCAACTCCGAACCACTGGCACGCGCTCTCCGCGATCTGGGCGATGAAGGCGGGCAAGGACGTCTACGGGGAAAAGCCGGCCTGCTACAACATCTACGAAGGTATGCGGATGATCCAGACGCAGCGCGAAACCAAGCGCATCATGCAGGTGGGGTCGCAGCATCGGAGCTGGCCGTTCAAGATCAAGGCCATCACGGCGATGCAACAGGGTTTGATCGGCAAGCTCTACATGAGCAAGGCGCTGTGTTACAAGCTGCGTCCCTCGATCGGCCACACGCCGGATAGCCCCACACCTCCCGGCTTGAATTGGGATCTGTTCCTCGGACCGGCGCCGATGCGCTCCTTCAACGAGAAGCGGTTCGCGTATTTCTGGCACTGGTTCTGGGATACCGGCAACGGTGACATCGGCAACCAGGGCGTGCACGAAACCGGTATCGCGCGCTGGGCGCTGGGCGATCCCGTGTGGCCGCAGACGGCGGTCGCGTTCGGCGGCAAGTTTGGTATCGATGACGACACAGAAACACCCAACACGCTCACCGCCGGCTTCAACTATGGTAACCAGCAGCTCGTTGTCGAGGTGCGCGGCAGAATGACCAACGGCGAAGGCGTTCGGCAGAATCGTGTGGTAATGGCCGGACCGAATGCCGTTCCACGAGGTGGACCGGCCGCTTCGGTGCCCACGCAGGCGGGACCGGCGAGCAATCCGATCAACGTTGGTGTCGGCAACCTCTTCTATGGCAGCGAAGGTTGGGCCGCGATGAGCGACCAGGGGTTCCAGGCGTACAAGGGCGATTCGAGCGAGCTGATCATGGAAGAGCGGAACGATCGTGGTTCCGGCGATTCCACGGGCCTCCACATGCAGAATTTCCTGGCGTGTGTGAAAACGCGCCGCGAGCAGGATCTTCACGACCCGATCGCCAACGCGGTGCCCAGCTCCGATCTCTGCCACCTGGCGAACATTAGTTACCGCGTGGGCCGCGCGCTGAAGATTGAGCCCGGTCCGACCCCGAAGTTCACGGGCGACGCCGAGGCGACCAAAATGATCACACGCCCGGTTTATCGCAAGCCCTACGAAGTGTAGCTCGGGGACTGCCCCAGAGCCGGCTAGAGGTTCCGCTTCGAGCTCCCGGAGCCTCCATTCATAGTAATCCCACGTGACTGGCAAATCTGGCGAGTGAGTGAAGTTGTGGCTCGGGACTATGTCCGGGTCGCGCGCAATTCGGGAAGCATTCTCTCGGGCATGGGCCCAGAACGATGCAAACTGTCTTCCGATGGCGACACGATTGCAAGAGTTGTTGCTTTGATCCAGGGCGAACTCTAATCGACCAAAACCGTCTTGAGCAGGCCGTCCTGCACGTGGTTGCTTGATCCGCGCGGTGGGGAACTCAACGTTGACATCGGTCTGGAATTTGTTTCAATCTATTGGTATTCCCGCAAAAAAACCGTTCCTCTTTAAACCGACCATACTTTTATGAGTCCAAAACGTACCGGTGCACAAAAAAGACCTCCGGGAGCAGGGCTTTTCACCCTGCTCAAACCATATCGGTGGTTGGTCGTCATACTCGTCGTACTGACGATTGCCGGGAACGGGCTTACCCTGGTAGTGCCCAAACTTATCTCGCGCGCCATCGACGACTACACGCAGCGGGCCTTTGTCCTCTCGAAGCTAGTCCTGCAATTCTTCGTCGTCGCGTTCCTGGTGTTCGCTTTGAACTATCTGCAGAACATCATGCAGACCTACGCCTCCGAGCGGGTCGCGCGAGACCTGCGGACGCGATTGGCCGCCAAGCTCGCGACTCAGTCCTACAGCAGCATCGAGAGGTTCACGCCCGCTAAACTCCTGACGAATCTTACTTCTGACGTCGACGGCGTCAAGCTGTTCGTTTCCCAGGCGGTCGCCACTATCATTGCCTCGCTGTTCTTGATCACCGGCGCGAGCGTTATGCTGCTCACCATAAACTGGCGGTTGGGGTTGAGCGTCTTGGGTGTGGTGCCTGTGATCGGCGGCACGTTTTTCTTCGCTCTCAGGAAGGTCCGAGTTCTGTTTAAGCGCGGTCAGGAAGCCATCGACTGGCTGAACCGCGTGATCAATGAGACCATTCTCGGAGCCACGCTCATCCGCATCCTCAATTCTCAGCGCTTCGAGGCTGAAAAATTCGCCGCCGCGAACACCGAATCCCGGGATATCGGCCTCGCCATCCTCCGCATCATGTCCGCCATGATCCCGGCCATCACGCTGGCCGTCAATCTGGCCACCATCATCATTCTTCTGCTCGGCGGCCGCCTGGTGATCCTGGGGAGCATGACCCTTGGAGATTTCACCGCCTTCAACAGTTATCTCGCGCTTCTAATCTTTCCCATCATCATGCTGGGATTTATGAGTAACGTGATGGCGCAGGCCGGCGCTTCCTACATGCGCCTGGGCGCGGTTCTAACGGCGCCGGAGGCCAACCAAACCGGCACGCTTCGACCGGCTCTTCGCGGCGACCTCGCCATCAATAACGTTTCGCTCGCCTTCGGCGACAAAAAAGCCCTCAAGAACGTGTCCTTCTCGGTCAAGGGCGGCACGAAAACCGCCGTCATAGGCCCCACCGCTGCAGGCAAGACGCAGTTGCTGTACGTGCTCATCGGGCTGCTTCAGCCAACTTCCGGAACCGTCGCCTACGATGGCGAGCGGCTCGACGCCTATGACAAAGAAGTCCTTCACCGCCAGGTCGGCTTCGTGTTTCAAGACAGCATCCTGTTCAACATGACGCTCCGGGAGAACATCGCCTTCAGCTCGGACATCCCGGACAAGGATCTGGAAAAGGCGATTGCGGCGGCGGAACTGCGCGATTTCATCGGAACCTTGCCGCAGGGCCTCGACACAGTGGTCTCCGAGCGCGGAGCCACCCTTTCCGGCGGTCAGAAGCAGCGCGTGATGCTGGCCCGCGCGCTGGCGCTGAATCCCAAGGTGCTGTTACTCGACGATTTCACCGCGCGGGTCGATACCACCACCGAGCGCGCCATTCTGCGGAACATCCACGAACAATATCCCGGTATCACTCTCATTTCGGTAACGCAAAAGATCGCGTCCGCCGAGAACTACCACCAGATCATCCTTTTGATGGAAGGCGAGATGCTCGCCGTCGGGACCCACGCGAAGCTCATGGAAACATCGCCTGAATACGTGCAGATCTACGACTCGCAGCGGAGCACGAATGTCTATGAAGTACAAGCTTGAAACTACCCAGCCACTCGGTGCGAAGCGCTCCCTGCGAGCCGGGATCAAGCGCTTCGTCCCCTTGATCATTCCGGAGCGCGGATACCTCGCGGTTGCCGTGGCCGCTATGCTGGTCAGTTCCGGCGCCACCCTGGTCGGCCCCGTAATCATCGGCCGCGCGGTCGATACGTACGTCCGGCTGAAAGACAGCAACGGCCTGCTGCTGTCCTCGGTACTGTTGCTCGTTGTTTATATAATCGGCGTGGTCGCCAGCTATATCCAAATCCGCACCATGGGCGGCGTGGGGCGGCGAGTGCTGTTTAGCTTGCGCAATGAGCTGTTTGCGAAACTGCAGGATCTACCCCTGGCATTCTTCACCGAAAACAAGGCCGGAGACCTGATTTCGCGCGTCAACAACGACACAGATAAACTGAACCAGTTCGTCGCCCAGGCCCTAATGCAGTTTGTTAGCAGCCTGTTTCTGATGACGGGCGTGGCCGTGTTTGTCCTATCGCTCAACCTCCGCTTGGGAATCGCGGCCCTCTTGCCCGCCATCGGCGTGTTCGCGGTCACCAAGGCCACCGGCACGTGGGTGAAGCGCAAGAACATGCGGAGCATGCAGACCCTCGGCGGGTTAAGCGCCGAAGTTCAGGAAAGCCTCCACAACTTCAAAGTGATTGTGGCGTTCAACCGGCTGGATTATTTCCAGCGCAAATTCAAGGCCGCCAACGATACCAACTACACCGCTTCGGTATCGGCCGGTTTCGCCAACAACGTATTTATGCCAATGTACGGCTTTGCGCATCACTTGGCGATGCTTCTGGTGGTGGCGTACGGAATCATTCTGATCGGAGCGATGGAAACCACTCCCGGCCTCTTGATCGGATTTCTGCTCTACGTCAACAATTTCTATGGGCCGATGCGGCAACTGGCAGTCGTGTGGTCGTCCTTCCAGCTCGCGCTGGCGGCGCTCGATCGCATCTCCGAAGTATTCGCGCTCGAGTCGGACATGCCAGTATTGGCCACGCGTCTGCCCGAATCCACTTCCGTTCTCGAATTCCGGAAAGTTCACTTCCAATATCCAGGCGGCAGGGAAGTTCTGCATGACATCACGCTTGAGCTGGAGAAAGGAAACGTGTACGCGCTGGTCGGCCCGACCGGAGGCGGGAAGACGACCACTGCTTCGCTCATGGCCCGCCTGTACGATCCCACCGCAGGATCGATTTTCCTCGACGGCCGGGACATCCGTTCGGTTCCTCCGGCCGAGCGCGCGCGCAAGATCGGCGTGATTCCGCAGGAGCCCTTCCTCTTCACTGGGACGGTTCGCGACAATATCGTGTACGGGAACGAAGATTACGCAAGTTGCTCGACCGAGCAGTTCGCTGCCGTTTTAGAGAAATCCAATCTATCGAGCCTGCTCTCGCGCTTCTCGGAAGGTTTGGAGACGAAAGTGGTCAGCAGTGGCGGCAGCATCAGCCTCGGCCAAAAGCAGCTGATTGCATTCATGCGCGCCGCCCTGCGGAGTCCAGAACTGCTGATCCTCGACGAAGCCACCGCCAACATCGACACCGTCACCGAGCAGCTTCTCGAAGAGATTCTGGCCAAGCTCCCTCCACAGACCACCAAGGTCATCATCGCGCACCGCCTGAACACCATCGACAAGGTAGACCAGATCTTCTTCGTGAATTCCGGAGCCATCGCACTCGCAGGCTCGATGGAACATGCTCTCGAGATGCTGCTGCACGAGAAGAGAGCAAGTTAGGCGCCGATTTTAGACCGCACCGCCGGAAGCGATTGCCTCCCAGAGGTGCGCTTAAAGATCGGAGCGATATCTATCATTGTCGTATCCTATCTGCGGCCCAGGGGACAGGGGTCGCATCCAGGTTTCCAATGGGCCCACGGCTCGACAGAACGAGGCGAATTTGGGAGCGCCATAGCGAGTTTGTTCAGATGTGATCAGGAAAATGCTAGCGCGGCCCTTCGATGGTAGTGGACCGCAGAATAGAGGAACTGGTTCGCGGGACCCAAACCATCTCTATAAAATCGACCACCGGAAGACTCTGCCAGTTCAAGCTGTATCAGGACGCCCACAGATCCGCGACTGGCTTGCCCTTCACCAATTCGCGAGGCTGATTAAGGTGATTCAGGATCTGCATGTCCGGATCGATCCCTAGCGCGTAGTAGACTGTCGCCAGCAAATCTGTTGGATGGACCGGTTTCTCTTTCGGGGACGAAGCGGTTGAGTCCGACTCGCCATACTGCATCCCGCGCGCAATGCCCGCTCCCGCTACTACGGCGCTGTAGCAATACGGCCAGTGATCGCGTCCGTCGGGAGAATTCGAGTTACCCGACGTCGAAACTCCCAGGCGCGGACTGCGGCCGAACTCACCAACCGCCACTACCAGCGTGTGCTTCAGTAAGCCGCGCTGGTCCATATCGTCGAGCAGCGCGGACAAGCCACGGTCCAGCTTGGGACAGTGCAGGTTCTTCAACGGGCCGAAGTTGGCGGCATGCGTGTCCCACGCGGTAGTCTCAGGATCGCCATTCGCCACCGATGGCCAGTTCACCTGCACGAACTTGGTTCCGGCCTCGATCAGCCGCCGAGCCATTAAAAGGCTCTGGCCGAAGGTATGCATGCCGTACCGCTCGCGCATCTGGGGGGATTCTTTTTCGAGGTCCATGGCGTCGCGCGCTTTGCCCGATAGCACCAGATCGTAAGCCTTCCCGTAATACTCATCCACCGCAAACTCGCCGACGGCTTTTTCGAGGTCCGGCATCGACCCATTGATGCCTTTCAGCAACTCGAAGCGGTCCTTCAACCGCTCGGGGGGAATCTCCTTGCGCAGCGACAAATCTTCGAGCTTCACCATTTTTGCGGGGTCCTGATACATCCGGTAGGGATCGTACGCTTTGCCGAGAAAACCGGCGCTTCCGCCCTTGCCGATAATGCCGGATTCCTGCAACGGGCGCGGCAATTCTACAAACGGCAGCACCGGATCCTTGGGCGGCTTGATCTTTGAGACCTGGCTGCCTGCGGTGGGGAAATCGGCCGGTGAGGGCGGCTCCAACTGGCCGGACGGCGACACTTTGTCCGGAGGATAACCGGTCAGCATCTGGTAAATCGCCGCGGTGTGGTTAAACAGTCCGTTCGGCGTGTAGCTCATGGAGCGGATGAGCGTCGCCTTGTCCAGATGCTGGGCCATCATGGGCATGTGCTCGCCGATCAACGTGCCAGGGATCTTGGTCTTGATAGGCTTGAACTCGCCTCGAATGTTGGCCGGGGCATCGGGCTTGGGGTCCCAGATATCGATGTGCGACGGTCCGCCCTGCAGGAAGATCATTATCACGCTCTGGGCGCTTTCCCACCCGCGCGCGCCGGCGTACTTGCTGGCGATTTCCGCGGCCTGGGCGCGCTCGCGCCAAAGAAAGAATTGCGGCAGGCTCAGACCCATGAGCGCGATGGAGCCGATGCGCATTAACTCGCGCCGGGTGGGTCCCTCGCAAGTGTAAGCGGGATGTCCGGGAATGTTCAGCATGATGGTAAGGTCCCTTTTAATAGATGTACAAAAACCCTTTGCTGTTGAGCAACGCCCACAGCAGATCCTGAGCGCGGCCGGCTTTGGAACCGCCCGCAAGATACTTCACGGCTAGATCGCTCTCCGCAGCGGTCGGCAGCCGGCTTAACGATGCCAGGTACAATTCCTCGACGATCGCGCCGTCGCCTTTCCCGCTAAGAACCAGTTTCGCGACGCGACCCTTCGGATCGGCAACCGCGTCCGAAATCGTCTTGCCGTTTACCAGGTTGAGCGCTTGCGGCAGGCTGAAATCCGAACGCCGCTCGCATTCGCACGAAGACTCGCGCGGCGGGCGTCCAAACACGTCCAGAAAGCCCTCCTGCCCGATATGCGGATCCACCAGTTGCTCGGCCATCGTGTCCTCGGGAACCTCGGGAAAATGCGGCCGGGCGCCGGCGGCCGAAGAAACCGCGTCCATTAACTCTTCCGCCGAAAGCCGCCTCGGCATGGCATGGGAAAAGTTGTCGCGGTCGTTCTGATTCCATTCGTTGGTGGTGAACGAGGCCTGATAGGCCCGCGAGTTAGTGATGGTTCGCATCAGTTGTTGCAGATCGAAGTTATGGTCCAGAACGTCATTAGTAAGGGCTTCCAGTAACGCCGGATTGGTGGCTGGATTCGAGGCCCGGATGTCATCCACGGGATCGATGATGCCCCTGCCAAAGAAGTAACTCCAGATCCGGTTGGCGATCGCCTTGGCGAAGAACGGATTGTCCTTCGAGGTGAGCCACTCGGCCAGCGCGTCGCGCCTCCGCTGATCGTCCGGAACCGGTAGCGGTTGGTTTAAAGCCAGCATGAACTCGGGTTTGACCACGTGCCCGTCTTTGGGATGCTTCATCTCGTAACCGGACCGCTGATCGAAAACGATCTCCTCGCCGACTTCGTAACCGGCGCGCAGACCCACCGCGGAAAAGAACGCCGCCATCTGGTAATACTGAGTCTGCGTCCAGCGCTCAAACGGATGATCGTGACACTGCGCGCACACCATGCGGACTCCCAGAAACACCTGGGTGGTCTTCTCCATGGTTGGCTTGGCCTCGCGAGTGACGCGGAAGAAATTTGCCGCGGGATCGTCGTAGGAACTGCCGCGCGAAGTCAGCAACTCATGCACCAGCTTGTCGTAGGGCTTGTTCGCCGCCACCGAATCGCGAATCCACTGCTGGAACTCGTAGGCGCCTTTTTCGCCGAGGTACTTGCGGCTGGTTTGCAGCAGATCGCCCCACTTGACGGTCCAGTGATCCACGTACGCCGGACTGGCGATCAGCCGGTCGATCATCTTCGAGCGCTTTACGCGCGCGGGCGTCGGATCCGCCACAAATGCGCGCACTGCCTCGGGCGGCGGCAACAACCCCGTGAGATCCAGCGACACCCGCCTCAAAAACGCGGCGTCGTCGGCCACCGGAGACGGTTGAATCTTCAGCCGCTCGAGTTTGGTGTCAATCTGCTGATCGACGTAGTTGTACTGCGGCAATGGCTTCCACGCGAAACCCGGCTTAGGATTCAGCACGGTCACCGGAATCGTGGAAAACTTTCCTGAATACCGAACCAGCAGCGTGGCCTCGCCAACGCGCTCCCCTTTGACGGCAGCCTTGACATCCACCGATGCTACGTCGGGAATGTTCGATTCAACCGAGGTCTCCCGTGTCACGTCACGGATAGCGCCGTCCTGATAGCGGACCACGACTTTCACCGCCGCCGTCTCGCCCGGCTTCGTCATGAAGATTTCCTTGGGCTCGACCTTCATTTCAACCACCGAATCCTTCGCCGGATCGCCAAATGGAACACCCTGCGCGATCCAGTTGTAGATGGTCTTGTAATAATCCGAATCTTTCTCGAAACGAAGCCCGCCGCCGTGCGCGATTTCCTGCGCGGGCTTGGCGAGCATCAGGCTTTTTCCGGGATCGGCCCGGTTGAAACGGCGTCCGGAGAGATCGTAAAGCAGGGCTTCGTAATCGTACTGCGGATCGTATCCCCGCAGCGAGAGTTTGAATCCGTTTTTCCCTTTCGCCGCGCCGTGACATGGACCCGACGTGCAGCCCGTCTTGTTCAAAATCGGCGCGACGTCGCGCAGGAACGTGACATGCTCCTGCGCTGCCAGCCCAGCCGCGGCCAAACTAGCGGATAGAACCAGTTTCAGCAACATTGGCTTTTACCTCATCCACTTCTACCGCGATCGGACGCGACACGATTTCTTCCTGCTGGCCGTCGGCGGTGAGCTTTCCCGTGATGTAAAGATCGTACCTGGCGGGGCGCGTGAGTTTCGTCGTGGTGACAAGGAACGTGCCGGTGGTACGGTCGCTGGAATCCGTCCGCATATCGATCACGCGGATATCCGCTGCTCCCACCATCTCGGCACTCACGTTTTTAGGTAACGGCAGAGTGGCATCACTCGGGTTCCACTTCCAGCGGAACTTCATCTGATCACCCTCTTCCATCCGCTTGCGCTCCAGCATGGTCACTTCGAGCGTGGCGGCCTGCGGCTTGGTCCGAGCGACCGGCAGATCGAGCCCTAGCCATGACGCGGTCAACGGACGCTGCCGGTCCACCGAACCCTGCTCGGTCGCGCCCGCCACATTCACGAGCATCGCCGGAGCTTCCGCCCGCCGGATGAGACTAGAGCCATCCGGGAGCTTTCCCACACCCTCTACGATCAAATCCGCAGGCGCCAGGCTGACTCCCGGTTCAGCCGTCAGAACCAGCGTGCCCCGGCTGTTTCGATTCTGAGCCGTTTCCTTGACGACTGCGCCCGCCACCACGTAGCCGCCTTCGACATGCAGGCCCGAGGGCGCATTAGAAACGCGCAATTGCACTTCTCCGTCGTAACCTTGCCGTTGCACGGTGACCGGCAGCATGGCCGACCCTCCGGCGGGCACGTTAACGTAGGCCGTATTCAAGATCACCCGGAAGTCCTGCGCCACCGATTGCACGTTAAGCCTGTACGCGTAATTGGCGCCGCCACGAAGCGCGAGATCCTCAACCGTTACCACTATGTAGCTCGATCCCTCGGGCGCTTTAAGCCGTAACATCGGGTCCCCCGCCGTCCGGCTCTGGTTCACGTTATAGACGTCGTCGGCCAGAGGTTCATCACCGGATCGAGCGAGCATTTTGCCTTTTTCGTCGAGGGCCGTGATCACTGCCATCAGTTTGGAGGTGCCCAGCTCGCGCGCCTGAATGCGAAACGCTATCGGCTGGCCCGGCAACACGCGCACTTTATAACGGTCAACTTGGCCTGGCTTCGAGAGGCGCCCGTTGATCGTGACCGGCAGCGCGATCGAGTCCGCAACGGGTGCCGTAATCTCCGGGTCGTCCCCAACCGCGAAAGGAATAGGGAGCACGGCGCTGTCAGACAGATTCACGAAAACCTGGCGGGCGTTGCTATCGACCTTCCGCAAATCGACGGTGATTTTCTGGACGCCTAGCGAAGCCTCCAGCACCTCCCCGCGCCGCCCGCCCAACGGAAATATTTCCTGCGGATAGGGGTAGGAGCCGACCTTGAGCCGGTAGAAGTTGGACATCTGCGTCGAATAACGCGAATCGTGGACGACGACATAATAATAGCCGTCTCGGGGAAACGTCACCGCCACTCGCGCATCCAGACCCAACAACGGCGCGTCTTCGCTGCGGGCCAGCGTTTTTCCGGACGCATCGATAATCTCAAGCACCGGATCGATCGCGGAACCGAGACGCCGCGCTTCCACCTCGAAAACCCGCTTCTCGCCGCCCTTGGCCTGTATCCGGAACACATCGCGCTCCGGTCCTTGAAGGGCGCCATTCAGCGTCAACGGCGCCGGCGGAAGCGCTTGAGCGTTTTCGATGGTGTCGTTGCTGTTGGGCAACGCGCCCGGCCGTGATTCATCTTCGAGATATTCGGGGAAGGTTCCTACCGCCAAGAGTTGGATATTCGAAATGCCGTCGGGTGTTTCCACACGAATCGGGTACGCGCCCACGGCCAGATCGCCGGCGGGCTCGACCAAAAACGTGGCGTATCGCCCTTCCGGCATGGGCCCGGTATGTTCAGGAGCGAGCAAAGTGAACGTGGCAGGCATGCTGGAACGGATCTTCGCTCCTTCGCCCAGGTTCCTTCCAGTTAGAGTGAGGGAGAACGGCCGCCCCCTCTGCACCCCACGGGGTTGAAGGTCTGTGATGACGGGCTGTGCCCCCAGCGACGCGGCCGCTAGTATGAACAACAACCATCTCATTGCGTACCTCCTCCGCTCATCGCGTACCTGCGGCGGCTTGACCGGGAACCAGGGGAACCGGGACGAAGGCTTTCTCGAGACTACAGTCAGAGCTACGATACAACCTCACTTGGCCGTCGAACCCTCCGGTTGCCAGATGCGCGCTATCCGGAGAGAACGCCACCGAATAGATCCCCGCGAAGTGGCCCTTGCACGAGCCCGTCCGCGCTCCGGTATCGGCGTCGTATATATTCACGCTCGCACCGGCCCCCGCCACGGCAATATGCTTTCCGTCAGGCGACCAATCCAGTGCGAAGATCGCGCCGTCCTGAGGCTCGATCATCCGGACCAGCGTCGCCTCTTCGCCTACTTTCATATTCCGCGGACGGTCCATCAGGTAAACGTAAGGAACCCGATCCGCGCCGCCGATTACGATCTCGTCCTTGTTGGGATGCCGGGCCACGGCCGTCAATTCGCCGCGTATCTGATTCACATTCTCGAGGAACTGGCCGGCGTTGGCGTCGATTAACTTAGCGGCGCTATCTCGCCCCACCGATACGAAGCGCTTGGAGTCGATCCCGAAAACAGTTGCCAGCGGCCAATTCTCATGGCTGCTGATCTTGTAGAGTTCTTTGCCGGTGGCGGTTTCAAACGCGCGCACGGTATTGTCCACGCATCCTACGGCGACCTTGGCGCCATCCGGCGAAAGCGACGCGCCGAACACCGTGTCGCTCGACACCTTCGCCGTCCTCAGCAGCTTGCCCTCGCGCGTGTCCCACCACTGGATTTCACCAAATAGAGCGGGAGTGCCGCCGCCGGCCGTCATCAGGCTGCCGTCAGCTGAGAAGGCGATCGACAGAATCCGTTCCGCATCGCCCTGCAAACGCTTCACCAGTCCGCTCCCGTCGGCGTTGTGCAGGAGTACTTCGCGATTGCCACTGACCGCGAGAAATTTCCCGTCGGGCGAAAAGCGAAGCGCGGTGATCACCGGAGGCTGATGATAGACCGTGGGTTCGTCTGAAGTGATCTCACGCGGCGAGTCGTCCTTCGCGCCGGACTTGATCCAGTCGCGAATGATGGCGATATCGCCGCCGGGAAGCGACGGCCCAGAGAGCGGCATGGACGGCTGCATCGCCCCGGAGATGAACTTCACCGCCAGACTTTCTTCGGGAGCGCCGGAGACGAATGCCGAGCCTCGCTTGCCGCCTGCTTGGAATCCCGCGTAGGTGGTCAAATCGAGCCCGGACGACTTCACAGCTGGCTGGTGGCAGCTGGTACAGTTTCTATTCAGAATCGGACGGACATCGCGATAATAGCTGGGTTCGGCCGCAGCGAGAAGTAAAGGTATCGCAGCAACGCAACTTGTGGCGAGCCTGAAGCGCATGAATGCTTCCCCTGGACGGACTCCGGTCTCGGATGCAACCGATAGTATAGTAAATTGCTAAGCCTTTCATGAGATGCCATCACACGGCGTGCCGGGTGTCATAGCGCGTTAAGTCCCATGACGCTCTTGCCGAACCCGTCAATTGCCATTATCACGCTGTCTACGGCAGGAACAACCAAGGGCGGCAAGCCGGCCATGGTTCACTCAGGCAGCACGTGAAATAGGTGCAGTACCGGACCGTTGCTGGCGTTTGAGGCCAGCAGTTGAGGGTTCTGTTTTGCTCTTGGTGCGAGCACGGCCGCTCTTTCGTCCGGATCGGTGACATGAGACAACGTACAATCGTATAAATTATTTCCGAATTTGAGGCGGACATGCGGATCACGCATCACATTCGCAACCCAGCTCTTGCCTTGCGGAAAAGGCACGCCTGCCTGGAACATCGACGTTATGTATAGCTGACCATTGTGAAGGATGTACCCTGTTGTGACCGAATGAGGAATCACGTACCTGGTTCGCGTCTGCACTTTGTCTGTCTTATATTGGGTGACGAACGACCAGTCGGTGACTGGGGTAGTGACAACGTTCCCACTAAGCCATAACCCTGGATAATTCCCGGGACCCGGTGTATCCCCGATGGGGTTAAATCCCGTGATCCGCACTACCGCCAAGAGCAAAACCATACAAACGAGGATTGCCCCTACAATTTTCGCTAACGTGCTCATCTTAGCTCCTGAACGTAAAACCCGGGATTCCCGTTTAGCTTCAGTAACTGAGTCATTGTACACTCAACCGCTTGCTCGTGTGCGGTGCAGCGCCAGCGATGCCCGGCTGTTCCATTGGACAGTTTGTTGAGAGTGTATAATCTCCAGAACGGAGTGAAGATAATGCTCTCCGGCGCAGGTCCGCAATATTATCCCGGAGGCAGTATGAAGACGCTGTTGAAGGTTCTTGGAGTAATCGTGGTTTGCATAGTCCTGCTGCTTGTGGTGCTAAGCATCACCGGCTTTGGACCTCACGGAAATACGCCCGGTTTATGGCTCAAAGGGAATCTTGTGACGACTCCGGTTACAGACTGGTCCTTCACCGATAAGTTTGAAACCGCGAATGTTCAGACCCGCACCTGGTACCTGCTTCCACACTCGGTAACGACTTATTGTGTTGCGTATAACGGGCAGCTCTACTTAACCTCGGTTTATCGGGCAGGGCTCACGTATCCTCACGGCAGGAGCTGGAACGAGGACGTAGCCCGAGATCCACATGTTCGTATCAAAATAGGAGATCAATTGTACGATCGCACTTTGTCCTACGTGACCGATCCGGCCGAGAGAACAGGCGTCATCGAGGCAAAAAGGATGAAATACCCCCAGCAAAAGATACCAGCGACTTCGACCATCAATGTGTTTCACGTGCTGGATAACTAGGGAATCCCGGTGAAGACGCTCTTAAAGGTTGTTGGAGCAATCTTGGTTTGCTTGGTCCTGCTGCTGGTCGTGGCGCGAATCATCGGCTTAGAACCTACCACGCGGAGGCCCGGTTTATGGCTCAATGGGGAACTCGTCACGGCTCCAGTTGCCGACTGGTCCTTCACTGACAAGGTTCAAAACATCAAGATTCAGACTAACGCCTGGTATTTGCTTCCACATTCCGTGACTATCGATTGTGTCTCCTATAAGGGGCAGCTCTACCTATTTTCCTTTTATGCCGCGGGGCTCACCTACCCTCACGGCAGGAGCTGGAACGAGAACGTAGCCCGAGATCCCCACGTGCGAATCAAAGTAGGAAATCAATTGTACGATCGCACTTTGGCCCTGGCGAACGATCCTGCCGAGCAAGAAGCCGTCCATGAGGCAACATTTAAAAAATACCCCGATTTGAAGCTGCCGCCGGGTGGGACGATCGTTTTGTTTCACGTGCTGGATAATTAGGAGTATCTCGGCAGTCCGCTTGTCCAGCGGTCTAAACCCATGAGAATCGTCATCACCGGCGCCAATAGCGCCACCGGCCAAGCGATACTGCGATGTGCGCCGGAAGCTGGGGTGGCGCCAAATGCGCTCATCGCCGCAGTCCGCTCTGATCGCGCCGCGGACGAGATTCGGCCCCTGGTGAGCGAGGAGAGCAGCCTGGCCAAGGTTTCCTACGACGATCCCAATAGTCTGGACGCGGCGTTTCGGGGAGCTTCAGCGATCATTCATTTGGCGGGAATTCTGGTTGAGAGTCCAGGTTCAACATATGAACAAGCGAACGTCACGCCAGCTCGCAAGGTCGTGGAAGCCGCGAAGCGGTGTGTGGTAGCAAAGTTCATATTGATTAGTGCCACAGGAGCCGATGAGAAATCTTCCAACGGCTACTATCGCACCAAGGGACAAGCAGAAGCTGTGGTACGTACTTCAGGCCTGCGCTATACGATACTGCGCGCTCCGCTCCTACTGGGACCTGGAACCGAAGGAGCGGCAGCCCTGGCGCGGAATGCGCGAGGCACCAAAGCCAAGCTAATCGGCGGAGGCCGCAATTTTCAGCAGCCCCTCTACGTGGACGACTTGGCGCGGGCTGCCCTCGCTGCCACCGAACCTTCGGTCGCCAGCAATCGCACGTTGGACCTGGTTGGCCCCGTTTCGCTGCCGGAGCGAGAACTCGTCGAGCGAGCGGCTCGCTTGCTCGGTCGCCAGGTACGGGTTAGCTCGATCCCGAAAGGACTGCTTTCGCTTGTGCTGGCCATTCGCCAGCGCGTATCCGGCCCCGGATTCTCGCCAGACGTGGTCGAAGTGATTACGGCCAATACGCGTCTGGACTCGCGGCCCGTCGCGAGCGAATTGGGAATCCACTTGACCGGCATCGATGAGATGATCAAGAGGAGCTTAGGCTAGGAGCGAAGAAATGAACCAGACCGGCCAATCCACTGCGATGGCGCGCGACGCGGACGCAAAAAAAGCCAAGCCTTGGCAGCGCCTTTTGCCGTTACTGATTACCTTGGCCTGCTTCGCCTATCTCTACAACCGCCTCAACCACGCCGCTGCGGCCGAAGGCATCGGACTGCTCAGTTACCTGGCAAAAAGCTTTGAGAACGTGAACTGGTTGTATTGGCTGGCGCTCATGGTTCCGTACTGCTGCCTTTATGTGATATTCGACAGCCTAGGTGTCTGGTGCGTGATCAACTGGTTCAACGCCAAGATACGCTACGCCGATATTTTGCCCATTCGCGCCAGCGCGTACATTCTCTCGCTGGTGAACGAGCAGGTTAGCAAGGGCGCCATCGCGGTCTACCTAAATCGTCGAGACGGAGTGCCGGGCTGGGAAGTCGGCTCCAGCATGCTCCTCATCACCTTGTGCGAGATTTACAGCCTGATCCTGTGGGCGACTGTCGGCGTGCTGCTGCGTTGGAATAGTTTCCAGCCTGCCTTCCACATCATTCCATGGATCGCCTTGGGCGCCACCGTATTCTTCACGTTTCTCCACTTGTTCTTTACCGGAAAAATCGCGCCCGGGATCGCACTGCGCGACCGCCCCATCTTCCGGACGTTGCGGCTGGCGAAATTGTGGCATTACGGCGCACTTATAGCGTTGCGCGCTCCGCTTGTACTTGTTGGCGTTGTCGTCTATACGCTGGCTCTGAGACTCTTCGGAGGCTCGATAGGTTTTGGGGAGATGCTGGGCATTTTGCCGGTGATATTCTTTGGTGCGGCAGCGCCCGGACCGATGCACTCGGTCGCGATTCTTTTTTGGGTTTTGCTCTTTCCGGACCGGCCGGGCCAGATGACCGCCTTCGGCTTCGTCATGCATAATTTCTTCATCTTCTTTAATGCCGCCGTGGGCCTGCTATTTCTCCGGCGTGCGACTCGTGAGTTGTTCGGGTAAGCCTCGGAACATCAGGCGTTGGGCCATCGAGACCAGTGTGCTCAGGACCAACATCCAAACCAGGATCGAGAGCAACGGCTGGAGGAAGCGAAGTCCCATTCGGATCAGGATGTCCATGATCGACGGAACGAAGTAAAGGATGCCATTGTAGCGGCCCAGCTTGCTCCCCCGGAGCTTGGTGTGCCGGTGAATCCAATAGGAATCGATAACGTACTGGGCAAAGGCCGCCGTGATTAGGGCAGGCAGGATCCACGGGAATGCGCCGCGCAGGGCTCCGCCAAACAACCCGGAAGTCACGAATAGAAAATCGCTCGTGTGATCGAAGGTGCCGCTCGCCGCGGTCACCGTTCCTCTTCGGCGTGCGATCGGGCCGTCCAGAAAATCGGTGATCAACGCCACGACCCACGCGACCAACGCGAAAATCGCAGAGCGGCCATCCCCTTTTGCCATGAAAAACGCGAACGGAAGCACGAGGAGCAGGCGAACCGCCGTCAGCGCATTAGCCATCGTTTCCTACGCGGTTCCGTTGAGGGCACATAACGCCAAGAATATACTATGGATGTGTCCGCTAACGAGGTCCGGAAAACCCGTGGTAGCACGCGATTGCCGTCGAAAACGAACAAAGCCTGTTATGCCGCATTGTCGGCAGCTATTCTGGCTGCCTCTTCCTTCGCCGCCGGGCGTTTCTCGTGGATATACGCCGCCATAAACCCATTAGCGACCAATTCATTCACGAAGGAATTGCCGCTCGAGATTTCAAGCCAAGCTGAGTATGCTGCTTCTGTTCGTCGGCGGTTGCCTATTTTCGCGCATCCAACTTTGATGCGTTTGAAGGGCGCCACCATTGGTCGGCAATAAACATTTACAATTGAAAACTCCTGGCCAGCCCAGAAATGTAGTGCAAACAGCCGGCGACATGAAAGCGTGCCGCTGAGCGCTACTTTTCAACGTCAGTCTAGTCGTCTGGCGTTTGACCCATTAACGGCGAGTGGGACGACTAACGTTTATAACCCGTGAAGTTGGCGCGCTCAAGACCTCGTTGTGCTTCAGGACTCTTCATGAATGTTTTCCATACAAAGCCCGTGCGAAGATTCTCGGCCATCAGCATCGTAATGCCAGTATCGATGGCTATAACGTCGGTATCGTACCACTTTGTTAACGGATTAAACGCATTCACGAAACCGTAACGGCTCCAGGCATTCGGCAGGTAGCGATTCTTGATATTTTTCAGAACACGGAGCGTTGGTTGCGACAAGAAAGGCAATGAGCCTGCTGCTGCACTCGGCACGACCGTTCCATCGATCGGACCGATTTCCGGCGGACCACCCCAAACCACATATCCGTTTCGTGAATCCGACGCGGTAATTCCCCAGAGGTCATCGCTGTAGTGAGGAAACTGCTTTGCCAGCTCCAGACAAAACCGCCGATGAACTTCTGTGGCGACTGCCGAGTTCTGGAAGTAATCCGCATATCGGTCGCGCTTGCCTCGGAAATCGAACCAGGCCTGAGGGTACTGGTGGACAAATAAAGGTGCATATGACCCGATGTAGCGGAGCCCATCGTATTCGAACGTGGTGCGCTTCCAGGCATTCCATGCCTCGGGGGGCAGAGGATGTGACAATGATCCCAACCCAAGGAGGTACATCATAGTCTGTTCGCTGTAGAAATCCCATCGGTAAGGCAGAAACCCTATTTCAGGCCTCCAGCCATGGGGCAACAAGGAGGTGTCCTCCGAGAGCCAGGTCCAATCAACCCGGTTGAAGATGTCGTGGCTCAAGCGATAAATCTCGGCATGACGGAAATGCTCCCGGCACGTGAGCACGCCACACAGCAAAATTGCTGTATCGATAGAAGAGGCTTCTGCATCCCAGATCCGTTCACCGGTGACGACGTTAGCCCAGTGGAAAAAGAAGCCGCGGTGCGTCGGCATTTTTTCCCACAAGAAGCGAAGCGTAGTGATGGCGCGATCGCGCGCGTCTGAAAGAGATATCCATCCGCGTTGTTGTGCGATGCAGAGCGCCGTTAGACCGAAACCTGTTCCAGCGATGCTCGCCACGATGCCGGTATCGGATGCACGTGTATTACAACGATCCTTGACGAGACCGGTTCCCGGATGGGCTTGTTCGGCAAAAAAGAGGTAATTGGCTTTTTCCAATTCGTCCAGGAAGGCATCGTCCTCCTGTGACAAAGGAGCGGCGGGCAGAGCGATTGGTGATTTCCAAGCGGCAATTGGTGGTTTGGTAGCTTGGTCATCGGCGGCAATCAAGCGACGCGCTAGCGCACCGGCGAGTACTGGCAACCCGGCGCCCCTGATTATCGTCTGAAGGGCTGCCCGGCGCGAAGATGCATCTAGACTGAAATACTCGAGCTTCACTACTATCTAATGTAGTGAACTATGTGGAAGAAAGCAGTGATTTGGGGCACGGCTGTTTTGGTGGTCGCTATCGCGTTGACGTTAGTAATCCGTAAGAGGTTGCAAAAGAGCGCTGTGATCCAGGGCGCGGTTCTGATGCAAGACGCGGATCCGAGAAGACAATTGCCGATTCCTGGCGTCGATGTCACGGCTGAGGTTGGGGAATTGAGGGTGCAGAACAAGTCGGATGCTTCAGGGTTATTCCGGCTGACTGTGCCCAGAGCACTTTGGCGAAGTGAGAGCGCCGACCTGCGTTTTCGGCACCCAAGTTACCAGTCCGTCTACATCACGCAACCCTTAACCGATCAGATTTTCGTGATCCGAATGGTAGCAGTCGCTGCCAAGGCCGCTCCCGAATTATCAGCTCCTCAAGCAACCCTGAAAGACGTCCGTGTAAGATACGCGACAAAGGCCACTACGCCAATCAACGTCGGGAGCATCGCGAAGACCTTCGAAGTCATGAACGTTGGAGACCTTCCCTGCGATGGGGCCTCCCCTTGTTCGCCGGACGGTAAATGGAAGGCGGCGATAGGCGGTTTCACGCTGGATGCTGGGGAGGGCCATGAGTACCGGAATGCGAGGGCCTCGTGTATCGCAGGGCCTTGCCCCTTTGCCAAAATTGAATCGGATCAGTTTTCTGGCGGCGGCCGTGTTATCAAAGTTTCGGTGCGCAACTGGTCCGACATCGTGACATTTCTCGTCGAAGCTGAGGTGATCCAAACGATACCCAGCGACTCGATCCGCAACGCTTATCCCATTATTTTTGGACGAGAAATGAGCTTCACCCTTCCTCCGGCGGCGCAAGGACCGAGCATCGAGGCCGACATAAACGGAGACGAGATAGTTTTTCCTTTGGGGCCCGCACTCACTTTGCCTTGGGCCCATTGTAATCTCCAAGTGGGGACCGATCGAACGAAACTATATCGTTGCGAACTGAAGCCAGAATACCGGTTTCAGTAAGGCCCGAGAACACTTCGACAACGGATGCTCGAGGATCTCCATATTCGTCATTACTCGCCCACCACTATCCGGACTTATCTGCACGGGATCGCCAAGTTTGCTCGACACTTCGGCAAACCGCCCGATCAGCTCGATGCCGAACACATTCGCTGCTTTGAAGGTCATTCTTCAGTTCGCGTAAATGCGGACGTTTACTCGCACGCGATTTCGCGGTCCGCGACGATCAGGCGGCGCGGCGGTGGGAAGAATTTCAGCTCGGAGTTTGTCAGAAAAGCGGATCGAGGTTGAGTAGTTCCAAGGGTTCCATGTAGCGCGATACCCGAGTACCTTGAAGGTCGTTCCATAGCTGGGTTTGCAATTCATCATTCTTCTCCAGCTGACCCCAGGCGCGTTTGTGTCTTCTGTGTCTTCTCCTGGAGAATGACGGTCATTTCGTACCGCTCGCCATCCGGCCGGGTGAACTCGGCTTCTTGCCTCGGAGGCAAGCTTCCGCGTCGCTGTTCATAGTACTCTCAGTTGGATGACACGCTTGATCCAAGCGTTACTGCTTTGTGTAGTGTTGTGCTCAGGGCAATCCAAAACTTCGTCCGATATATACAAGCCAACTCCCGCCGAGTGGCCCAGTTACAACCGCGATCTCGCCGGAACACGCTACTCGCCGCTGGCACAGATCAATGCGAGTAACGTCTCGCAATTGAAACTTGCGTGGTCCTACCGGCCGAACGACACTGGGGGACGTCCATCGGCAGAGGTCACGCCGGTGGTCATTCACGGGCGGATGTATCTTACGGCGGCGAACCACGTGCTGGCCCTGGAACCAGCTACTGGCAAAGAAATCTGGACTTATGAATTGTCCTCCGGCGTTGCCTCGCAGCGCGGCGTCGCGTATTGGCCCGGCGATCGCTACAACCCGCCGCGAATCATCTTCACGGCTGGACGCCGGCTGATCGCGCTGAACGCCAACACTGGCAAACTCGATCCAGGCTTCGGCAAAGAAGGCGAAGTGGACATGGGAGTAGGCTACAACGGCGTCCCCACTATCTTCAAGAATGCCGTCATGGTCGGCGCCGCAACAGGCGAGTATATTCCGCTCGGCGTGCCTGGCGACTCGCGTGCTTATGATGCGCGCACTGGCGCGAAACTCTGGGAATTTCACTCGGTTCCCCGGCCGGGGGAGTTGGGCCACAATACCTGGGAAGGTAATAGCTGGAAGGACCGCTCAGGCACGAATATGTGGGGATTTCAGATGACCGTCGACGAAGAGCGCGGGTTGGCGTACATGACCTTCGGCGCGCCAACCTCCACTTACTACGGCGCAGATCGCAAGGGTGACAATTTATTCGGCAACGCTCTGGTCGCAATCGATGCCGCGACTGGAAAATACAAGTGGCACTTCCAGGCTGTGCACCACGATGTTTGGGATTTCGACTTACCACCAGCTCCCACGCTCATCGATATTGTTCGCGCCGGCCAAAAAATCCCTGCGCTGGCGTTGACGGGCAAGATTGGCTTGATGTTCATTCTGAACCGTGAAACAGGGAAGCCAGTGTTCGGCGTGGAAGAGCGTCCCGTACGCCAGACCGACATTCCCGGCGAACGGCTTGCTGCTACGCAACCGTTCCCGCTGAAGCCGCCTCCTCTGGCTCGAGTGAGCTTTTCCGAGCAGGACATCGTGACGGAAGCGGATACTACACCGGAACATGCCAAGGCGTGCCGCGAACTGTTTGAGCGAAGCGGGGGCCTCTACAACGTGGGTCCGTACACTCCCTGGCTTTATCACGCCGACGGAGCGCCGCCGCGCAGCTCGATTGTGTTTCCGGGAGCGACGGGCGGCACAAACTGGGGCGGCACGGCAGCGGATCCCAGCACCGGCATCGTTTACGCGTTCGTGCAGAATAACGGTTCGATCGGCTGGATGGCTAAGCCGCCGCCAGGCTTCCTGGATCCGCTGCTTCACGAACCTTACACGAATCCTTTCGAACGAGGCAGCGAGGCGGGTCCGGGCCCATACCAGCGATTCGACGTCCGAGTGACCGGTCCTGACGGACAACCAGTCATGGGCGGACGCTGGCCTTGCCAGAAGCCGCCGTGGGGACAACTGGTCGCCGTGAACGCAAATACCGGAGATTTCGCATGGCGCGTAACAGCCGGGATGACCGATGAGTTGCGCGAGGGCAAGAAAAATACAGGGCGGATGGGCTTTGCTGGCCCGATCGTTACGGCCGGCGGCCTCGTGTTTCTCGGCGCGACCAATGACAACCGCTTCCGCGCATTCGACAGCCGCACTGGCCGCGAGCTCTGGTCCGTCCAGCTCGAGTATGAGGCGAATGCCATACCCATGACCTACCAGGGAGAGAACGGTAAGCAGTTCGTGGCCATCATGTCCGGCGGAGCACCGTCACCGGGAGCCAGCCAGAATGGGCAGGCCCTCCTGGTATACGCACTACCTTAAGAACCTGTGAAACACTCCTTCGCATCAATTTGCTTTTTTGTCCCGCTTTTGGCCCGCGCCGCGGACCGCCCCTTCAACACCTGGAGCCAGTATTTGGGCGGAGCCGATTCGTCGCAGTACTCCTCGCTCAAGCAAATCAATAAGACCAACGTCAAGCAGCTTGAAGTCGCCTGGACTTACCCGGCCGGCCCGGGAACCCTCTTGTTCGATCCAATCGTAGTGGACGGCGTAATGTATGTGCTGGTGAACCGCAACTCCATCGTGGCGCTGGACGCAGCTACAGGCAAGGAAATCTGGTCGCATCCCAACACCGGCGCAGTGGGACAGCGGGGCCTCAACTACTGGGAGAGTAAGGACAGTTCTGACAGACGCCTGTTCTATATCAACGACGGCTACCTGACAGCGATCGATGCGCGCACCGGAAAGACCATTCAGAGCTTCGGTGACAATGGGCGAACGGATCTGCGTGTGGGGCTTGATCGCGATGTGAACCGCCCGTTGCAGACCAGCAATCCGGGACGCGTTTTCGAAAACCTGATCATAACGCCTCTACCCGCCAGCAGCGCCAACTATGATTCGGCGCCGGCCGACATTCATGCCTACAGCACCATCACCGGAAAATTGGCGTGGACCTTCCACGTGATTCCCCGCCCCGGCGAGTTTGGTTACGATACCTGGCCTCCCGACGCCTGGAAGACCGCCGGCGGCGTGCACAACTGGGCTGAGTTCACCATCGATGAGAAACGTGGCATCGCCTATTTCCCGCTGGGAACTGCGCGCTACGATTTTTACGGAGGCAACCGTAAAGGC
>Ga0210406_10001617_pt1 | contig 27132 bp, 21 predicted proteins | sample IncBWC30MmetaG_FD_155454 | JGI IMG/M metagenome (GOLD analysis project Ga0210406, IMG submission 155454) | Forest soil microbial communities from Barre Woods Harvard Forest LTER site, Petersham, Massachusetts, United States - Inc-BW-C-30-M | ecosystem: Environmental > Terrestrial > Soil >... | reverse complement strand
CCGCGGAAGGGGAGGCTGACGACCTTCCAGGGCCAGAGCGGGGGAAACATCCACTCGACGACGTCGCGCTTGGCGTGGCCGGTGCCGTCGATGTCGCCCTGCTTGTCGACCTTGTAGCCACGGGCCTGGATCACTTTGGCGGGGACGGGCAGGTCGCCTGTGGGCAGGATGATGCGGTCAAAGGTGAGTTTCAGGTAGCCCTTGCCAACGAAGTGGCCGGGTTCCTTGTCGGCTTCCAGGTGTCCACCCAACATGCTGCCCCGGGGAAAGACGGCGTGGCCGAACTCCTGCATGGTTCGGAGTTGACAAAGGACAGGATCACCAATTGCGGCAGTGGCCGAAGAGAAATTCGGCTCGCCCAAGGTGCACTGAAGAAGGGTACCGGCGGGCACTAGCAAATCCTGCGCATGGATTGCCGATGCCAACAGCAGTAGCCCTACGGCGCTTATCAAGGTGGCAATGAGTCGTTTCATGTTCATCCTCCCGAAAGATAGGTTGCGGCCAGGCGGGGAGCCGCTTTAGCCGATGGGTTGGCCGGGCAGTCTTTTGACGGACAGACCCAAGCATTCACCCCCGGTTGCGGGAGGACAACCCGGGGCGCGGAGAAAAGTCGCGGGGGGTAGAGATTTTTTGGGCCGGCTACCCGGCATAGACCTTTCGTAATATGTGCTGTCGATTTCAACGGTCTTGAATTGCGTGGCGTAGTAAGAGAGGAAGTGCGCGTCCGCATGCCAGGTGGGTAGAGGAGCCTTGCCAGCCGTCCGCGGTGAATGACGAGGTGCCGAGCAGAAGCCCAGCTGCGGAGTCAGGTTGCTCGATGTTGGGCACTTCACGAGCTCTCCAGCGTGTTCGAGCTTCCCCCATTTCGAACAGAGTCGGGTCGCGAACTGGGTCGACTTTGGGGCGTCCAGGCGTCACGGCGGGAGACTAGCTCGGGTTGTCCAGCAAATAAAGCCATAAGACGGGCGGAGGTGTGCAGGAAATAAAAGAGGGAACGTTCGGAGACGTTCCCTCTTTCTTTCGGGTTGAACACCGCAGGGTTGTTTTGGGGTTAGTGGGAGATGTTTGCGGCAACGATCACGAGTTCGGGCTTGCTATAGTTCTTGGCAAGCTGGACTTCCTTCTTGCTCATCGGGAATTCACGGCCAAGGGAATTGCCCGCCGTCCAAACCTGATAGAGGAAATAGCTGTCGCCCATGCGCTGGAAGACCAGCGTGGTTCCATCGGCCGCTTGACCCTTACTGCACGAGTTGGAGAGGGTCATGCCCTTCTCGGATTTGTCGGCATTGTCAATGCGAACGGCGGCGCTACCTTGGGACAGGGATTTGACGGTGTATTCACCGGCAGGGTAGGCATGGTCGCCAACGACAAAGGCGAAGGGGATGCTAGCCTTTACGTTGGTCGTCTGAGCCTGAGCAGCCGTAGCCAGCAACAGGACAGTCAAAGCAAGAAGCATGGAGCGTAGGTTTTTCATAAAATCTCCTTTGTGTCGGAAGCGAAGAGAGCGAAAAAGGAAAATGTAAGAGTTGTTGCCAACCACGAACGTGCCCTTTTCTGCTTGCCTGACTTCTGTTTGACTTTCCTAACTGCCGACGCGGATAGAGAATGCAGGTGGCGTGCCAGACTCGCTTGGAGGGTAGGAAGGGAAAACGAAGAAAGTGAAGTTCAAGATTCCAGAGGAATTAGGCGCCAAGACAGAAACTCGCAAAGGGGGCAAAAGGAAATTATTGCGCGCTTGGGCTATCCGAATGGTTAGTGCGCACTCTCCTTTTGGTTAGTGCCGAGGAGTATTCTGACCGTAGGCACGCAGAATATGCGCAATTATAGAGTCGGCATCAAGTGCTGGTTATCGGCAAACGCGGGCGGTCGAGTTGCAGCAGAAAAAGAATACCCAAGAAAGAGACGTGAAGCCCGGATCAAAGAGCAGAACGCTTTTATATTACAGCGACAAACGGCACTGTATTTTGATGCTTCAAAGGTCGCGGCGACACTCGGATCCGCGATCGCTCCAAACTCTTATTACCGTAGTATCAGCCAAAAAGCTATGCAGGAGGTGATGGTGCGGTTTGAGCAGCTATTGAGGAGAGTTGGTCGTTGTGATGGCGAACGACCGTAGAAGCCAGAGCACCGGCGTGCTATAAGTTGGGGATGCCCAAAACAATCGAGCAATGGTTGCTTTTCGAATATGTCGGTCTTGAGTTCACGCCACTATCCAAGCCATTCAAAACGAGGGAACAGGCGGAGAAGGCGCGTGAGAAATATCCTGAGCGTCTGCGGAAAGGAATTGGGGTCGGTGTAATTCGGATAAAGAAGTAGCAAGGGCGAGTCTCTTGACGGGAGCCAGTTTGAGGCGCCACAGTTCTCACGGCATCTTTTTTGTTTCCGTCTCCGGTACTACATCCAATGTCGTCTCGTACGCCAGATCTGCTTCTACCCTTATCGATTCTGCGTTTCCATTGTGCACGAACGTTGCCGATTCCACTGCCAAACCGGGCAGGTTCACGTCCTTCCCTGGTCCCACAACCTTGTAAACTCTCCTCCGCGAAGGCACCACAATCTTCAACGATACCGCCTCCACTTGTGTTCCTTCCTTCGGAACCACCGTCAACACTCCCGTAATCTCCTGATCGGACAGATTGGTGAAGCTATACGAACCTTTTGGCGCCTGAATATTCTGGGCGGTGTCCACATTGAAGAGTCGAAAATCTGAATAGACTAACCGGCGGTAGTAACGGTGGCCCTTCCTCTCCACATACGTAGCCGCTTCCTGCGGCAGCCATACTTGGAGTTTCCGTGACCGGAACTCTACGGGTGCGTACTTGATTGTCGTGTGTTCGTTTGTGAGTCCGATTTCATCGATAGGCTTCTCTAATTCAGCTTCCAGGCGCTCGAGTTGATAGTTTCCCGGGTCGATCCAGGCACGCCCCTCCAGGTTAACGGTAAAAGATCTCACTCCAACCCTGTAGGATCGGATGCGAACTGGCCGGTCGGTTCGTTGCACAAAGTGGACTTGCCAGACCGCTTTCCCGTCCGACTGTCCCAGGCCTTCGCAGCTGAATTGAAAGTCTTCCGCCAGCGCTGGATGGAAAAGCAGTGCCAACGCAGGTAGTCCGAGTGTTGCGACGCCAGCAGGAAACTGCGCTCTGTCCGTACTTCCGTTCCGGAATTCGCTTAACGTGAAAGTCCCCCAGTCATTGGGCGAAACAGTTACAACATAGTCGAAACGGCGCTTCTCTGGTTCGCCTTTAGCATCCATCCTGCGGTGTTCCAGCTCTTCCGTCGCCGTAAACTTCTCCAGGTTACTCACAAATTCCATCATCCGCGCTCCTACGCCCTGCAGTACCTGCTGTGTCGGACACTCCACGCTGGCATCGACGGGCGGCACGTTCTGTTCCAGTTCGTGCACCATCCAGAAATCCCGGGCCCCGTTTACGGCTGGTTTGGGCGACGGGACAAACATGTTTCCGGCTGTCGGAAGGACTGCTGCGATTGTTGTCTGTGCTTGTTTCTTTTCAGCGCCCTGCACCACCGCTCTTGGCTTCATCACCATATATAGGATTCGTTGCCGGTGGCCAGCTTCGATCTGCATGGTCCGTCGTAACGTCAGATATCCGGGAGCGCTTGTCTCCACGATGTACTTTCCGGGCAGTATCCCGGAAAACTGGGTTTCTCCATCGGTTCCCGTAGGTGTTCCGATTCCCGTAGGTGTTCCGATGATTTCGTAGCCGTCATCCGGCAACAGGCTGACGCGAGCTGCTCCTAGAAACGGACTTTCATCCTCTACGCGCAAGCGTACCTTCAGTGATGCGTCTGCTGCGTCTGCTGGTGAATCTGCGTGAGGGAATGTCAGTGGTTCCACGGGTGAATCTTGAGCTGCACACACATTTTCCATTGAGAACAGCAACAACCATGCTGCCAACAACAAAAATGAAAGTCGCGCTCGAGTCATAACCAATTACCACCGACGTGCAGGCCACTTGGCTTGTTGCTTCGCGCCACGATCCGGAGCCAATTCGACAACCGGCGCTATCTTTTCACGTGGACCTGTGAGACCTGCCTAAATAGGCTGACAGTGACCTCCGTTGCTCTCTCCTGTCAAAGTGACCTCCGTTGCTCTCTCCTGTCAAGTGAATTTCTATTCCGCTGAATTTCTATTCCGCTCACCGGCCCGGAAATGACAAACGGAGCATGACCTGAGTTTGATAGGCCCGAAAACCGAGATTGAAACTGCATGCACGCGGGAATTGTCTGTGCGTGCGCGTCCTATGAATCCCTCAAAGTAGCAACCCTTACTGCACGGAGTGAAAAATAGAAGTTGCTGAGGGCAACGCGAATCCTCTCAAGAAAACAAGGTTGGAGGCGTGAAATCGAGAGTAGAATGAGCGTGGTTCCGCCCAAGGAGAGACCCCTGGACCGCCAAGGTGCGCTCGCAAGGCGGCAAAAACCAAATACGAAGGCGTAGTGGAGGTGTCGAATGGCGACAGCGAATCCGGTGCCCGGGTTGCAGGGCCCGTTGGGCAAATACGAAGGCGTAGTGGAGGTGTCGAATGGCGACAGCGAATCCGGTGCCCGGGTTGCAGGGCCCGTTGGGAGCGGCAAAGAAGATCACGGGGTGGTACATCGCCGCAGCGGTGTTGTTTATCGTGCTGGGGATATTTGCAATTATTGAGCCCGGTGTAGCGAGTTTGGGAGTCACGTTGCTGGTCGGGTGGCTGCTGATCATTGGGGCCGCGGGGCACCTGATTGCGGCATTCAAGGGTGGCGGGGCGAAACAGGTCATTTTTCAACTGCTGATCGCGGTGGTGTATTTTATCGGCGGGATCTATTTCCTGACGCACCCGATTCTGGCGGTGAGCACACTGACGCTGCTGCTGGCGGGGGTAATCCTGGCGGAAGGAGTGCTGGAGATTATCTCGTACTTCAGGATGAAGGGCGAGGGAGCCTGGGGCTGGGTACTGTTCAATGGGATCGTGACGATCCTGCTGGCGTGCCTGATCTGGTTCCAGTGGCCATCGAGCACAGTGTGGGCCATCGGGATTCTGGTGGGAGTGAACCTGCTGATGACGGGGATAACTCGGCTGATGTTCGGACTGGCTGTGCGTAAGTTGATTCCGCGAACCGCCCGATAAGGAATAAGCCGTGACGAGGAGCACCGCGCGGACACAGAGCCGAAAATGCAAAGCGGCGAGAGAAAATCCTCACGTGAGTATGGGTGCTTCAAACAGCGATGTTAGTGATGCCAAACCCAACGACTTTTCACCAACAGTTCACCTCTTGTGCAATTGAACCAAGGCGGCAGCTCACCAAAGAATTAGAAGTTGGAAAAGGGAATTTGTGATGGCGGTCCGTGCGATTCCCTCGGGCGGGGTGAATCGTCAGGGCTAGAGTCGCAACGAGGTGGCTCCTCCCTTTCGAGAGGAGCCATTCTTATTTGGGGATAAATGCGAGAGCCGGGGATGGGCGGCTACCCCTGGTTCTACTATACGGAAATATAGCGATTTTCGTATAGATGCAAATGTTGAAACGCCTGATTCAGAAAGAGTCCGGGTCTGACTTGTCCCTGGCAAATTGATATTGTGGTAAGTTCTGAGCAACGGAACATTGACACATTGCTGGAAACGGCGGATAGAGCCAAGGGAAACCTAAAACCCGCTGCGTTCTCCTCTACTCGGATACAATTCCAACTTCGATAATCCTCGCAAGGGCGGTGTAGACGATCTAATCCGGTTTCCTTTTTGACTGGCCCACGGCGACTGCAGCATTCTCTTTGAGACGACCAATCTGTCGACAAGGCCCTACGGCATTAAACGCAAGGCCTAGCTCTGGCTTGCTTTTTAGATGATTCCGGCGTCGCGCAGCTTCTGCACTGACTTCTTGACACCACCGATTCCCTGCTCCGAATAAATAATCGTCAGGCGCTCAGCGGTGAAAAAGCTGAAAACCGGATTGCGGAAGATGAGGTTGTAATTCGGATCGGCGGGGTTGACGCCGAATTGCGGCGCGATGGACTGCAGTAGCACGTTGTCAATGTCCACGGCCGGGCCGGAATAGGTGAAGTCGGCATCAGAAAGGTTGTGCAGCGTATATTCGGCGAGCACGTTAGTTTGGCCGGCGGTGTTCAGGTTGACGTTGTTGCCAAGCTGGCGTAGCGGCGGCAGGCGCAGGTTGCCGACGGTGTCGATGTAGAGGTAGCCTGCGGCGACCGGGTCGATTTGCGCGATGATCGCTCCGGCGCGCAGCCAGTTCACCACTTTGTATTCGTTGCCGCTGGTGGGCGTGGAGTGCGCGCACGCTTGTGTGATTACGAACGCAGGGCTTAGGCCGCGAGCCATTTCTTCCGCGATGGTAATGATATGGTGGCCGCCGGTACGGGAGTCGCCCGCGGCGCCAAAGTTGTCCGTAGCACCAGCGCCGCCAAAATTCAACTCGACAAATTCCGTGCCGTTGGCGTTCCACTGAAAGACGATGGGCTTGGCCCAGTCATGCCAGAGCGGCGCGCCGATGATGAGATCTTCGTCGATGAAGATGTCCGAATCGTCGTCTCCGGCCCAAGGAAAGAACTGGAGCGGCCCATCGGCATCGATCGTAGGGAAGCCGTTGTGTTTGCTGTGTCCATAAACTTGGCGATATTCTGCGGCAAGGTGAATGTCCGCCACATCGTTGTTGGATTCGTGGACGACGAGCCCGCCGGGATAAGAATGATGGCCGAAGACAGAGGTGCTTCCCGGAGCGGAGAAAAACGCCTGCGGAAGCGTTGGGCAGGAGGTGCCGTCGTTGAGCACCGGTGGGAAAATTCCGGCTTTCAGGCCGCCGTTGATGGTGGCCCCGTCGGCGGGATTTACAAGGCCCTGGCTGATGAGGGTCTGGACGATAGCGTCTTTTTGCGGTTCGGATAGATTTTCGCGGTGGCGGATGCAGGTGGTGGGATTGCCAAGTGCGTCAAGCGTTTCGTGGCGCAGCTTGTTGTCGCGTATGCGCTCGGCCTGCTCCAACAAGAACTGATACGCAGAAGAAACCATAGGTGATTTCTTCGCCAGAGTAATCGCCGCAACATTGCCAACACCCGGCTTGGTCTGATCGTCCGCCCCAGCTTGCCGCACCAACATACCGGCGCAAAGCGCCACGGCCGAAGCCGCGGCCAACATCCGTGAAGAGTCTCTCATCGTGACCTCCAGTTGACTCCTTCTTTCATCACCACTAGGCTAGGCGCGGCTGGTTAGCGTGGCGTAAACCGAACGTGAACCCGCGGTCAGATTTCCTTCTTTCATCACCACTAGGCTAGGCGCGGCTGGTTAGCGTGGCGTAAACCGAACGTGAACCCGCAGTCAGATTTGGTTGAAGGTTTGAAAAACGGGGTGAAGGTCCCTTCCGGCAGATTGCCAAGGTCCAAAACGGGCGGTTCTTGAGAAGCACTGGAGCACGCCGAAGGTAATCGTCCGCACTGTGAAGAAATCCATCGCGGCGATCGCTTCCCGATGGTTGCGAAGGTTAGCCAGCGCTTGGCGCGGTCGGGATCTCTCGGCGCTCTCTTCATCCAACGGGAGATCCCGGCCACGTTCACCAACTTTCTTCTTTCGTTCACCGAGTTAAAGTAAATATGTGGTGAAAGAACGACGGTTACTTCTTGCAGGAGCCACTTTATTCGTAGCGCAGCGCCACCATCGGGTCCACCCGCGTGGCACGCCTCGCTGGCAGGTAAGAAGCTAGCAGCGCTACTAAGGTCAGGAGCACTGCCACGCCAAGAATGGTCATAGGATCGGTGGGACTGACGCGGTATAGAAACCCGGAGAGAATGCGGCCGAGGGCGAGCGAGGCGAGGACTCCGACCAGGACGCCGGAGATAGCGAGCCTCAGCCCTTGCGCAATCACCATCCGCAAAACATCGCCACGGTCCGCTCCCAGCGCTATGCGAATGCCGATTTCATGTATGCGCTGATTCACCGTGTAGACCATCAATCCGTATAATCCCACAACGGCCAGTACCAGCGCGGCGCCTGCGAAAATCGCCAGCAGTGTCGCACGGAAGCGCGGCTCGCTGACCGAGCCGGAAATGTTCTCCTCCATGGTGCGTACGCGCACCAGCGGCTGATTGGGATTGATATCGCGAACCACGCTGCGCAACGCCGAGGCTTGAGGCTTCGCTCAGCGGATCGCGCTCCGTGCGCATAACTACCGAGAGCGCAAACACCGGCAGCAGCGAATCGCCCTGGCGCACCGGCACATACATTTCCGCCTTGGGGTCACCGGCGAGATCCTGCTTCAAATCGCCCACAATTCCGACAACCTCCATCCAAGGGACGCTAGCATCGGGCAACGCGCCAAGCTGGATGCGTTTGCCGATAGGGTCAACGTCGGGAAAATACTGCCGGACAGCGGCTTGATTGATCACGGCAACGTACGGCGCCTTTTCCGTGTCGGACTGCGTGACGAACCTGCCACGGATTAGCGGCACGCCCAATGTTTCCAGATAGCCTGCGGTCACCGGACGGTACCCGATGATCACATAATCGTGCGGCGATTTCGGCGCCCGTCCTTCGATATTGAAGTGAATGGCGCTGCCGGTACCAGTAACCGGCAACGTAGTAGCGGCACCTACGCTGTGCACGCCGGGGGTGGCGCGAAGCTTTTCGAGCAAGCGATCGAAGAATTCCATGCGCTCGAAGGAGTTGGGATACGCATTCACGGAAAGTGGGACATCCGCCACCAGCAGATTCTCCGGGTGGAACCCAGGTCGCTGGCTTGCGAGCCGTTCAAAGCTCCGCAGCAACAGCCCCGCGCCTACGAGCAAGAGAAGAGCGAGGCCCACTTGGGCGACGATAAGCGCGCTGCGCGTGTGGCGTTGAGCGCGGCTACTGGTTGCCCCCCGCGTCGCTTCGTTCAGAACAGTTCGCAAATCGATGCGGGCCGTTTGAAACGCGGGCGCCAATCCGAATAGCACGCCGGACAAAATTGCCAACGTGGCGCCGAATAGCAGCACCCGCGAATCGACGGTGACGGGAGAAATATTGGGCAAGGCATTGCCCCCGAGCCTCAACAGCCACCCTATGCTGCCCCATGCCAGCGGCAAGGCATTGCCCCCGAGCCTCAACAGCCACCCTATGCTGCCCCATGCCAGCAAAACGCCGAGGCCCGCTCCCACAAGCGCCAGCAGGCCGCTTTCCGTCAGCAATTGGCGCACGATTCGCGAACGCGATGCTCCCATGGCGGTGCGCACCGCGATTTCCTGCCGGCGTCCTGTTGCGCGCGCCAGCAACAGATTTGCGATGTTGCCGCAGGCGATCAGCAACACCAGTCCCACCGCCGCCAGCATCACCAGCAATGCTGGCCGAACGTTCGAGACCAAGCGATCACGCATGGACGTTACATCCGCGCCCATTCCCGTATCGTAGATGGGGTATTCCTGTGCAAGATTCCCAGCGATGATCTGCAGCTCCGACTGCGCTTGCGCCAGCGTGACGCCTGTTCGCAAACGCCCCACTGCGGTAATTCCTGGATGCCAGTTGCGATCGTCTGGCAGCGTCTTTGCCCATGGCTCGAACGGAACGTACACGTCCGAGGGGACCAGCAACTGATAATCGGCCGGCACTACGCCAATTATGGTGTAGCTCTTGTTGTCGAGCGCGATGGACTTGCCCAGCATAGCTCTTGTTGTCGAGCGCAATGGACTTGCCCAGCACGCCAGCCGAGCCTGCGAAATGGCGTCGCCAGAAGCCGTAGCTGAGCAAGGCCACCTGCGGACCTCCGGCGCGATCCTCTTCCGGCGCGAAAGTGCGGCCCAGAGGGGCGGTCACTCCCAACAGTGGGAACATCGAAGCGGAAGTCATTTGCGCGGGCAGGCGTTGCGGCTCGCCGGCTCCCGTCAACGTGAGCGTGGTGATGCGGGTTGCCGACATCGCGGAAAACGACTTGGCACGATCGCGGAAGTCCTGAAAATTCTCATAGGAAGGCCCAACCACTGGTACCGACGGTAACCGCTCCGTGATGATGCACAGTTGATCCGGGTCGCCGAACGGCAGCGGCCGCAAAAGTACCGCATTGATTACGCTGAAAATCGCCGTATTCGCTCCGATGCCCAAGGCGAGCGTCAGAATGGTGACGGCAGCGAAGCCGGGGTTGTTACGGAGCGTTTGCATCGCGTAACGCAGGTCATGCCAAAAGGTGGTCAAGGCTGTCTCCGTTTGTTTAGACGCTTGGCTCGGACTAGCGGCGTTGCAAGTAGGCCGGCTTTATTCACGCGCAAGGCGCGTGAATATGAGAGTCCTTGGCTCTACGCGAACGCAATAGAGAGTCCTTGCCTCTACGCGAACGCAATAGCAGTTCCGGAAGGGCCATAGCGCGGATTTTACCTCTGCTGCAGGTGTCCGTCGGATTGCCCAAGTTGCATCACGCGCAGTTGGCCATCCAGCCATGCGCACGGTACCACCGTGGCGACGAGCGCCAGAGGATACCAGTGCGGCCCAAAGGCCGGCCCACGGTTCCACGTTACCACCGCGCCAACGGTACAAACCACAAAGCCCACAACGCCACCGCCAAAGCGTATTGCCTCGGATGATCGGGCGCGAGCCGAGCCGTGATGTAGCCGCCAACACCGTAAACAACGCGATAGGCCGTCGCAAGAGCAACAACACGCCCACAATGACAAGGTGGAGCGCTAGGATTTTCATTCATAGCGCAGGCAATCGATAGGGTCGAGGTTGGCAGCCACTTTTGCCGGATAGTAACCGAAGAACAAGCCCACGCCGACGGAGATCAAGAAGCCAATCGTTACCCACAGATAAGAAATGGTTGCGGGAATCGACGGCACCAATGCGCGCACCAGTGTTGATATGGCGGCCCCGATCAGGATGCCCAGAGTTCCTCCGAAAAGGGTAAGGGCCACGGCTTCCAGCAGGAACTGCAACTGTATGTCGGCACGGCGCGCACCGATGGCTTTGCGTACGCCAATTTCCTGGGTGCGCTCGGTCACGGAGATGAGCATGATGTTCATCACTCCGATGCCGCCCACCAGCAAACCTATCGAACTGATCACCGTCGTCAGAATCACCAGCGCCCCGGTAAGTTGATTCCACAGATTGCTCAGAAAGTCCGGCGAACTCAGCTCGAAATCATTTTCTTTGTCCGCGGGAATACGGCGTAAACGGCGCATCGCTTGAATGACTTCTCCTTGTGCCAGTTCCACGTTCACATCCTTGGGAACCGTGAATATCATGATTAGTTCTTTCGCCTCCGGGTACTCCTTCTTGAAGTTGCTCAGCGGGATGATGGCGAAAATGTCCACTCCCGGGCCGAGGAATAAGCCCTGGTCGTGTTCGAAAACCCCGATGACCTCGTATTGGCTGCCGTTGATGCGCACCATTTTGCCAATGGCATCCGTGCCCGGAAACAGCGATTCGCTGATGGCCGCGCCCAGCACCACCACAGAACGCGCATGTTCCTGGTCGAAGGTGCTTATGAAGCGCCCTTGTGCGATTGAAAACAACGGAATCGCGTCCGTATATTCCGGCTCGGCACCGCGCACGATCACCTTCTCCACGCTGTGATTCCCGCTGGTAATCAGATTGCTATCCCCCAGGAAAAAACCTCGGGTGCCAGAGGTGGTCACGATGGCCACGTGCGGAGCAGCGCGGCGGATGAAAGCGGCGTAGTCGTATTCGATATATTTGCGTGTGCGGATGCGTTCCGGCAAGTGCGAGAGGTCCGTTCCAGGCGGAAATCGCGTCAGAAAATAGCTACGCGAGCCGAGCGACTCCACTCTATCTTGCACGAACTTGTTCAAGCCCTGAATGATTGCCGCCATGGAGATCACCGAGGAGACGCCTATGACGATGCCGAGCACGGTCAAGGCAGTGCGCCCCTTCGATGAACGCAACGTCTCCATGGCGGCAAGAAAATTCTCCCGGGCCTGGGCAAGGGTCATGATTCCCATCACTCGGACCTCAACGCGACCACGGGGTCCAGTTGCGATGCGCGCAATGCCGGATAAATCCCGAAAAATAGTCCGACCGCGGAGCTTAGGAACACTCCCATCACCGCCACCCACGTCTGCACGGAGGCGGGAAATGGCGTGAAGGTCCGCAGCGCTGTCGCGACCAGGAATCCCAGCGTGATGCCCGCCATCCCTCCGACAATGCATTGCACGACGCTTTCGACGATAAACTGGCCCAGGATGTCTCGCTTGGTTGCTCCCACGGCGCGCCGCACGCCAATTTCCCTCCGCCGCAGCGTTACACTCATCAGCATAACGTTCATGATCACGATGCCGCCGATCACCACGGAGATGGCGCTCACCATGATGAATACGGCGAAAAATGCCCCGCTAATACTGCGCCACAAGGCCATGTAACTGTCCTTCGTGCCGATGAAAAAATCGTCCTCCATGTTGCCCGAGAGATGCCGGCGCGAGCGCAAAATCAGATGTGCTTGATCCTGCGCATTTTCAAAGTTCCCCGGGCGGGTCTTCACGTTGATCGTGATGCTGGAGTGGATTCCCTGAATCCGAAGGAAAACGGGCAGCGGCACGATTACGAAGTTGTCCTGGTCCTGGCCGAGCACGCTGCCGATTTTTTCCATTCCTCCCACCACCGTGAATTCGTCATTCCCGACACGCACCGGCTTCCCAATGGGATCCTCACCCAGAAACAGCTCCCGCATAAGCGTGTCGCCGATCAGGCAAACATTGGCGCGATGTTCCGCTTCCGATGAGGTGAAGTACCGCCCAACTTCGACCTTTCGGGTATCAATATCCGCCATGTTTGCTGTTTGCCCGTAGAAGTTAACGTCTTGCAGTTCTTTGTCGCCCGATCGTGCTCGAACGCTGCTGCTTGTGCTGGCGCCAACTTCCTGGCAAGCGCTGCATCCCTCGGCAACCGCATTCATATCCTCGAGTTCGAGTTTCTTGAACTTCAGCGCTTTGATGATGATCTCGAAATCCGTCACCGCAAACGGCGTGCGCGCGATCTGGAATACGTTCGTACCCAGGTTGGCGATCTTTTGCTCAACATACAGGTTTGCTCCCTGCACGATGGTCATTACCGTGATGAGCGTGGCCACCCCCATCGTCAGGCCCAGGATTGTGAGCGAAGCACGCAGCTTGTGCCCGCGTAAAGCGCTGAAGCACTGGGCAAAATTGTCGCTAACAGCAAGCATGGTGGTAGAGAAGCTTTTCCAGTTACCCTTTCAAATCCCGCGAATGGTGAATTGCGGAGCTGCCAACGCTAACTGGGACCATCCTAAGAGTATACGAACCGCGCGTGGCCCAGATTACATTGTCCAACTCACCTTGGGGGCCGGAGACGTTCGAAGCACGAACGCGACGCCGTCGGCCCCCTTCGTTCACCTGTCCCGAAGTACAGTGTCTAAAATTGAACAGACGCGGTTTGCCGTCTCGCCTATCCTGACGGTGAAGGATCAACTTCCATGCCGCCGATCCCCAATCTTTATGGTGGCATGGCCGGTCGGGGTCGTGGGCGGCGCTATGGCAGATCTGGCACAGAGCCAAACCCGTTCGGAAGTCAGAGGTGTGCGCACGCAGAACGCGCCTGTCCACAGGCACTGCCCCCTGTACGTCCTCTTTGTCCACCGGGATCTGGGCGCGATTGACAGCTGTTTGCGTGAACTCAAAAAAGGGCAATTTACCGTCAGCTCTGAGTTTGTTTTGAACCCGGCACAGTGTGCCGCCCAGCTCCGATCCCGGTCCTACGATGTCATCGTGGTCGAATACCCCAGCCCGGCCTGCCCGCGTCCGCACGAACTACAACTCCTCCGGAAGACTTTGCGGGAAACGCCCCTGCTTCTCTTGACCACTGGTTTAGCAACTGAATCGCGCGCCGAACTAACGGCCTCGGGTGCTTTCGAGTACGTCGAGCAGGAATACATTGCGCAATTACCAATGGCGGTTCGCCGGGCCTTGAACGACAAGAAGTTGCGCGAAGAGCTAGAAGAGGTCCGGCAAGCCTTGCACCATTCGCAATCCCTCTATCGCGCGCTAGTGGACAACCCTGCCTATGGCATTTACCGCTGCGACGCCCAAGGAAACGTCCTCGACGTCAATGAGGCCCTCGTGAACATGCTCGGCTACGCCTCCAAGGATCAACTCCTCTCCGCCAACCAACTCGCCCCGATATTCCCAGATCTCCGCCACGGTTCGCCTTTCGCGCAGCCCGCCCCTGACTCCAAGAAAATCGACCCGCTCGAAACCGACTGGAAGCGCAAGGACGGAACCACACTGAAAGCGAGGCTAAGCGGTCTCGGTGTCTATGACGACCAGGGAAACTTCGCCGGCCATGAAATCATCGTCGTTGATATCACAGAGCAGCGGACGCTTGAGGAGGAACTGCGCCAGCAGGCATCGACGGACTCGCTGACCGGCCTAGCCAATCACCGCCGCCTCTTCGAGATGTTGCATGCGGAGATCGGCCGGTCCAAGCGCACCGGCCGCGAATTCTCTTTGCTCCTGCTGGATCTCGACGGATTGAAAAAGATTAACGATCAATTCGGTCACTTGGTCGGCAACCGCGCCCTCTGCCGACTCGGACAGATCCTGAGAGACTGCTGCCGGTCCATCGATACCGCGGCACGCCACGGTGGTGACGAGTTTGCTGTGGTCCTGCCGGAGACGGGCGTAGCCGCCGCCACACTGGTAGCGCGGCGAATTTGCGAACTTCTTGACGCCGATGGCGAAGCGCCGGCGCTTTCGGTCAGTTTAGGAATTGCCAGCTATCCGCGCGAAGCCGATACCATCGGAACGCTCCTCTACGCGGCGGACAAGGCCTTGTACGTCATGAAAGACCAGCGGATGAAAGCCGCTCAGACGCTAACCGCTCGGAGCGGCGCTTAGAAGATTCGCTCCCGGCTCGACGAACAATTGATGACTACTTCAGTCGTGCAGCACCACGCTCAAAAGCGACGTGTTAACTTGAAGTCCCCCGTTGTATTTGATGAACCCCATTTTCCGGAACTTATTCATGAAGAAATTGACCCGCGAGCGCGTTGTGCCAATCATCTCCGCCAGCATTTCCTGCGAAACTTTCGGGATCACTTCGTGCGGCTGATCCTCCTGCTCGTAACGGGCAAGCAGCAACAGCGAACGAGCCAGACGTTTCTCGCTGGAGTCAAACAGCTGGTCAATCAGATCCTCTTCAATCCGAATGTTCCTGGTCAGCATGTGAGAGATGAACAAATCGGAGAAAGCGTGTTCCGTGCGTAGCGCGCGCATCATCTCCTTTTTTCCGATAAACAATAGGGAAGTCGGCACGATCGCGGTAGCGGCGCTCATGCAAACCGGCTGGCCTGCCAGGCATCCTTCGCCAAAAAAATCGCCCGGTCCCAGAATCGCCACAACTGCTTCTCTCCCGTCCTGATTGGTGACGGAGAGCTTCACTCCTCCGGTTTGAATGTATTTCACGCCCCGGGCGGGGTCGCCCTGTGAATAGATCCTCTGGGATCTCCGAAACTTCTCGATGCGCCGTGCGGCGCCCGAGCTATCGAGAAAAGCTCGCAAATCGAAAGTAGCGTTCCTCTTGAGAGTTGGCTTAGTCTTCGTGGCGGTTACCCTGAGCATACTTGCAACACGACAGGACCGACTCGATTTACCCGGGTAAGTAAATGCGTTTTCAGAAAGCTAATTATATCATTGCTGCCCACTGGATCAAATGATCGCCTAGAGAAACCCGGGGTCTGAACCCCCGGCAAAGACCAACTAGCGTGCTGTCCTACCTTGTGCTTTATACCGCCAACCAGAGGTTCTGTGCGAACGCCCACTCCTTGTCCACCCACTGCGCTTCGCCATGAAACCCCGTGCGCCGCGCCATCTTTGGAACCTGATCTGCCAAATATTTGTGGGAGCTTTCCGTCCAGATGGTTTCGCCTGCCTCGAATTCGACGAGCACTTCCGCCCTCGGTATATACACGCTCTGGCGCTTTTCGGAGCGCAAATGCATCTCGATCCGCCGCTCCTCGGCATTCCAGCGCGCTTCATGTGTGAACTGTTTCAAATCGAAGTTGGCTCCTAACTCCCGATTGACACGAGCCAGCAAATTCAGATTGAACGCCGCGGTCACTCCTGTTGGATCATCATAGGCCAGCAATTGCGTCTGGACGCTCTTCTCTAGATCCGTCCCGAGCAGCAGGGCGTCTCCAAACCGCAAAATTCTACGCACCTCGCGCAGGAACTCTTCTGCTGCCTCGCGATCGAAATTGCCGATGGTGCTGCCCAAAAACAGCACCAGTAGATGATCTTCCTTGCGCAACCGGCCTGCGACTGAGCGCAAGCCATCCAGGTAGGGCTGTTCGTATCCCACGATGCTCACCATGTCGATTTGCGCGAGTTCCCTCTCACAGGCAGCCAGCGCAGCGGGAGAAATCTCGATGGGATAGTAAAAAGTGGGTTGAATTCTCGACACCGCTTCCAGGATGTATCGCGTTTTCTTGCCGCTGCCGCTTCCCAGTTCCGCCACGTGAAGATTCCTAGGCAGCCGTCGCACGATTTCTTCGGCGTGTTTCTGCAATAAGCGCGTGTCGGCCCGCGTCAAGCAATATTCCGGCAGCAGCGTGATGACCTCAAAGAGCGCCGAACCCACTTCATCGTACAGATATTTGCTCGGAAGTTCTTTTTGCCCCGCGCGGATCAGCCCGGTCCGCACGTCTTCGGCAAACTGCGGAGCAGTCGAGATGGTAGATGTTCTTGTCGCCATGTCGGTTTGCTTTCTTTCTTACGATTCCACGCAGCGAAATGTTGCGTAGACGTACGGATAGTGGGGCTGGAACCAGTTTCGGAACGACCGGCGGAGCATGCACGCCGCTGTTCGCGGCGAGCCACCCTTCATCACGTAGTGCTTGCCATCAAAGAAATCCGCCGAATATCCCGCATAAAACTCTCGAGGGGCAAAGCCTTTAAATGGCGCGAACCGCGTCCGCGTCCATTCCCACCCGTTTCCCACCAAGTCGTGCACGCCGAACGCGCTCGCGCCTTTTGGCCCTGGCGTTCCGTGCGCTGCACGATGAAACTCCGGCTCGCTCGGCAGCTTTCTTCCCAACCAGTTTGCATACGCGCTTGCTTCCGCGTGGCTCACATACACAGGCCACTCGAGCGGCAGGCGAATTTCGCCGAACATTGTCCGGTACATCCACAAATTTCCCGCGCGACGCCAAAATCCGGGATGCTTTATTCCTTCGCCTTTCTTCCACTCTTGCGCTTCGCTGCTCCAAAGCGCCTCGTTCTCATAACCGCCCGCCTCCATAAACTCCAGGAATTCGCGGTTCGTCACGTTGAAGCTCTGAATTGCGAACGCCGGAACATCCACTTCATGCGCTTCAAATTCGTTGTCCCATCCAAACTCTTGGCCAGTCAAGCGCGCTAGGCCAAGCGTCGCTTTTCCGGCTGGAATGTCAATCAAGCGCGCTTTCGTGGCGGGCCAGTCGGCTATTTTTTCCGGCTCCTGGCCAACTTTTTTCTCGGGTGCCAGCCTATGTAACAGGTACGCCAGGGTCTCCAGATGCATCAATCGGTGCTCGATGGCCGTTTCCACCATCGTTATAAGCTCCGGTCGCTCGCCGCGAGAGCTCTGCACTCCCTTTTCTAACTCCGCATCCAGTTTTTCCCTAACTTTCTCCTGGTATTGTTCAATCTCTTCTCGCTTCGGCCAATCGGCTTCGGTATCGGTTGGCAGTCTGCCACCCACCGGATCGATTCCGAATGCAAACAACTTGTCGAAGGCCGGATTGAAAGGCGGCAGCCCCAAAGCGCGGCCCGACAATAAATTCCAGTCGAATGCTTCCAGGTGTCCAAGGTAGAAGATCAATCGGTGACGCTGCGGAATGGGGCGTTCATACATCGCCTCGGGGCGCACAATGGCGAATAGTTCGTCGCTTAGCCTGCGCGCCTCTGTCAAGCGCGCGCGCAAATCCTGGTTGCGAGACGGAACACCGATGGCCGTTGCGTTCATAGACAGTTCCTACCCTAGGATGCAACCGATCGGGAATCCATCAGGGTTTTACCCGAGAACACTCGTCTGGCAAAGCCTCTTTGCACCCTCGATTAGAACTCCGGTACCCTGATTTGGTTACACCGTAAAACTCGAAAATGTGGCGGGTGGCTGACATCTTCCGGGGCGGGTCGTGAGGATAGCACAGTGGCCACACCGGCGGTCCGATAATAGAGGTGTCGGTTCCAGCCAATTGGACGTAGCCTAAGTGGGCGCCTAGTCATCCAATATTAGAGCGCAATCGCTGCTTCGCTAGCCGAGGAGCACCAGCCCTGAGAGCCCGAATCGCCATTTTCGTTGGCATTGTTCAGTTGATTCTGTTTCTTGCGCATGTGTTCATTTACGAGACCTGGATCACTTTCTGGGGATCCTCGCGCTGGCCCTATTCCGGCGTTCTCGCCGGAGTCGTTGCGGCGTTGTCCGTCAGCTTTGTGGCTGCCACCTTGCTCGCCCATCGTTACTCAAATCCTTCCGTACAGGCGTTCTACAGGGTCGCGAGCGTTTGGCTCGGCATGTTGAATTTTTTCTTCGTGGCGGCTTGCCTTTGTTGGGTCGCCTATGTCTTAGTGTATTTCTCGGGACTGGCCGTCAGCCGGTCCGCAATGGCCGGCGCGTTTTTTGGCTTTGCCATCCTCGCGAGCCTCTACGGAATCATCAATGCCGCATCCATTCGGGTCAGGCGCATTACCGTGAAGTTGCGTGGCTTGCCGGTGCCCTGGCGCGGTCGAGTCGCCGCACTCGTAACCGACACCCATCTCGGCCACGTTAAGGGCTATGCGTTCCTCTCGCGAATCGTCAACAAACTCCGGCAGCTTGGCGCGGACGTAGTCTTTTTCAGCGGCGACCTTTTTGACGGAACCAAGGTTGATGCACATCGCCTTGTCTTGCCGTTAAAACGCCTCTCCCCGCAATTTGGTTCTTACTTCGTCACCGGGAATCACGAGGAATTTTCAGATCCTACGAAGTATCTCGACGCACTAAAGAATTCCGGCGTGCACGTCCTGCACAACGAAAAAGTCAATCTGGATGGCCTTCAGGTCGTGGGCGTGCCCTACAGCGATTCGGGTGACGCCAAACACTACCAGTCCATCCTGGAAGGCGCGGAATTGGACCGCGACCGCGCCAGCGTTTTGCTTGCGCATGTGCCCCATGGCTTGGCCATCGCTGAAAAGCAAGGCATATCGCTGCAGCTTTCCGGGCACACCCATGGCGGCCAGATTTTCCCCTTCACCTGGTTCACGAACCGCATCTTCGGCGAATTCACATACGGACTGAAGCGCTTCGGCGAGCTTCTTGTCTACACTTCCAGCGCATCTTCGGCGAATTCACATACGGACTGAAGCGCTTCGGCGAGCTTCTTGTCTACACTTCCAGCGGTGCCGGCACCTGGGGACCTCCGATGCGCGTTGGCACACAGCCTGAAATTGTCTTGATCCGCTTCGAGTAAAACACTTCCGTAATTTGCACCAACGTAAGTAGCGAGACACGTTGTCCACGCTAGTCCGCATCGCCCGAGAAGAGAGCCTTGATCCGCGGCAGCGCGAAATACATCACCACGCCGAACAAAACAGGGAGCGGGCCCCATTTCAGCGCGAAGCGGTCGCTGCCGATCAAAGCGACAACCCCCATCAGGATGGGAGCGATCACCACGTAGCCCAGCCCCAAATTTCCCCACGGAATGTGAAACGGGCGCGGCGTTTCTGGCTTTGTCTTCCGCAGCCGCCAGGTAGAAAGTACCGTCAGTACAGTGACCAGGATGCGCAGCCAAACGTAAACGGTCAGCAGTTGCGCCAGAGTGTGAAACGCCAGCGCCGCATAAATCGCAGACGAAATCAGAATCGCGATCCAGGGTGAACCATACTTGGGATGCTTTTGCGCGAAGATGGGCGGTAGGTAACCATCTTCAGCCATCGACGACGGCATGCGCGTGCTGGTTAGCACAGTCGCGTTCAGCAACGACACATTTCCCAGCATCGCCGCAAGGGTCATCAGCAAGCCCAACCACCCTCCGCCAATCAACTCCGCGGCTTTGGAAAGGTACGCGGTGTTCCACTCTTGCCAGTTGCCCAGCGCTGCCAGAGAGAGTAATGCTGGGAAGAAGTAGGTCGCAATCGAGAGTGGAATCACGATCGCCAGAGCCCGCGGATAGTTCCGCTGTGGATTCTCGATCTCTTCCGCGACGCTCGAAAGTTGTTCGTAGCCGGAATAGAGCCACAAGCCAAGCGCAAGGCCGACGCCAAAAACCTGAAATGGCGGCACGTGCGGCGGAGTAAGCGGAACGAATGGGTTGTGACGCCACTGGCCAGCCGCAATGACGCACAGCAAAAGCACTGGAATCAAGACAGAGAATTCAAGGATCGTTGCAACCATTCCGACCAATTGAATTCCTCGAATATTGATGTAGGCAAGAAACGAAATCAGCGCCAGCGATACCAGATAGTGTTTCCAACCGATCAGCGAAGGGAACCACACCGTCAGGTAGTCGCTGAACAGCACCGCATAGCTTCCGCCCAGTAACCAGGACGCGCTCCAATTCCACCAACCGGCCAGGAAGCCCCAGAAGTTTCCGTAACCGGCGCGCACCCAGCGGTAAAAGCCGCCTTCCACAGGAATGGCGGTGGTGAGTTCAGCCGTGGCAAGCGATACCGGAACACTCCAGAACAGCGGAATCAGCAGGATATACAGCAACGTCAGCCCCTGACCGCTCGTGGTTCCAGAACAGCGGAATCAGCAGGATATACAGCAACGTCAGGCCCTGACCGCTCGTGGTAACCATCTCCTCCATGCCGAACGGCCCGCCCGTCGTGTACGAGAACATCAGAAAGACGAAGTAGAAGAGCCCGGCTTTTTTGATTTGAGCCTTTGCGATGGCCAACAGCCGCTCCCGCCCGCGGAATGAATGTCAGGAACCAGCGGATTGTACCGGAAATCGGGAGAAATTGGCGCGTGCCGAAACAGTTAGTGAGGGCGTGTTTCCGATCCTGCAGAACCGAACAAGGAAAAGCCCGCAAATTGAGAGTCTTTCCGCAGGCTACAAAAACAGAAATTGGTGTGGATTGGGAACTTCAAGGTTAGTGATTTACTCCAGCATCCTGTCATTCCGAACGGAGTCTGCGGAGTGAGGAATCGCTCTTCTCTTGGGATTCCCTAAAGAGTTGACGTTCAGGCAAGCATAGCTAGCAATACTTCGCGCAGCAGTTCCTGCTTCTGTGGTGTCAGTTTCCGGCCTTGCGCCGTCAGATAGAAAACGTCGATGGCCTTCTGTCCCTCGGTGTCGATCAGAGCCACCTCAATGTTGCAAGCCAGTCGCGCCAATCCCGAGCCTATTTCGTAGAGCAAGCCTGGTCGGTCCTGCGTCACGATTTCCATCAGTGTGCAGTGCTCCGAAGACTCGTCGTCGAAATTGACCGTAGTTTGCACCAACACTTTGGGGGGGCGCGCCATGGCCGCGGCCAGGCGTCCCTTCAGCAGCGGTTCCAGCGCCTGTCTATTATTCACCACATCGGCGATGCTTTGGCGGAACCGCGGAATCTCGCTGGGATTTAATTCCAGCGTCCGGTGGAGATCGACGAAATGGAAGGTGTCAAGCACCACGCCCGCGGAGTTCGCGAACGCATCCGCCTTCACGATGTTCATCCCCCATGCAGCCAGCACTCCGGCGATGGTCGCGAACAGCGCGGGGCGATCGGCAGAAAGCAGCGCGAGTGTGAACGCGTGATGCGTGGACTTGATTTCCGTCTGCACCGGCTCGCTCCCGAGTCGCTGGTACAGTGCAAAGTGTGCCGCGATTTCTGCGGGGGAATGCACTGCCAAGTACCGCCGCGGGAATCCTTCCAGGAAGCGCTCGATCTCGGTTTTCGAAGCAGTTCCGGTTTCCTGCCGCACCTGTTCCAGCAAAAATGATTCATCCGAAGCATGCAGCCGATCGCGGTCGATGGTGCGGCTGAAGTGATTAGACGTGGCCACGAAAAGCTGCCACAGCATTTCCGCCTTCCACGGCGTTAGCGCCTCCGGGTTCACTGCGTGAATATCCGCGTAAGTCAGCAGCGACAAGCGTTGCAGCCGTTCCAGATTGCCCACCGTGACTGCAAACCCGGAAACGGTCGACGGATCGAATATATCGCGCCGCTGCACTGTCGCTGACATGTCCAGGTGGTGCTCGATCAGAAAATAGACCTCCGCCTTTTCTTCCGGCGAAAGCTTCAGCCGGTCCGCGGCCGTTTCCAGCGCCTGCAGGCTGCCCACGACGTGATTCTCCAGCGGCATGCCCTTGCCTACGTCGTGCAGTAAAAGGGAAAGGATCAGCAGGTCGCGGCGGTCCACTGTTTTCCAAAGCCCAGTGAAGTGTTTCCCCAGCGGGTCTGTGAGTTCCGCAAGGTCTTGCAAATGTTCGATGGTCCGCAGAGAATGCTCATCCACGGTGTAGCGGTGATAAAAATCCCGCACCACCAGAGAATCGATGGTACGGAATTCGGGAAGGATTTCGATCAGCAAGCCAAGGCGATGCATCGGTCGCAACGCGACTCCGGGAAAATCTGCGCCAAGTATTTCATTCAAAAGCGGCCAGGTAATTCGTGTGTTGCGTTGCTGCAATTCCGGGTGCGTCATGATGTAGGCGATGGCGCGTTCTGATTCTCGGCTAAGCGGCATGCCGGTTCGGGCCGCTTCGGCAAGCAACGTATATGTGACACTCCGATCTGCGAACGCGCGTTCGTTAGTGATCTCCAACAAGCCGCTTCGGCAAGCAACGTATATGTGACACTCCGATCTGCGAACGCGCGTTCGTTAGTGATCTCCAACAAGCCGTCGCGCACCATGAACGGCCTGCCGTTGCTTCCCTCGGGCTTTGGGCCGATCGTAGCGTTAAGCAACCGCTGCCGCAGTGAGAGCGACGCCAGGGCTCGTTGCTCGACAAAGCGAAGCAATTGGCGGTTCAGCGTGCGCGCATGCCGAAAATACAACCTCATCCACTCTGCGGCGTTACGGCGCAGATTATCGTCGATGCCCAAGGAACGTTCAGCGGCATCCGCTTGTAATTCGTAGGTCAGGGTATTGTCATTGCGGCCGTTGCTGTAGTGCAGGAAACACCGGATGGAGCTGAGGAATTCCACCGCACTGCGCGTCAGTTCGTCCTCGTTCACGGGACTGATTCGCGGATCGCGCCGATCGCCCGCCAGTTGACGCATCCACAAAATCGCGTGGTAGTCGCGAAGCCCGCCGGGCGCCTCTTTCACGTTTGGTTCCAGATGAAAAATGGTATTGCCGTAGCGCCCCAGCCGGTCGCGCGTGAGTCGCTGCAGCTCAGAAAGCAGGAATGGCCGCGACTGGCGTTCCGAGCCAAACAATACCTTGGAGTCGAGCTTTTCGAGCAGCGCTTTGTCGCCGGCCAGGAAGCGCCGGTCCAGCATCGCCAGATGGAATTCGGCGTTGTCCTGTTCGATGCGCCGGCACTCTTCCACTGTGCGCCCGGCAGAACTCACGCGGAAACCCAGGTCCCACAGAGTGCGGGAAAATTCGGCGATCAGCGGACGAGACTCGGATTCCGCCTTCTCGTTGCCAAATAGAAACAGAAGATCGAGGTCGGAATACGGGAAAAGCATTTCGCGGCCGTAGCCGCCCAGCGCCAGCAAACAGAGTCCCTGGCCCGAGCTATTTCCCACCCGCAGCAGTTCCGCGAACACTCTCTGGATGACTTCGTCCGCCAGTTCACACAACTGCCGAAGCGTATCCTGCGCACTTGCGCCGTTGTCAAATAGCTTCCTGATGCGTTCCCGCTGGGTGTCGCAATGCGGACCTAACACGGAAAGCGGGGTGACCGATTCTTCCATTTTTCTGCTCGGGCGAAAGACGGGCTACAGACCTGCACAAGGAGAAGACATTGGAAGCTCAGAGAGCGCCTTCGCCGCGCTCCTCGTTGCGAATCCGAATCGCTTCCTCGATCCGGGATAGGAATATCTTACCGTCTCCGATTTTCCCTGTCTTCGCGGTTTTCAATATGGTTTCGACCGTGCGGCTGACCAGGTTGTCCGGCAGCACCACTTCCAGCTTGATCTTCGGAAGAAGGTCCACGGTGTATTCGCGGCCACGGTACACCTCCGTGTGCCCTTTCTGTCGGCCGTGCCCGCGCACTTCCGTCACCGTCATCCCCTCGATGCCGATTTCCAGCAAGGCATCCTTGACTGACTCGAATCGGGACGGCTGAATGATCGCTTCAATTTTCATCATACGTATATCTGCTCCCGCCTCGTTTACCGACTCGACGCCCAGTTTCTACGATTCCAAGTTATACGCTTCCTCGCCGTGTTGCGTGATGTCCAGACCTTCGATTTCGTGCTCCTCGGCTACCCGCAGGCCCGTGACTGCATCAACGATTTTCAGAATCACAAACGTTCCCACCACCGCGAACGCCCAGGCGAACAACACGCCCACCAACTGGTTGCCCACTTGCCCCCAATGGCCATCGAGTGCCCCGGTGGGTTTGCCTGCGCCGAAAATCGGATTGTAAAGAGCCCGTGCGAAAACTCCGGTCAAGAGCGCCCCGATGGTACCGCCCGCTCCATGCACTCCAAAAGCATCGAGCGCGTCATCATAGCCGAAAATTGCCTTAAATCGCGTCACCATCCAGAAGCAGAAAATGCCCGCGATGAACCCGATGACCAGCGCGGGCATCGGTCCGACGAATCCAGCGGCTGGCGTAATGGCAACCAGTCCCGCCACCGCACCTGAAATTGCGCCGAGAGCGCTCGCACGACCGTTCCTGATCCATTCCGCCAGGCTCCAGCTGAGTGCTGCCGCAGCGGCGCCGAAATGCGTCGCAACGAACGCTCGCACGACCGTTCCTGATCCATTCCGCCAGGCTCCAGCTGAGTGCTGCCGCAGCGGCGCCGAAATGCGTCGCAACGAACGCCGTGGTTGCCAGGCCATTCGACGCCAGTGCGCTTCCCGCGTTGAACCCGAACCAGCCTACCCACAGCAGGCATGCGCCGATGAAGCTAAGCACCAAGTTATGCGGTGGCATTGGCTGTTTTGGGAAGCCAACCCGTTTGCCCAGATACAGTGCGCAAACCAGCGCCGACACTCCGGAGGTGATATGCACGACTGTGCCGCCGGCAAAATCCAGGGTAGGGAATCGCCCGCCCAGTGCTGCATTCAGGAACCCGCCTTTGCCCCACACCATGTGTGCCATCGGGGCATAAACGAAAAAGAACCACAAGGTCATAAACAGCACAGTTCCGGAAAACTTCATTCGTTCCGCCGTCGCTCCGGTAATCAGCGCAGGAGTAATAACCGCGAACATCAGCTGGTAAATCATGAACGTTAACTGGGGAATCGTTGCGGCGTAATCGGGGTTCGGATCCACGCCAATCCCGCGCAAAAAAGCATGCTGAAAATTCCCAATGACCGGCCCACTGCCGCCAAAACACAGGCTGTATCCCACCAGCGCCCACAGCACCGTGATCAGAGCCATTAGCGCGAAGCTCTGCATCATGATGGCCAGCACATTTTTCTGGCGAACCAATCCGCCGTAGAACAGCGCCAATCCCGGGCCGGTCATCATCAATACCAGCGCGGCGCTCACCAGCATCCAGGCGTTGTCCGCGGATGACTGCGCGGCGGCCACTTTTTGGTCCAGTTGGTCCAGTTTGTCGTTGACGGTCCTAGAGATACCATCGGAGGCGGTTGCGGAGCCAGAAGCGGAGGCGGAGGGCTGCTGCGCCAGGAGCGATACTGCGGCGAGCATTAGCGTGATTAGTAGGCAGCAACCAGCAACGCCCAAGCGCTTCATCGAGTTCTCCGATGCGACAAGTTTGCCGCTAAGTTCTTTAGTGCCATGTTCGTATTGTTCAGGGGACCAGCCACGATGTACCGGGATTATACGCGGCACCGCGTCTCACCACCTTCTGAAATTTTGCTGTCCAGGATTCATTTTTCGGATAGCTGTCCGCTTAACAGTTTTCCTTTTGTTTCGCTTGCAAAGTGGTCGGCGTCGCGTGTGGGACGCGGGATCCGGTAGCCGTCGCAGACCTGAAGTGTGAAACGCACCGCAGATGCAAGGCTCACCCGATGGCCTTGGGAAACGTAAATCGGCCGCCCGCCTTCCGGCCTGTTCACCCAGCGGCCCGTGCGTCCCAACCAGCAGACTCTTGGCGCACCCGATCGTCGGCCGGTCCAGCAACACTCCCAGGTGACTGGCAATTCCAAATCTCCGCGGGTGCGCGTATCCCTGCCCGTCACAATATAAAAGGTCCGGCATCTGTTTCAGTTTCGCGAACGCGGTCAGCAGCACAGGGATTTCGCGGAAGCTCAGCAGTCCGGGAATGTACGGAAATTCCAGCGGTAACACTGCAAAGGCCCGCTCCACTTCTTTGTACGGAAATTGCAGCGGTAACACTGCAAAGGCCCGCTCCACTTCTTCCATTTCCGGATAACGATACGTCACCACGCAACCGATCGCGCGGTTGGCATCGCGCAGCACGCCCCAGCGGTTCGGCCGCTTCTTTAGCGCCTGCGAGCCCACCACCACGAATGAGGCATCCAGCCCCGCCACCAGCCGGATGCGCGGCAAGAGGTCTTCGCCAGTCCACAGCTTACGCAATGTCTCCTGGATCTCGCGGGCCCGGCTTGGCGTTACATCCCACTCGTGGTGTCGCGGGTCCTTCGGCTTGTTCTTCATCGCTATCATCGTATAATGCCTGTGCTGCCCCGTAAGAAACCGTCTGGCGGCGACCCAGATTTCTTGCCTGTCTCGAGGAAACGTTCGATGACCCTGCATCCACCCTTGGAAGTGACCGTGCGCGAAGCGGACGGTATCCATTTTGTGGTCGTGCATGGCAGGCTAACCATTGGCGATCCCAGCGAACATCTCAGCACGTTTGTGCAGAAGCTCACGCAGAGCGGGGCTCGCAAAATCATTGTCGACCTCAACGATATTCCCCAGATCGACAGTTCTGGTATTTCCGTCCTGGTGAAGCTCTCCATCTCCTTGGCACGCCAGGGCGGAGCCTTGCATCTGGTCTGCAGCCCTGGCCGCGTGCGCGATGCCCTTACTGTCACCCGTCTCGTCGAAGCCATTCCCACCTTCGAAACCGAAGACCAAGCCAAAGCCAACTTTTAAAGCGAATTTATTGGAGAACCGAATATGGTTCTACGC
>Ga0210406_10001615_pt1 | contig 27139 bp, 17 predicted proteins | sample IncBWC30MmetaG_FD_155454 | JGI IMG/M metagenome (GOLD analysis project Ga0210406, IMG submission 155454) | Forest soil microbial communities from Barre Woods Harvard Forest LTER site, Petersham, Massachusetts, United States - Inc-BW-C-30-M | ecosystem: Environmental > Terrestrial > Soil >... | reverse complement strand
TCAAGGGAAATAATGTTAATTACATGGGAACATTTCCACAGAGTAAAATTTGCCATATGTCAAATAAATCAGATATTTATCCCACGATTTGGGCTGATTTCTTCTGGAACGTCGGCCTAAAGGGTTTGGTGATGTAATCGTCGGCACCCATTTCCAGAAGAATGACTTTTTCATGAATATCACTACAGACGGCAGGGCTTTCAAGGGACGTGACGTCTACCAAAGCTCGTATAGGTAGCCGGCGGGGCCGCCCCGCGGTCGACCATCCCGTTATCGCCATTGCGCTCAGCGGAGAAGTGGCGGTGTTCCGTTAATTGTGCCGGTGATCGCTTGCTGGAAGACTGATCGAAGGGATACGTTCCGTGGAATACGAATTTACTGCCCTTCGCCACCCGGCACACGGAAGTCCACTCCGCGGTCGTCGTTGGCCTTGGTCGTCGCTGGAATATCAAGGTCCGCTAGAGAAATCCTTTGCATGCGCTGCGGCGCGAACGCCGACAGCGTCGTCCCCTGGATGGTGTAGTTCTGGATTTCCTGCCTGTGCTGATCGCGGAATACCAGTACGGTCGACGGGGCAGGCGGGTCGGCATGAGCATCCTCGCGCGACTGCGGTTGAGGATCCGACCGCGCGTACGAGTCTTGATCCTCTTGACGCCGCTCATTCTGCTCCTCGAGGCTTTGCCGATTCATCTCGTTGGCGAGCTCAAGATCACGTTCTTGATCTTGGTCGTACGAGGAATCGGAATCCGACCACCATGGCCATCCCCATCCCCAGCCGCAGTTGAAACCGAAGCAGTTACGGAAACCTGAGCGGAAGCGAAAATCGTCGCGGTCGTGATCAAAGCGGTGGAAACGGCTGCTCTGGAACCGACGGTTGGGGAGAAAATGACCTTGGCTAAACCGACCTCTTGCAAAGGTTGGGTTACGGACGCCCGAGCTGCGGAGAGCAGGTCTGCGGAATCCGGGATTGTGAAAGCCCGACCTTTCGCGCATCCCACCTGAGGCACCGCCGCGGGCATGCCCGCCAAAACCGCCGTGCCCGCCAAAACCGCCATGGCCGGCGAAGCCACCGTGGATGCCACCACGCTGGGCGAGGGCAGGAACCACTGCCAGCGCGGACACCAAGGCTGCAACCAAAACCAGGCGACGCATGGCCACATTTTAAGACGGCAGACGGACTTTCAGTGTAAAAAGTTTGTCAACTTCGAATAACGATTTCTTGCGAGATTCCGTTCCGCACGCCGTCTCGGCTCTGGATGAATACCCAGGCAAGAAGGCATTTCACCACCCCTTACGACCTCTGTAGCGTCGAACCCCTCCTGTGATTCCATACGAGGAAACCTTGGGCAGGAACTGATGCAGTCCGCCTACGAATCGCGGGGCCGGACGGCCAGCGCAGAGCGGTTTTGGGAGTGGTTCTGTTCAGCCAGCTATTGCTCGCCCGAGAATTCATTGGACAATTAAAACGACTGTAATCAAGTTAGTTATCATGCAGACCTGCATCGCTCAGCTTGGCGGCCGCCTTCGTAAGCCGTGGTGGCAGCGATGTGGACAATGACGTAGCCCACACTCGCGCCAACACCGGTACTCAGGTTGCAGGTGGCGTGAACGGCTTCAAGCTGCTTGGGATAACGCTCGGTCCGGCCGTGCACTCGCGCGCGCTCGGCTCCACGATGGGCGCTTACGGAGCTGGATGTCGGTGTATTCGCGCTTCTTGGCTCGAGCACACGAAGTGCTGTTCCCGAAGAATACGGCGATGGAGATTGGGGTGGGGCGGCGGCAGAAGGGAACTGCTGGCACGGCGTCCAGGACCTCGGCAGCAGCAGGAGTGCAGGAAACTGAAGTCGTCTCAAAATAGGCTGTCAGTGACCGTTTTGAGATGCCCGCCAGCGGAGCACTGTAGCATTAAATATCCCTAAGTGTATATATGTAATTGAAACGATATACCAGTTCGTCCTTTTGCACAGAGCCCTTTAGACTTGACCCCTAGATCTGGAGCACAATAAGGCAGCAATGGAAATTGGAACTCTGTACGTTGAGGAACTCAGAGCCACGATGCGCGGACGTTTCGCGTTAGTGGGTGCCGGAGTCATCCTGCTAGCGGTGGGTTGCGTAGCGACTGTGGGGACTCAGGATACGTGGCTCGACGGGTACGGGATCATCGCGTATTTTCTGGTGCCGCTCGCCTTCATCCCACTGGCGGCGGTCTTCGTCGCCAGCCCGCGCGCGAATCGGTTCGTCGAGAGCGTCTTCACGGCCCCGGTCGAACGCAGCGACTGGTTGACCGCGAAGATCCTGACGATCGTCACGATTGCTGCGGCGTATTACGTGGCACTCGTCCCGATGGTGCTGGTCTATACGCATCACGTCGGCGTGCCGTTGCTCCTGCAGAAGTTGCTGATCTGGGCTCCATGCCTGCTGGTGGCGAGCATCGCGATGGGCACGCTGATCGGCGTGTTGTTTATCGGCGAGAATATCGCTGCTCCTGCCGCGACGGGCATGGGCGTCCTGCTTGCCTATGCGGGGTTCGTGCCACTGCAGGAGTTGTTGGTGGCGCAGGGTAATGGCGCGACGCGCACAGGCCACCTCACCCTGGCGAGCCCCGCCGTACTGCTCAAGAACGCCTTCGGGTTCACGCTGGCTGTAGGAAGTATTCCCGCCACTACAGCGCGGACCTGGGTCAGTCTGGTCGCCATCATCGGCATTGCGTTCGCGCTCGCCGTCTGGACGTTTCTACGGGCGCAGGGGGTGGAGACCTGGGAATCCAGCCGCAGCCAGCGGTGGATCATCGCGCTTGGTATCATCGCAACGATCGTGCTGCCCGTGTCGATGGCGGACACCAACTATGACAAACCGGCCCCTCACGCAACCAACGCGCCGTCGATACAGAGGGTTTTCTCTCGCGCGGGAAGCAGTCTGGCTTTGACACAGCCCGGTGGTCAGCCGCCGGCGCGGTGTTGCAGCACGATCCTTAACCGAGATGAGTGGCCTCCGTTTGGGACAGACGCGCCTACGCGACGGGATTTGCTGGTGCTATTGCCGGTGGACAGCACGCAGCAAGTTACGGACGTGCATCTCCAGGTCACGGGGGAAAACGGACTGGAAGCAACCGCTCCTGCAGCCGCGCTGACGCCTGCGCCGCAAGCTCTTGAGACGCACACCTACCCGAATGACTTGGGCCCGCCGGCGGCTGATGGGCACCATGTGGTGACGGGCTGGGTGGCACGCATCCCTGTAACGCTGATCCCCACCAAGCCCTGGGATATCGGCGGTGTGCGCTATCCCCTGCGGGTAACGGGCACGTATCAAGTCGCAGGCGAGAGCGCGGTGCGGACATTCAGCGCGAGGGCCGCAATTGACGCGCAAGTGTCGAAGGCGATCTACGAAATGGGGGTTGCATCGCTGATTCTGCCGCTTCTTTGTTTTGGAGCGGCGATCAAACGTTGGAGGCGGACGCGGTGAGCGAGGCGAAGGTAGGTGGGGCAACCGACTACGCTATCGAGATGGACGGCCTCACACGTCGTTTTGGCGACTTCGTGGCCGTCGACCGTGTCACCTTAAAAATTCCGAAGGGGCAACTCTACGGATTCCTGGGCCTGAACGGCGCGGGAAAGACGACGACCATCCGAATGCTCACCACGCTACTCCGGCCTAGCGCGGGCACCGCCAAGCTTTGGGGACACGACGTGATGAAGGAGCCTCTTGCTGTGCGGAAGCTGGTTGGGCTGGTGAGCGATGAAACCAGCGAGAGTCAATCGGCGTGGACGGCGCGCGAGTACCTTTCGTACTTTGCGTGCATCCGCCACATGCGGAATCCTGAGGAGGAAGTCGAGCGCATCTTGGACGACGTCGGCCTAGACTCGAAGTTTCGGGGAAAGCTGATCCGAACCTATAGCACGGGCATGAAGCGAAGGGTAGAAATCGCCCGGGCGCTCATGGGTCGTCCCAAAGTCCTCTTCCTGGACGAACCCACGCGGGGGCTGGACTTGCCGGCGAAGCGCGATATGTGGAGTCTTCTGCGCCGGCTCGCGGCCACCGAGAGCGTCACGACGTTTCTCAGTAGCCATGACGCGCAAGAAATCCGCACTTTGTGCAGTGAGATCAGTGTGATTGCCAGAGGCCGGCTAGTTCACACGGGTGTAACGCGTGAGATGGGCGGCGACATCGATGCCTTCGAGGAATGTCTCATTGGGATGCTGACTCAGTCAGAACGCATCGAGCCAGCAGGATCGCACTTTCGAGCAGAATAAACACGTGCTGGTCATAAGCCTTGCGGTGCTCATTCTACATCTTGGCTGGGCCCTTAGACGTCAACTACTTCGCAACAGATTCGAGTGGAATCGCTTCGAAGTAATTTGGCACGATCACCTTTGTCTTCGGTGAAGCGGCCACGATCTCTTGTACGAACGATTGCAAGGCATCGAGATTAGGTTGCTGCGAAGCGCTATACGGCACCAGAAAATTGTCCCAATGAGTCGGTAGGACTATGGCCGGATAGTCTAGGTCGCGCATGAGGCGGCCGCTGTAGTCGTAGATTTCCTTTCGGGAAGCGCCGGCTCCAATCAACGCGACATCCGGCTCCAGTCCCACGATCTCGCGTTCGATGAAGTTCATGCCGCCAAACGCGAGAATCTGATGACCGTCGAAGCGAATTAGGTAGGCGAGAGTGCCTCCCTCAGGGTGGATCTGTTCCAAGGTCAACGGTGCTTTCATTCCAGCGGGTGCTGAGGCGGAACTGAAGTAGCGCTTGTGGTCGAGCGGGCTGTGAATGCTGGGAATGACCTTGAGGGAAAAAGAACCGAACTGGTAGTCCTCTCCACCACGCACGGTAATCAGCTGTTCTTCAGGTACGCCGTAGGCCCGCATCACATTTTCGGTGCTCTCCGTGCCGATCACCGTAGCACGAGTTTTGAGGGCGATATGAGGAACATCCATGATGTGGTCATAGTGGGTATGAGTGACGAGAACGAAATCTGCTCGCTGAATGTGCGCATCGATTACCGCTATGTCCGAGGATGCAATGTCACCCCACCCATAAGCCCGGCGAGTGTCACCAGCCATGGAATGGCCCCCAGGTGGCGCCGGTCCGTTGATCCGCGATAGATATGGATCGATTAAAATAGAAGTGCTTCCGTCAGAGACCTCCCAGCCTGCCGCTCCCAGGTATTTCAGAATGACTGGACTGCTTTTTCCCGCGTTCGGTTGGTTCTGAGCCGCTAGAGTCATCAGCGCAATGATTGGGAATACACAGCGCGCAAACCCAAACCTCACCATTGAAATGTACCTCCAGGTCGAACCCTGCCGTGGAGTCTATTTTGAACAGAGCGACCGGGTCAATCAACCGACACCAGCGGATATGGCTCAGTTTGCCATGACTTGAGAACAAATCGTCAAACCCTCCTTTACAAAGATTAGGGAAGAGTAGCCCTTCATCCGCCCAAAATCGATGCCAAGTGCGGAGATGACCTCCTACAAGCCGATTACTCGTTGCTCAAACCAGTTCGGAACGGCCTGGTTCACCCTTCAAGCAACGACATGAGAAGATGTCCCAATGAGAAATTTGGACGGCAAAGTCGCTGTCGTTACCGGTGGAACCTTCGGCGTTGGCCGTGGGATCGCAAGCGCGCTCGCTCAATACGGGGCGCGCGTGTTCGTGACCGGTCGGTCGGCGCACGATGGTGTAGTCAACGAAGAGCAGATTACGGGTATTCGATGCGACCACCGGGTCGATACAGAGGTGACGGCCGCGTTCGAGCGCGTGGCCAGGGAGGCGGGCAACATCGAGGTTCTCGTCAACAACGCTTGGGGCGGCTACGAACGGATGGTCGAAGACGGGACGTTTACTTGGACGAAGCCGTTCTGGGAGCAGGGGCTCTGGCGCTGGGACGCCATGTTCGGTGCCGGTGTGCGCGCCCACTACCACGCAAGTCAGCTCGCTGCAAAGTCCATGGTCGCCTTAAAGCGCGGGATGATCGTCAACATCTCCTTCTGGGCTGCTCAGAAGCACATCGCGAATGTCGCCTATGGCGTATCGAAGGCCGCGACCGACAAGATGACCGCAGATATGGCAGTTGAATTACGGCCACATGGAGTCACCGCGGTGTCCTTGTACCCAGGATTGGTGAGAACAGAGAAGGTCATGGAGGCAGCCCCTTGGCTCGACCTCACGAATTCAGAGTCCCCGGAGTTCATTGGACGTGCCGTCGCAGCACTTGCGGCAGATCCTGACGTCATGCGGCACACGGGAACCGTGCTGGTGGCCGCCAGCATCGCACTGGAGTACGGCTTCACAGACATTGATGGCAAGACTCCTCGTCCCCTAACCCTGGCCGATGTCTGAAGGTGCGGCGCGGAACGGGGAAAGATAAGGATCCGTGAGTCGCCTGCCGATTGAGACCGGTATCGATGAAACGAAGCCCAGCCAAGCAACCAGTGACGGACGCTTTTGATATTGTCAGGACTGTCGGGCTCACGTTGCCACACGTCGAGGCAACCACGAAGTACGACGGATCACCACGATGTGCACTCAGCCCGAATACTTCACAATACGTGAAGTTGACACCCCGCTATCATCGAATGAGCCCAAGTGTCATCTAAGCTATTGTATTGTCAATGGTTTATGGAGCCTCTGACAAGACGTGACGGAGAGCGGATGGGCTATTTCCCCGGGTAAATAGGGTAGTGGTGCAGTTTGAAGGTTTGCGTCTCATTGGCCTTGACGGTGGTGAGAGAATTGCCACATGACCGTCTGGATAAAGATCGACGGCGATATTGACAAGACATGGAACCCGGTCTTCGTTGAAAGACAAGAGGCTACTGTGCTGAGTTCATTCCATGCTCAGCAAGTAATCCGTAAGCTAGACGACGATTATCGTCAGTGTAGGTGGGAAGCTGTACTTGCTCCCGAGGGTGGCGATCAGCGTGTGATAAAGGGAGAAGATAAGCCCCGGAAAAAGTAAAGGCCGATTCTCTGTCGGAGCTCCATCTGGCCTTGTCGAAAGCGAACTGTTCGGACATGAAATCGGGCTTTCATTGGCGCTTTGAGGCAGAAGCGCGGCCGTTTCGAGCTTGCCGATCACGGTACTTTGTTCCTGGATGAAATCGGAGACATTAGTCCGGAGTTGCAGCCAAAGTTGCTGCGCGCGTTCGAGGAGCAAGAGTTCGAGCGGCTAGGCAGCAACAAGACCATTCACCTCGATGTTCGCCTCATCGCGGCGACGCATAGAGATCTGTCGCCGATGATCCGCAACAATCAATTCCGCGAGGATCTGTTTTATCGGCTCAACGTTTTTCCGATTGAGATACCACCACTTCGCGAGCGACGGAAGGACTTCCCACTTCTCCTTCACTATTTTGTTTCGTGACTGTCGCGCCGCCGTAGAAGCGCAATAAGTCAATCCCGAAGCCCGTGAAGGATTCGTTGACCAGTGCGCAATGGCCCGGCAACGTCCGAGAGTTGGAGAACTTCATTGAGCGGGCTGTCATTCTGACCCAGGGAGACGAGTTGAATGTACGCCTGGCTGAACTCAAGAAGTCATCCGTCCGAAATACCGTTTCAGTATCGACGTTCCAGGAAGCGGAACGCCAAGCGATCATCGAGGCATTGGAATCGGCATCGGGAAGAATCTCCGGCAGGGCAGCGGCTGCGGAACGTCTCGGGCTGAAGCGCACAACACTGCAAAACGAAATGCGCCGACTCAACATTACGAAAGCCGATTACTGCCGACCCGCTACGTGCATTGTGAAGCCCGGGGACCGGCCTTCTCCTTAGCCGACCTGCCCACCATTCGGGCGCCGCCCCCAACCGGGCGTGGCAGCGTTTGAGGTCACGTCTTGAGCGCCTGCACCCCTAACAACTTACGCCCATGGTTCGTTGGCACGCTGCTTGCTCCCTTCAACGTGCAAGACGTCAATGCGAATTTGTATGTTACCTACGCCAAACAGAACGCCACGAAGAACGACGACGGCGATTTTCCGGGCTTCGGATTCGTGGACAAATTCTCATCCCAGGGCAGCTGTTGCCGCGACTGGAGAAGGCTCCTTGGCTGAATGCACCCTGGGCTGTAGCGCCGGCAAATTTCGGCTTTTTGAGCAGCCACCTGCTGATTGGCAATGTGGGGAGCGGGCTGATTGCTGTTCAGGACCTCGACAGAGGGGCTTGCGATGGTCTGCTCCGCGACGCCAACGACATGCGATCCAAAACGACCGCTTGTGGGCGCTGCGCTTTGGCAACGACCATGCTGCGGGCCCCAGTAATTGGCTGTACTTCACCGCCGGTACAAGCGACGAGGCGCATGGCCTGTTCGGCTTCCTGACACCGGCGGACAAGAGCGCTCCGGAGGCCACCGGCGGCGATCGATAGTTCAGAAGACGCGGGGCGGGTGTGGTTGATAAGAGCGACGGCTTTGTCAATGGACAACCGCCAAGACCTCGTGAAACATATCGTGGCTGCTCTGCCCTCGGGCGTATAGGATTCCGAGTCCGGCAGTTCGCACCTGCGCGCGCCGCGGAGACGGCGCTTCACCGCCGGACCCAATCATCGCCCCGTAGGCTGATTTGGTCATTTGACCGCAGTAAGCAGTGAATTACATTTCATTACAAAAATTCTACCTTAGCCGCGGCCCTGGCGTGCGTCGACTCACACAGAATCCGCATCAAATCAAACTGAAGAGCGCTGTATGATTGCATTAAGATTGGTACGCGTGATTGAACGGCATTCCGACGAACTCGCGGTCGAGTTGGTCGCAAAACTGGAAACTTCTTCGCGCACCACCGATCTGCGCAAAGTTCCGGTCGAGGAATTGCGGCGAGGAATCCAGGAAATCTTGCGGCACTTGGGGGAGTGGCTCCTCACGAAGACGGGCCACGACATCGAGCAGCGTTATTTTGAGATCGGTGCCCGCCGCGCGTCTCAGGGGGTCGCCCTTTCCGATTTCTGCTGGTCAATTCTCCTGACAAAGAAATATATCTGGGAATTCCTGCAACGCCAGGGATTCATGCCCAGCCCTGTCGAAATTTACGGCGAGATGGAATTGCTGCGCCTACTGGACCAGTTCTTTGATCGCGCTTTGTGCTTTGCGGCCGAGGGTTACGAGCAACGCCTCCCGTTGCCGAACGCTATGACAGCCGCGCCCGCGCAGCGCGGAACATAACATGGTCGTATGAGTTCGTTAACAGGCGAGCAAAAGTGATGGCTTGCTTTGAGGGCATCGCTTAAGTCGACGATTTTCAAGGTGACAATAACGGGAGAGTCTGCCCTTCCAGCGATGGCAGGCGATCCCACAAAATTAGTCCAGATTCTGTTTTTGCGGAGGCCTTTGAATTAACAGCCACGGCAGCTTCCCCTGCAGCGCCCCACATACCCTGGTGTTCCAATTCTAAGTGATCTGATTTCACGACTGGCAGCAAGCTATTTTGTACCAGGCGTCACAGGAACGTACTGGGGTACTGCGCGAGAAAGCAGGATTGATCGGCTCGATTGCCAGCAGGGTCTAGGTATCGCTCCGGCATTGAATCGAGCGGTCGAACCTGGTCATCCAAAACGTAGCATGCAATTGGAACAGAAATCCAAGGAGTTTATCTCGACAGCGTCGTTGGAAACGTTGGAGGCTCCTCGGTGAAGGGTGTGGAGACGATTCGCTTCGTCTAGAACCGCGAGCGCTGGTGAGAAGGATGCCGGAAGAGTTGGTGAAGTTACGAGTACTAACCGGCGAGATGCCGACGGCATGGATTGGATCTCTGGCCACACGCTATGAGGCACTTCTTCGTGCCTCTCGAGCGATTAGTGCGTATCGCGAACCTGTGGCGTTGTTCCGCGCTCTTGCTGGAGAGCTCCGGAATGCGGTGAAGTTTGATTACCTCGGCCTCATTCTGTACGACGAATCTCTCAACAAGATCGAGATGCCGGTCCTGCATGTCGTGCATGGGCCCGGCGTAGAGATTCCTGCGGATCTTCGCCCGGAAGAGAGTATTACCTGGTGGGTCTATCACCATCAACAGCCAGTGGTTATCTCTGACGCACCCAAGGAACGTCGCTTCCCTCGAATAATGGAGATTTACAAAAGATGCGGGGTTCAATCCGCAGTCGTGCTTCCCTTGACTACGGCACATCGCCGCCTCGGTGGGCTAACCCTTGGGTCAGAGCAAGCTGACGCTTATTCAGAGGAAGAAACCCGATATTTGCAACTCGTGGCGGATCACGTGGCTCTGGCACTGGATAATGCTCTTCGCGACGAAGAGCAACGACGCAGCGAAGAAAATCTGCGCAAGCAAAAGGCACATTTCGAGAAGCTGTTCGAACTGGCTCCCGAGGCAATTGTTCTGCGTGACATCGAAAATCGTGTTCTCAGAGTCAATGAGGAATTCACGAGGCTCTTTGGTTATACGGCGGACGAGGTGCTCGGCCGGAACATCAGATCCCTAATTGTGCCTGATGACCGGGTCGAAGAATGCGAGACATTGCGAGAATCGCTGAAGCGGGGCGAGCGAGTGAATGCGGAGATTATTCGCCGACGGAAAGATGGAAAACGGCTTACCGTATCGTTTGTGGCCGCGCCGGTGTCACTCGAAGGCAACGAGAGGGAGATCTACGGGATCTATCGGGACATTACAGAGCGCAAACGGGCCGAAGAAAGACTTCACCGGAACGAGGCTTATCTGGCCGAAGGCCAGCGGTTAAGCCACACCGGAAGCTGGGCGCGCCGTATTTCAACGGGCGAGTTGTATTGGAGCCGGGAGAGCTTTCTCATCTTTGGCTTAGATCCGGAGGGACCTAGCCCGACGTTTGAAACTCTCCTGAATCGAATTCACCCCGAAGATCGGAACTCGGCTCGGGATACGATCCAAAACTCAGTTGTCCGAAGAAGCGATTTCGAACTGGACTACCGGATCGTACTGGACGACGGAACCGTGCGTCACGTTCATGTGGTGGGGCATCCCGTCATTGATGCGGCTGGGGAACTCAATGAGTTCGTGGGGACGCATGTCGACGTTACCGACCAAATCCAATCAAGAGCCGCTCTGGAGAAGGCGTTTGAGGAGATCAAGCAACTGAAGGACCAGCTCTATCGCGAGAATGTTGCGCTTAGAGAGGAGATTGACGAAACCTCGATGTTTGAGGAAATTGTTGGGAAGAGCGAGGTGTTGCGGCGGGTGCTGGCTCAGGTGGAAACGGTAGCGGCAACCGATTCGACCGTTCTGATCTATGGCGAGACCGGTACGGGAAAAGAGCTGATTGCCCGCGCGATTCACGATTTGAGTGGACGTTCCCTGCAAGCCTTCGTCAAACTCAATTGTGCAGCGATTCCGACGGGGCTGGTGGAGAGCGAGCTGTTTGGGCACGAAAAGGGAGCCTTCACCGGCGCCGTCGCGCCTCGCGTGGGGCGTTTCGAGCTGGCCAATCATGGAACGGTGTTCCTGGACGAAATCGGTGAGATCCCACTGGATTTGCAACCGAAGCTGCTTCGTGTTTTACAGGAGAGAGAGTTCGAGCGATTGGGAAGCTCACGAACCCTACGAACAGATGCGCGTCTGCTGGCTGCAACCAACAACGATCTGAGTGCAATGGTAGAGAGCGGGAAATTCCGCTCCGATCTGTTCTACCGGTTGAACGTCTTTCCGATTCATCTTCCGGCTCTGCGCGAGCGGAAAGAGGACATTCCCCTACTGGTCCGGCACTTTGTACAACAGTTTGCACGGCGCCTGCGGAAAAACATTGATTCCATCCCAGCGGCGACGATGACGGCCTTATGCGAGTACCACTGGCCGGGCAACATTCGCGAGCTTCAGAATGTGATCGAACGCGCCGTGATCGTGTCCCCCGGGTCGGTGCTTAATGTATCTACTGGTGATCTCAAACCCCGCAGCCATGCGCCCCGCGGTCCAGAAAAGACTGGCGATCTGCAAATCACCGATGCACGGAACGCTCGCAGAGCATTTGATGAGGGCGAACGCAAACAGATACTGGACGTTCTCGCGGAGACGCACTGGACCGTGGGCGGGCCTGACGGCGCAGCCGCCCGACTTGGACTGAAGCGCTCTACGCTCCAGTACAAGATGCGGAAATTGGGGATTCCAAGCAAGCGGGAGAATGTTTAAGAGCTTTCTTCGGCACGCTGCAACCAAAATCAACTGGCTGCCTGCTCAGACCCAGGTTACGGAGGCCAGCAAGCCATCCCCTCCCTCCGTCCCTCCGTCGCAGAGTTCCAGCCCATGTACGACCCCAGACCATTGACTCAACTTATTGCCCAAGAACGCTAAGACGCCTATCGGCAGATTTTGGCGCGGTTTGGCACCAGGGCGAGCCTGGCAAGTCCTCGCCGACTCCTATCTCCGTTGTTCTTGAACCACTTGTGCTTGATTGCCGAGTCTGAAGCAGTTTGGCATCAGGCTCGCATATACCAGGTAGAGGCAGCACTGAACACTGAACATTGAGAAGGAGACAAAATGAAATCATGTTTGAGTAAACATCTTCAAGCTGGCCGTGTTCTCCATCGATCTGGCCGCGCTTCTTTCGCCGGCATCGGCTCTTGCCATGGATGGTTCTTGGTCTGTTGATTCGACTGCCTCCGATGCCCGGTTCTTTCTTGGGTCCGCAGAGAGTTCAACTCGGTGAACGTAGGTGTGGGTCGAGTGATCGGAATGTTGAATCGGAATAGCAATTATCCGGATGACTCCAGCGTCGATTGCAGTATCTCTGCCGCAGATGAGGGTTGGGCGAGGGTACTGGATTCCAGGGGCGGCCTGCCGTCGGATTGGCGACAGGGCCACTCGGTAAGTCAGCAGTGTAGATAGAGCTGCGCAGTAACCCAATGGAGTGAGTCTCATGAAACTCGAAGCCAAGAATTCCATGCTTCGGATCGCGACGCGCAGCACCCAGGACCAAGACACTTGGATCCTAGAAGGGCGGCTCGCCGGACCGGTAGTGGATGAACTCAGTTCATCCTGGAGTCAAACTCGCAGTGAGCGCCGTGGCCGCAAGTCTGTGGTCAATCTGGTCGATGTGACTTTGGTCGATGAACGAGGCGAACAAGCGCTGATGGCAATGATGATGGATGGCGCCGAGTTCATCGTGCGGGGGGTTTACACGAAGGGTTTGCTGGAGAGCCTCAGCGAACGCTGCAAACGGGAGGCGTAAGCAATGTGGATCGTTCGGATTGCCTTAGATCGCCCATATACCTTCGTTGTTCCGGCGCTGTTGATTCTGATCTTGAGTCCGATTGTGATCCTGCGGACTCCGGTCGACATCTTTCCGAACATCAACATCCCCGTCATTGCCGTGGCCTGGCAGTACACAGGCTTGGACCCGGAAGAACTGGAAGGGCGACTGACCAGCGTTTATGAGCGGATCCTGACAACTACGGTCGACAATGTCGAGCACATTGAATCGACTACCGTGAACGGGCAAGCAGTGGTGAAGATCTTCCTGCAGCCCGGCACCAGCTTGGATACGGCCAATGCTCAAGTCACGGCGGTCTCCCAGACGATCCTTCGACAATTGCCCCCAGGTGCTTTGCCTCCGCTGATCATCAATTACAGCGCTTCCAGCGTGCCGATTTTGCAGCTTGGACTCAGTGGCAAAGGCCTCTCCGAGCAGCAATTGAATGACGTGGGGCAAAACTTCATCAGACCGCAACTCGTCCCGGTTCCCGGAGCGGTTGTTCCGTTCCCGTATGGGGGCAAACAGCGGCAGGTGATGATCGACCTCAACCCTAACTTGCTTCAGGCCAAAGGACTCTCTCCGCAAGATGTGCTGAACGCCCTGACCAACCAGAATCTCATACTGCCCGCGGGCACAGCCAAGATTGATGAGTTCGAGTATGACGTCCGCGTGAATGCGAGTCCCAGAACGGTCGCGGAACTCAACACGTTGCCCATCAAACAGGTAGGAAGCTCCACCGTTTATGTGCAGGACGTGGCCAACGTTCGGGACGGTTTTGCCCCCCAGACCAACATCGTGCGGCAAGACGGACATCGAGGAGTCCTGCTGAGCATTCTGAAGGCAGGAACGGCGTCGACGATAAGCGTGGTACAAGGAACTCGCGATCTGTTGCCTCGTATTGCCCAGACCCTTCCGCCTGAACTCAAGATTCAGCCCCTGGCCGATCAGTCGGTCTTCGTGAAAGCCGCAATCAGCGGAGTAATCCGCGAGGCTTTGATTGCCGCTTGTCTCACCGCATTGATGATCTTGCTTTTTCTCGGCAGCTGGCGCAGCACTTTGATCATCGCCGTTTCCATTCCCTTGTCAATCCTCACGTCAATAATCATTCTGAGCGCTCTTGGGCAAACGATCAACATCATGACCCTCGGGGGCTTCGCGCTTGCCGTTGGCATTCTGGTGGACGACGCCACCGTGGAGATTGAGAACATTGAGCGAAATCTTGCCCAAGGCAAGGAGATCAAGCGAGCCATTCTCGATGGCGCGTCTCAGATCGCGGTCCCCGCCTTTGTTTCGACGCTCTGCATCTGCATTGTGTTCTTGCCCATGTTCTTTCTCGTAGGCGTCTCGAAATTTTTGTTCGTGCCGCTTGCTGAAGCCGTCGTCTTCGCCATGCTGGCCTCGTATTTTTTCTCCCGAACCATCGTTCCAACCATGGCCTTGTATCTTCTGAAGTCCGGCGAGCACCATGCCGGACGCAGGAATGTCTTTTCCCGCTTCCAGGCTGGTTTCGAGGAGAGCTTCCATCGACTCCGGCTGTCCTACCAGCTCTTGCTCACTACGGCTGTGCATCGGCGGTCCGTTTTCATTCCCGCTTTCTTGCTGGTCTGCCTCTCGGTTTTTCTGCTCGTGCCCTGGCTTGGTCAGAACTTCTTCCCGGGCGGCGATAACGGCCAGTTCATTCTGCATATTCGGGCCAAGAGCGGAACCCGCATTGAGGAAACGGCCCGTACCTGTGACCTAATCGAGGCCTATATCCGGGAGCAGATCCCTTCGCCGGAAGTCGACAATATCCTCGACAATATCGGGCTGCCTTATAGCGCGATTAACTACATGCACAGCACCTCCGGCCTGATTGGCGCCGGAGACGCGGACATCATGGTATCGCTGAAGGAGAAGCACCACCCTACTCCGGACTATGTTCGAGATCTGCGCAAGACGCTGCCGCGAAATTTTCCGGGGGTCACGTTCTACTTCTTGCCCGCCGACATGGTTACCCAGGTGTTGAATTTTGGCCTGCCGGCGCCGATTGACATTCAGATCGACGGAGCGGACATCGACGGGAATCGCCAAGTGGCGGAACGGATGCTGGCAGACCTAAGGCGCGTTCCCGGCCTGACCGATCTACGGATACAACAGCAGTTCGACTATCCGACCTACGACATCAATGTCGATCGCACGAAAGCCGCGCAGGGCGGGCTGAACGAGCGGAGTGTGGTCACCAGCGTTCTGAATTCCTTGAGCGGAAGTTTTCAGATAACCCCCATGTTCTTCCTCAACTGGAAGAATGGTGTGAACTACAACCTCGTCGCTCAAACGCCGCAATACAAAGTCCAATCGCTCCAGGACCTGGCGAACACGCCCCTTACCGCGACCGACACATCCCGACCCGAAATTCTGGCGGATGTGGCTTCCGTCACCCGCTCCGCCGAAATGGAGGTGATCAGCCATTACAACGTTCGCCGCATTGTCGAAATTTACGGTGCTGTTCAGGACCGCGACTTGGGATCCGCTGCACGGGACATCGACCGCATCGTGGAAGCGAATCGCAGGTCCTTGCCGCGTGGGAGTTTTGTCACGATTCGCGGTCAGATCCAGACGATGCGGAGCTCATACCTGGGCCTTTTAGCCGGGTTGGGATTCTCGATTGTGCTGGTCTACCTGCTGATCGTGGTGAATTTCCAGTCGTGGCTGGATCCCTTCATTATTGTTACGGCGCTTCCGGCTGCCCTGGCCGGCATCGTCCTGTTTCTATTCATCACCCAAACCACTCTGAGCGTCCCGGCATTGATGGGCGCGATCATGTGCATGGGAGTTGCGACTGCCAACAGCATCCTGGTGGTTTCTTTCGCCAAGGAACAGCTCCTTCATCACGGGGATCCGAGGGAAGCCGCGATTGAGGCGGGATATACACGGTTTCGGCCGGTCATCATGACCGCCCTGGCAATGATCATCGGCATGATCCCCATGGCGCTGGGTCTGGGCGACGGAGGCGAGCAGAACGCCCCTCTCGGCCGCGCCGTGATCGGCGGACTGGTGTGCGCCACGGTTGCTACATTGGTGTTCGTTCCTTCGGTTTTCAGCCTCCTGCACCGAAGGCGCCCGCAAAGCGATCCTAGCAAATCGACCGAAGAGGAAGGACAACCAATCCATGCTCAGTAAGACTGGCAACCAATCGGAGGCAATGACAGTGGGGGAGACGAAAATCACGGAAGTAAGTGTGGCCGCTCCGACCGATGAGAAGGTTTCGAAGAAGAGGTTTGCGCGAGGTGTCCTTTTATTTCTCGCCGCGGCGGCGTTGGTACTCGCCGTGGTCGTACTTTTCGGCATCCATTCCCGCACAATGGCCGCATCACGCCTGGTGCAGGCAACCGACCAAGCGGCAATTTCCACTGTCAATCTGGTGCATCCTCAACCTGCGACTCGCGCCCAAGACCTGGTATTGCCTGGCAACACCCAGGCCTTTATCGACTCCCCAATTTATGCCAGAACCAACGGGTATCTCAAACGCTGGTATGTCGATATCGGGACCCGCGTCCGAAAAGGCGAACTGCTGGCGGAAATCGAGACACCCGAACTCGACCAGCAGCTGCAACAGGCGAAGGCTGAGCTAGCCACCGCCGAAGCCAATCTAAACCTGTCGCAAATCACTGCCGAGCGCGATGAGAGTTTATTGAAGACTCACTCGGTCTCAACCCAGGAGCGCGACAATGCCGTGAACGCAAACGTAGCCAACAAGGCAACGGTCGATTCCAACCAGGCCAACGTGGCACGGCTTGAACAATTGCAATCCTTCGAAAAGGTCTATGCGCCTTTCGACGGCATCATCACGAGCCGCAGTACTGATGTGGGCGCCCTGATCGATGCAGGCGCCAATGCGCCGAAAGAGTTGTTCCACATTGCGGCCATCAGCAAATTGCGCATCTACGTGCAAGTTCCGGAGGTATACTCGCGCTCTGCCTTCTCAGGAGCACCCGCCGGCCTGGCACTCGACGAATATCCGGGAGAACTACTCCATGGGATCCTGGTCAGGAACTCGAATGCGATCGATGCAGTGTCTCGCACCCTGCTGGTTGAAGTGGATGCGGACAACAGCAGTGGCCGCCTCATGCCAGGTGCATACGTGCAAATTCATCTCAAGCTGCCGGCCGACTCTCGCTCGGTGACGGTCCCGTCCAATGCTCTGATTTTTCGCAAAGAGGGCCTACAGGTCGCCGTTGTGCGCAACGGGAAGGCGGAACTGATACCGGTCACGCCGGGCCACGATTATGGCGACAGTATGGAGATACTTGCCGGGCTGCGTCCGCAGGATGATGTCATTCTCAGCCCATCTGATTCGCTCATCACGGGCACCCCAGTTCAGGTGGGTAACGCCCGGACGGGAGGTGCAGGAGAATGAGGCAGGCTGCCTGCACGATCATCGCAACTCTAACAATAACAATAATAATGATGATGTGGGCGGGCTGTACGGTGGGTCCCAAGTACGTGCGGCCCAGCGTACCAACAGCGCCGGCGGATGCATTCAAAGAAAGGGATGGCTGGAAAATGGCCCAGCCGAGTGACGAGTTGCAGCGCGGGGCCTGGTGGGAAATCTTCGGGGACGCCCAGTTGAACGCACTCGAATCTCAGCTTGCCATTTCCAACCAGGACCTCAAGGTCGCGCAGGCTCGCTTGCAGGAAGCGCGGGCTATGATTCGCTTTAACCGTGCATCCCAATTTCCGACCATCTCTACCGCGCCGGGTATTGCCTCCATACGCGACTCGGCCAACCGACCTTACTTCAAGACCACGAGCAGCACGGGAGACTTTGTGCTTCCATTCGACCTCTCCTATGAACTCGATATCTGGGGAAGAGTGCGGCGGACGGTTGCCGCTTCCCGTGAAGAGGCGCAAGCGACGGCGGCCGATCTAGAAACGGTCAGCCTGAGCCTTCACGCCGAACTGGCATTCGACTACTTCGAGTTGCGCAGCGCCGACGCCCAGAAGCGGCTCTTGGACGACACGGTGAAGGACTTCCAAGATGCCCTGCAGCTCACCACGAACCGATTTGAAGGCGGCGCCGCTCCAAAATCCGATGTTGCGCAGGCTCGAACACAACTGGAAACCACCATGGTCCAGGACACGGATGTCTCTGTGCAACGAGCGCAGTTCGAGCATGCCATTGCCGTCCTTCTGGGAAAGCCACCGGCGGCGTTCGGCCTGCCGCCATCGCCACTTCAAGTGCAACCTCCGCCTATCTCGATCGGACTCCCCTCACAACTGCTTGAGCGGAGGCCGGACATCGCCGCTGCAGAGCGTCGAGTTGCAGAATCGAATGAACAAATCGGGATTGCCCGTGCTGCGTTCTTTCCGACGATCGTGTTGAGCGCGTCAGCCGGGTTCGAGGGAGATTCCATCACGAACTGGTTCAATTGGCCAAGCCGCTTTTGGGCGGTAGGACCTTCCGCGCTCGAGACCATATTTGATGCCGGCCGGCGGCGCGCAACCTCACAGGCGGCGCTTGCCAACTATGACGCAACTGTGGCCAGCTATCGCGAGACCACACTCACTGCGCTTCAGCAGGTCGAAGACAATCTAGCGGCGCTTCGTATCCTCGAGCAAGAAGCCCAGCAACAGAAAGACGCAACCGCCTCCGCGCAGGAGTCGGTGCAAATTTTTACCGATCGCTATATCGGCGGAGCCGACCCTTACCTACAGGTGCTCACCGCTCAGACGATTGCCCTGCAGAGTGAGCGAAACGATGTCGACATTCTAAGACGCAGAATGGAGGCCAGTGTCCTGTTAATTAAAGGGCTCGGAGGAGGGTGGAACGTGTCGCAGCTGCCCACAGTGACCGAGCTCGGGCAAAGCGGAAAAGGTCATGCCCAGGAGACTGCGTCTAAGCCCGGAAGTTGAGAATAAATTAACCTAGGAAGCGGCATGGAATTCAGCAACTTGGTTACGCTAGACTGAACTCGATTGCAACCCTTCAACCCGGAATAATGAGGTGAGGACGAACCCACTGTTGACGGCTACTTCTACGCGCCTGTGAAACAAAAGGTCAACGGATCTGGACGCGCCCAGACCAGCTTGATATGCCATGCTGCTTCACTAAGGATCGTCATGGTCGTGGTGACATCAATCCCCGTCGATTTGGGTCAGTTCGGTCCCGGTCATGCGAAATAGTTCTGCGCGCAAGTGCCTAGCTCCGCCGGCTTCCACCGCTTCTGCTTTCCAGCGATGAACTGAGAGTTGCGAGTTCGCCGCACTGAATGACGGAATGACGAACCATTGGATGGGACGCATGTTCACAATTCCGCAAACTTCACATCTGTGTTGGTGCATTGCTGCCGCTTCGCAACCGTCTAAAGGACCGGCTTCGATAAACTGTGGCCCAGGACTGGCCGACGATTCTACTATTGCCAGCCTCCGCCCAGCGCTTTGTAGAGTTGGACCAGGCTGCGATATTCATCTCCCCGGGCCGCTGCGAGCGTCAGTTCGGCGCCGTAAAGCGAGCGCTGTCCGTCGAGTACTTCGAGGTATGTCGTCGTGCCGCCCTTGTAACGAAGCGTGGAAATGCGGACCGTTTCCTGCAAATCGGCGACGCTATCCTGTTGGCGCATTCGCACCTGATGAAGTTTCTCGTAACCGATGAGCGCGTCTGAGACTTCTCCAAAAGCGTGCTGGATCGCTTCCCGGTAGCCGATCAGAGCTTGTTGGTGTTGAGACTCAGCCAGATGCAAATTCCCTTTCAGCGCGCCTCCGGTAAAGATTGGCTGGCTGACCTGCGCGCCATAGGACCAGATGCCTAGCTGCGTCGTCATGAGGCTGGAGAAGGCGGAGCTTCGACCAAATGACCCTCCGCCTCCCCCGGTCAGAGAGATTTGCGGAAAGAACTGAGCTTTGGCGACTCCGATGTCGGCGTTCGCGGCAATCAAGATCTGTTCCGCCTCTCGAATATCGGGCCGGCGCTCGATGATCGAAGATGGAACGCCGCCAGGAACTTCCGGCGGAAGTGTTTGCTCGACGAGCGGAATCCCGCGCGCGATGTCTTGTGGGTAATCGCCGAGCAGGATACTGATCGCATCCTCTTCTTGTGCAATTTGGCGCTCCAGGTCGGGGATCTGGGCGTTCGCAGTATCGAGAACTTGCTGGGCCTGGAGAACATCCAGCTTGGTGGCGACGCCGTGCTCCAGCCGCAGTTGGGTAAGTTTGACGGAATCGGTCTGGGTCTTGACCGTATCCCGCGTGATCGCGAGTTGCAGGTCAAGTTGCAGCAGTGTGAAATAGTCGCTCGCTACATCGCTTACGAGAGTGAGTACGACGACTTGGCGCGCGTCAGCCGTGGCCAGGAGGTTGGCGCGGGCTGCTTCCGTTGCCCGGCGCAGCTTTCCGAAGAAATCGAGTTGAAAAGCCGCGTCGGCAGCGAGCGTCAGAAAGTTGAACCTGGTTTGAAAGTTACTTTCCTTGCCCCCGTTGAAACTGCCGTTAGCAGAGACCTGCGGGAACTGGCTGGAACGCGTAACAGTAAGTTGAGCGCGGGCCGCACTGATGCGTTCGGCTGCGAGTTGCAAATCGTAGTTTTGTTTGAGCGCCGTGCGAATGAGTTCCTGCAGTTTCGGGTCCTGAAATACTTGCCACCAGGGAAGATCGGCATACGAGGTGGTCTGCGCCTGAATCTGAGGATTGTCTGCCAGGTCGCGAAAAGAATTCGGAGTCTGAACCGCAGGCCGATGATAATTGGGGCCTACCGCACAACCCGAAAGCAGGCCAGAGACGAACGCCGCGGTGAGCAATTTCGCGATTTTCATATTACGCAAACCCCATGGCGCAGACCCCGCTTGATTCCCAAGCTGTTGAGCGCGCGCTGCGAGATCACTCAGTCTCCCGGTGCGGGTGAAGGCGCAGCTGGCAATATGCCGGATGCGGGTTCCTTTCCCGCGCCCGACCATTTCTCGACCATATAGAAGATGCCGGGTATGAAAAAGATTCCAATCGCGCTGGCAGCGAGCATTCCGCCGATTACCGCCGTTCCCATAATCTGGCGTGCGACCGAACCTGCCCCGCTTGCCGTCCACAGTGGAACGCAGCCCAGGATAAACGCGAACGAGGTCATCAGGATGGGGCGCAGGCGCAGCCTCGCCCCTTCCAGAGCAGCATCCGCCAGTGGCCTTCCGTGTTCGTACTGATCCTTCGCGAACTCCACGATCAAGATCGCGTTCTTCGCCGCCAAGCCAATCAGCATGATCAGGCCGATCTGCGAATAGACGTCGCTCTCGATCTGCACCATATAGGGCGGCAGGAAAACGCCGAGCAGCGTGCGGCGCAGCCATAAAACGACAAAAGCTCCGAAGACCGCCACCGGCGTGCTGAGCAGTACGCTGAAAGGCAGCGACCAGCTTTCGTAAAGAGCCGCGAGAATCAGGAAGACGAACAACAACGACAGTCCAAAGATCGCCGCGGGCGGCACTCCCTGGCGCGCCTTCTGCTCCAGAAACGAGATTCCGGAGTAGTCGAATCCCATCTCTCGCGGCATGGTTTGTCGGAAAACATCCTCGAGGGCTGCGCTTGCCTGATCGGCGCTGAAACCCGGAGCGGCGCTGCCGTTGATTTGTGCGCAGCGATACTCGTCAAAGCGCTGCGTGAATTCGGGGCCAAACTGCGATTTAACGGTAGTTAGCGTGGAGAGCGGAACGTTCTCACCCTTATTGTTGCGAACATAGAATCGCCCGACGTTATCCGCGCTGGAACGATCGTCGCTTTCGGCCTCGACGTAAACCTGCCACTGCCGGCCAAAGCGGTTGAAGTAGTTGATGAAATAGCCGCCCATGAATGCCTGGATCGTGCGATAGACATCGGAGAGATTCACGCCCTGCTTCAACACCTTGTCACGATCCACGTCGACAAATTTCTGCGGAACGCTGGGCAGAAAAGTGGTGCTCAGGGTCGCGATCTCCGGCCGCTTGCGAGCGGCCTCAAGAAACGTATTCAAGTTTTTCGAGAGGAATTGGATGCTGCCGCCAGAGCGGTCTTCGAGGATGAAGGTGAATCCGCCTGCGGTGCCGACGCCCGGGATGGCCGGCGGCGAAAAACTGAATGCGATTCCCGCCGGCAATTTGGAAAGCTGTTGATTCAAATGCGCCTTGATAGCTTGAAACTGCTCGGCTCTGGACGTGCGCTCGTCCCATGGCTTCAGAGTGACAACGAAGAAAGCGTTGTAGCTGGTGCGAACAAAACTGAGCAAGCTGAAGCCGATTACGCTGGTCGTGTACTTCACACCCGGTGTGTTAGCCAGAATGTTCTCAATCTGTGTCGCGGCCAGCGAGGTTCGCTCCAACGACGCGTTATTGGGCAATTGCAGATTCACATACGCGTAGCCTTGGTCTTCATCGGGAAGGAAACTCGACGGCACGCGATTGGCGAAGAATCCAGCGGCAACGCAAAAAGCCACTAGAAGCACAACCACCACGGCAGTCTTCTTGAGCAGCACGCCGCTCCAGCCGACATAGCCCTCGGTGGCGCGCTCAAATAAGCGGTTAAACCAATCGAAGAATCTCCGCATCAATCCGTGGCTCTCCTGGCGCGGCCGAAGCAGCAGTGCGGCGAGCGCGGGGCTCAGCGTGAGTGCGTTGAACGCGGAGAGAATCACCGAGATGGCGATCGTGACCGCAAACTGCTGATAGAGCCTGCCGGTGATTCCGGGAATGAAGGCGGTGGGCACGAACACGGCGGAGAGAACCAGTGCGATCCCCACAACTGGGCCCGAAAGCTCTTCCATCGCCTTTAAGGCTGCATTCTTCGGGGTCAATCCCTCTTCGATATGGCGCTCGACACCTTCGACCACGACAATCGCGTCATCCACCACGAGACCGATCGCAAGCACTAAACCAAAAAGAGAGAGTGTGTTGATGGAAAAACCGAACAACGGAAAGAGCACGAATGTGCCCACGAGAGAAACCGGCACAGCCAGCAGCGGGATCAGCGTAGATCGCCAGCCCTGAAGAAAAAGAAAAACAACGATGATGACCAAGACCAGCGCGATCACAAGGGTTTCAACGATTTCCTTGATTCCCTGCGTCACGGAAAGAGTCGTGTCGAGGGAAACGGCGAAATCCATGTCCTCGGGAAAACGCTCTTTCATCTGCGCCATCAGCTGCTTGACACCGGCCGCTGCATCAACTGCATTGGATCCCGGCAACTGATACGCCGCAATGATGGCGCCGGGTCTCCCGTTGAAGCGTCCGGCGACGCTGTAATCCTGAGCGCCCAATTCGATGCGAGCGACATCGCGAACTCGAACTGTCGCACCGTCCGGTGTTTCGCGGACAACAATGTTGGCGAATTCTTCCGGCGAAACCAGGCGCCCTTGCGAGAGAACCGTGTAGGTATATTCCTGCCCTTTGGGAGCGGGCTCGCCTCCGGCTTTGCCGGCCGGGTTCACCGTGTTCTGTGCCTGAATCGCGCCGACGATCTCGGGAACAGTGATACCGAGCTTTGAAAGGGTATCCGGCTTTACCCAAAGACGCATCGCGTATTGGCCGGCGCCGAATACCTGAACATTGCCGATGCCGGGGGAGCGAAGAATCGGATCGACGATATTGATGTACGCGTAGTTGGCCAGAAACTTGGCGTCATACGTTCCGTGCGGAGAATAAAGAGCGACCCACATCAGCGGAGCCGTGACCGATTTTCGAACCGTGATGCCGTAGTTGTTGACATCCGGAGGAAGCTGGGAGGCAGCCTGCGTTTCCCGAGATTGGGTGAGGATGAAATCGGTATTCGGGTCGGTCTTAACGTCAAAATCCACGATGAGGCTGGTGGTGTTGTTCCCGGTAGCGTTCAGCGAATACATGTAATTCATGTTGTCCACTCCATTCATCTGCTGCTCGATGGGAGTGGCCACCGCTTGCTCAAGAGTCTGCGCGTCAGCTCCGACGTAGGTGGCGAGGACTTGAATTTCGGGTGGCGTAATGTTGGGAAACTGCGCGACGGGCAAGCTCAGAACCGTGAGTGCACCAACCAACACCATGACGATGGAAATCACCATGGCAACGATGGGACGGTTGATGAAGAATTTCGACATGGGTCATCCGTCCTTATCGATTCGCCGAGCCTTGGTTTTGGGCCATGAATGGCTTGGGGTTCACGCGCACACCACTGCGCATCCTCTGAACTCCTTCCACCACGATTCTGTCTCCGGGATTGAGCCCGTCAGCGATGATCCATCGGTTATCAACCCGGTCGCCCACTGTGACCGTTCGAACGTCAACTTTGTTGTCGGCGCTAACCACAGCAATCTGGTAGCCGCCCTGCAGCTCCGACACTGCCCGTTGGGGAACCAGCAAGGCCCCCGGCTGAGTCCGGATTACTGCGCGGACTTTGGCATAACCGCCGGGTCTCAAAATATTGTATGGATTGGGAAAGAGCCCGGCGATTCGAATCGCTCCAGTGGTCTCGTTCACCTGGCGGTCGGCAAAATAAAACTTTCCTTCGTGCGGATAGGTTGAGCCGTCCGCTAAGATCAGTTGCAGCCGCAGTTCCTTGTCGGCCTGCAAGCGGCTCTCCTCGGTCGGAAAACGTCTGCGCCATGAAAGATATTGAGGCTCGCTCACGGTGAAATAGACCTTGATCGGATTCACTGTAGAAACGGATGTGACCACTCCGCTATTGGGGCTGACCAGGGCACCAACTTGTAGTTGCGCCTGGCCGGCCACGCCGTCGATGGGCGACACGAGGCGCGTAAAGTCGAGATTGATTTTCGCGGTTTCAATCGCAGCCTCGTAGGTCTTGATCTGAGCCTTGGCGGTTTCTACGGTTGCGATCGCGGCGAGGTTGTTCTGAACCGCGTTGTCGAGATCTTGTTGGCTGGCCGCTTGTTGCTCAGCGAGTGGCTTGTAACGCTGAACGTCGAGTTCAGTGCGGTGCTGCACTGCTTCGGCGTTCGCGAGGGAGGCTTTAGCCTGAGCAAGCTGGCCTTGGGCTTGATCGAGCGCCGCCTGAAAAGGCCGCGGATCGATTTGGAAAAGGAGCATGCCCTGCTTCACCGACGCACCTTCCTGATAGCCTTGCCTCAGGAGGTAGCCAGTAACCTGCGCCCGGACGTCAGCATTGACCAGACCGTCAAGCGTGCCAATCCACTCCCCATAAATCGGAACATCCTGCTTCTGTACCTGCGCCACCTCGACATCCGGAGCGCTTGGCGCAGCACCACTAGCTTGCTTGTACGGCCGAAGGGCTCCAACAATCAGAGCGAGCACGATCAAGCCAAGAACTCCGCCGATCCACAGAAATCGTTTCTGGCCCTGAGTCATGTTGTCCCCCCCCAATTCTGCTCGCGCCCGGGACGGAGCAGGTATCAGTCGTCGATTGCGAAAACAGCGTGTGAGGCAACCGCTGGCGCATCAATTAAGAATAAGAATATGGATGCGTTTTCACTCCAGAGGTCGTATAAAATCTAAAACGGTTTAACTTGATCGGCTTCAGGTGACAGACCCTCGGAGATCCATCGCACGCTCTCCGATTCCTGCGATCACTGATTCCTGTGATCACTGATCCACACGTTCGCGTTGTCTTCTCACGGGCGACCCTCTTCGCTTGTGTGCCAGCACCGACTGAGTATATCGAGTCAACTTGATCCGTGCTCGATGCCGCCTGGCCTTTCCGCTCCCGGATGACGGACAAGAGGGAATCCCGAGGTAAGATTCGACCATCCACGAACTGGCTTGTTTGGTGATCACAAGTCATAGTGTTGTATCAGAAGCGACCGCCAGTTGCACTCAATCACAACATGTAACAAAGCCCCCTCTTAAAGGGGGTTTTGTTACATAGAACAGCCTTCCCCTCTCGGCCCTTGGATCGAGGCATTAGCCGACGCCACCAAGGCGAACAAAAAGCGAATACGGCAAAGTGCCTTCGTGCCCCTCAAAACCTGCCCAGTCGTTATCCATGATTTGAACGCGACTGCGCACACGCTCGACATGACGGCCGCGCCCCTCTAGGAAGGCGTCGCACAGGCCCTCCCTGCGGCACGCGCTCACGGCTGGGTGGGAGGCTTCTGGTACGCGAACTGGAGGAAAACAAGTACGAGGTTGTCGTCGGGGCACGTCGCCGGAGAGCGGCGAAACTGGCGGAACTCGAAAAACTCCCGGTCCGCCTGGTCAAGCTGACCGATGCGGAGGCCATCGAGGCCCTCGCCCGACAAGCCAGCTGAGGAGCAACACCAGGCCCTCAAATTTCGTTATTCCTTCCGATCCGCGGCCAATGATCTTGTCGGTGAGACATCGACGGTAATGAATATTTTGGCGGGCCCGGACAATCGGATGCCAGCTCTATTTCCGCTTTCGCTCGGCGTCCTGCGGTGGCACCAACCGAATCTCTCGTAGCTCTTGTTGCTGGGCAGCTTGAATTGTTTAGAAGGTACTATCCGGTTCTCGTTTTTGTCTTACTGGGTGCGCAGCGGGGGCTTCCAATCTCTCGTATGTTGCCTCAATGAGCAGGACGAGACACTTAATCCCCATCAAACACCCAGCCGTCATGAGAATTTGCAGCATGTAAGCAAAGTACATCGGTCAGGGCGCGCCCGTCCAATAGCGTCCGTAATGGCACTGGGTAATGGCACTAAAGGGCCACTGGATCGAGCGCTTAGGCGCGACCGACTGCCTGATGGAGGCTACCCGATAAGCTTTCGGGATGGCGATGTGAGTCTTGGGAAATTCTGGCAACGGGCTGGTAGTTGATCTAGCGAGAACGGCGAACGTCCAGGTCCTACGGGTGCCCGCAAGGGGTCGGACTAACCGAGACAGCGCGCTGACTAAGAGCACATGCGTATATCGAGAATGCTAGCCACCCTATGGGACGCCGATCCAGCCATTTACTATATTCATATACATCAATATGCAGTTGGAGACACCATGAACCTGTACCGCAACTTATCGCGCAGTTGATAGTGAGCGCGTTGCAGGGTTGCAGGTGCAAGGGCCCCAGTGCGCTCTCGAAGGTCTTTTG
>Ga0210406_10001614_pt1 | contig 27152 bp, 22 predicted proteins | sample IncBWC30MmetaG_FD_155454 | JGI IMG/M metagenome (GOLD analysis project Ga0210406, IMG submission 155454) | Forest soil microbial communities from Barre Woods Harvard Forest LTER site, Petersham, Massachusetts, United States - Inc-BW-C-30-M | ecosystem: Environmental > Terrestrial > Soil >... | reverse complement strand
CGAGACCTGTGTGTGCTTTGACTCTGGCACCGAGGGCAACGGTTACGTTTGTCCATATGCATTCCATAGCAAACTTCCCAGAGAGACGGCCCGACCAAGGCCACAGTTTTCTCCAGAAGTCGCGTCCAACCGAGCGGGGCTATTCGGGGGCTGTTATTAAAACACGTTTTGATCACTGATGGAAGCCGCAGCGCCTTGTTACGCCCTTCTCTCCGCTAGCGGGTAGTCGAGCCGGACCGATGGCAACCGGGCCAATCCCTGATTGCTCCAGGGCAACAACAGACATGCCGCAGGGCAACGACAGAAACCTTCACAGCGGCCATAATCTGCTTAATCGGTTGTGCGTTGAGGACAGCTTCCTCGTCTCATGAGCGGGGAATGCTGGGAATGCAGTTACTCCGCGCAGGGCCGGCCAAAAGGTCATGGCCGGCCCTTCTACACACTTAGTGACGTTTGCCCAAGGAGAAACCGAAATACCGAAAACATCATTTCCGTTGAATGTTGGTGGCGACTCAAACGTGCGGACGCCTCACGGGCATTGGAAAATCCGCGATGTAGAACGCCGGATTGCGGAGTACCTGCGCATTCCCGCTGGCTCCGTGATGCTCCGCGGCAATCCGAATGACCCGGTCGGATCACTTCGGAAAAAGCAGGACCGCTAGCCGCCTGCACTGTTGTTTCAATCCTTTAGCACCTGCCAAATCTCAATCAGTGCCGTTTCATCGTGGCCAAAATCCACCTGCAGCTTGATTCCGTCGCGATCCTGAATGAGGTGATTTGCACGCGCCTCCACGATCCTGCGCCCGGAGAGCTCCACGAGGATGGATTGACCGGGCTTGTACTCTTTGGGCATCTTCTTCGCCATTCTGCTCTCGCTTCTTGCCATTGAATCACGAAAGCTTCGAGCGGAGGCTTCCCGTTGTTCGCCTGTAACGGGCAGCCTTTCCGAACCGGCGCAGTTGTTCATCGGTCATCCCTCGCAGACGGACGCGGAGGCGCTCAACACCAATTTCCCGCTGGATCTAGATCTCCGGAGGCATGGTGTCCGGTGAGAGGAAGGGAGTGCGGTCAGTATAGCGCATCACAACAAAAGCTACTCTCAGGCCGAGGGCCGGCACGAGTCGCTAACTCGCCGACGCACCCCGCTATGAATTATCTATGAGGGATCGCCCCTTTAGGAGCGATGAAGTCCGGTGAAGTCGGGTGAGTTATCTTCCTTAGTTTCTGTGCTTGGCCTTTGTTTGCAGTGCGAGAAAATTTTGTTCCTAAGTCTTGCGCGTCTGCCAGTTCCGCCACTCCCGCACGGTAATGAGCTATTCTCAGTAATTTCCCGGGCATTGGTCAACAGAACGATTCCAGCCCTCAGTGAAAATCGTGGGATTGCATCTCGGCGCACGCTGTCAGCAACGGCTCCACAGTCCTGGCTTTTACCGACACAACTCCATCTTGATTTTGCAGCACTCCAGAAATGATCAGGAACGAATGGTGCACAACAGTCGTGTGTCTCTCGTCGAAAAGTTGTGGAGTAATGATGATGTTTGCAACACCCGTTTCATCTTCCAGGCTCAGAAACACAAACCCCTTGGCCGTGCCGGGGCGCTGGCGAGCGATGACGGCGCCGGCAACGCGCACGAATTTGCCATCTGAAAAGGATGACAGTTGAATGGCTGGAGAAATGCCTTGCCGTTGCAAGACTCTTCGCTGATAAGCCATGGGATGAAGCCCAATCGTCAAGCTAGTCCCGCGAAAATCGGCATTGAGCCGTTCTTCCGGGTTCATACAGTCGAGGGGCGACGATTCGCCGGATTGATTCTCCGTTAGTGAATGCCCTGCCAGCAGCGGCCCTGACCAGCGGCTGGAGCGCTCCACTTGCCATAAAGCATCGCGCCGGTGAAATCCCTTCTTGCCGGAAATGAAATTCAGCGCGCCCACTGCCGCAAGAACGCGAAACTCATCTTTTCGTATTTCGGGAACGCGTTGTTTCAAATCTTCAATTGAATCGAAAGGCCGAACGCTGCGCTGATCGCAGATTTGCAGCGCGACCTCCATCCTCAAGCCTCTTACATAACGGAGACCAATGCGAACGCGAAAACCATCCGGCGCCTCTTCCAACAGGCAATCCCAATCAGAGCTCGCCACGTCAATGGGTTTGAAGCGCAATCCGTGGCGTTGCGCATCCTTAATTAGCGTAGCGGGCTGGTAGAAACCCATCGGCTGGTTGTTCAGCATAGCAGCCGTAAAAGCCGCTAGGTAGTGGCATTTCAAAAAAGCACTAGCGTAAGCGATCAACGCAAAGCTCGCTGCGTGCGATTCGGGGAAGCCGTATAACGCAAAGGAAGTGATGGAACGAACGATCTTGTCCTGGGTCTCCCCGATGATTCCGTTGCTTTCCATTCCCCGCCGAAGTTTGATTTCCACTTCTTTCATTCGCGCTTCGGAGCGCTTGAATCCAAAGGCCCGGCGAAGTTCCTCCGCTTCACCGCCAGAGAATCCCGCGGCAATCATGGCAATTCGCAACAATTGTTCCTGAAAAAGAGGTACACCCAGCGTCCGCTCAAGCGTGGATTCCAGGGAAGGGTGCAGGCTTTCGACTGCTTCGCGACCCAGGCGCCGGTTCAAATAGGGATGCACCATTTTCCCCACGATCGGCCCGGGACGAATGATGGCCACCTGCACCACAATATCGTAGAAACATTTTGGCCTGAGCCGGGGCAGGCACGACATTTGCGCGCGGCTTTCCACCTGGAACAGTCCGATGGTGTCGGCGCGTTGCAGCGCGGAGTACACCGCGGGATCATTGGCCGGCAGGCGGCCAAGGTCGATCTCTTCGCGATGGTGTTCGCGAATCAGTCGAAGCGAATCTTCCAGCACTGCCATCATTCCCAATCCCAACAAATCGATTTTCACGATACCCATATCCGCACAATCTTCTTTGTCCCATTGCACCACAACGCGCCCCGGCATCGTGGCTGGCTCTAGCGGCACAATGGAATCGAGTTGTCCCTGGCAAACCACCATTCCTCCGGAATGCTGCCCCAAATGTCGCGGCAGATCCTGAACTTTCTGACACAGTTCAAAGAATTTTTGGATACGATGCTGCTCCAGATCGAGACCCGCGTCCTGAAACTGTCGCGTCAACGTGTCTTTTGAATCGATGTACTCCCACGCCCCCACAAGACTCGCCAGCCGATTCAGGGTTTCCGGATCAAATGACAGAGCTTTGCCGATTTCCCGCGCCGCGGAACGGCCGCGATAGGTAATGACGTTCGCGGTCATGGCCGCGCCCAGCTTCCCATAGCGCTGGTAAACATATTGGATGGCGCGTTCGCGCTGGTCGCCGCTGGGAAGGTCTAGATCGATGTCGGGCCACTCGCCACGCTGCTCAGACAGAAAGCGCTCGAACAGAAGTTCCATGCTGACCGGATCTACAGCGGTGATCCCCAGCGAATAGCACACCGCGCTGTTGGCAGCGGAGCCTCGGCCCTGCACGAGAATATTATTTTCGCGGCAGAAACGAACCATGTCCCAGACAATCAGGAAATATCCGGCAAGATCCAGCTTTTCGATCACCGCCAGTTCGCGATCGATTTGTTGCACCGCCCTTTCATTCCCCGTGCCGTACCGATGCACCATGCCTTCCCATGCTCGTGCGCGCAGAAACTCGATCTGCGATTCCTTATCGGGCGTGGGATAGACCGGAAATTGGTAGCCCAAATCTTTGAGTGTGAATTTCAGTCGCGATGCCAGTTCAACCGTGTTGGCAATGGTTTCCGGCAGATCCGCAAAGAGAGCCGACATTTGTGCCGGCGACTTCAGGTAGCGTTCGGAGTTATACGACAGCAGTCGACCGGCATTGGCCAGGACGCGGTGGTGGCGCAGACAGGAGAACACGTCCAGAATTTCACGCTGGTCAGGTGACGCGTAGCAAACGCCATTGGTGGCCAGAAGCGAAAGCTGCAGGGAGCGAGCGAGCGCAATGGCGGCTTGATTGCGCCGCTCTTCTTCCAGGGAAAAATGGCGTTGCACTTCTACGTAGACATTCTCCCGGTCAAAAATCGCGCACAATTCGCGAAGGCATTTTGCCGCTTGTTCGGTGCCGCCGGTGCGCAACGCATGCGCCAATAGCCCTTCATCTCCTCCGGTCAGGCAGATCAAGCCTTCCTTTGCCTCTCGCAATTCATCCATCTCGATGGCGCCCTCGCCTTTTTTCGCGCGCAACTTCAAGCGAGTGATCAGGCGGCAAAGGTTTTGATAGCCCTGGCGGGAAGCGACGAGTAAGCAATAGCGTCCTCCCGCCGTTGCGGTAACCTCGGCGCCGATATGGGCGGTTAGTTCCAGTTTTTTTGCTGCCAGGTAAAACCGTGGCGCGCCGTACAAACCATCGCGGTCCAGCAAAGCCATCGATGGCATGCCATGAGACGCAAAAGCGCGAACCAGGTCTTCGGGCGTGCATGCGCCTTCCAGAAAACTAAATGCAGAACGAGCGTGCAGTTCGATATACATCAATCGTATGCGCCCAATACGAACCATTTCTTTTGCCGCGAATCGAAACAAATTCGATAGAAACCTTGTGACGGCGGAGTCCCGTAGGGAAAATTAACTTCCACATCCCACGCGTCCTGTTGCCACGGATCTTCTTCCCACCAGTCGCCCGATGTGCGCCAAGGCCCGGAGGCATGAACGACCTCTCCGGAACGGCCTAAAAATGCGACGTTGATCGGGCGTCCTCCCCGTAAATTCACTTTCGTCAAGACTGGCGGACGAAAAGCCCGGAATCCAATTTTCGTTTCCGTTTTTTCGTCGCCATCGATCGGCTGCGCGGACGCGACGGAAAACCTGTGCATGCGGAAGGAATCCGGGCGATGGGAATCCAGCAACTGCGGCGATCCTACGTTGCCTTCGCCTACCACGTGCGCGATGCGCGCAATCGTCAGTTCCAGCTTCTCGGGATCAGGAACCTCGGGAACGAACAATCCGCCTTGCGTCACGCGCGGGAAAGAAGGTTCCGCGAGCATGTGGATCTTCTGTACCGGTGCGTGCGGAGGAGTTGATTGCAATCGCAAGCGCACCAGTTTCAACAGGAGTTTGGCGTCGCGGCACGGTACAGGCAGTTCGAGGGTGCAAACATAATCGCTGGAAAGCTCTTTTTTGCGGATCGCTTCACTGCAAGAGTCGAACGCGCTTTCAAACGAAGGTTGCAGCGTGAAATGCAGATGGATCGCGCGAACGGCAAGCGACCGGGCTGCGAGTCGCGCACAAAGTTGGTCGAGCAGTCTGCCCAGAAGAAAGGAAAGCGGCTCCAGATCCTCGACCGCGTCTTCCAGTTCAAAAAATTCCTCGAAGCAATGCGCCGGTTTGGCGATGACCAGCGATCTGACACCATTTCCCGAAGCGATGGCGTGCACCCGCACACCTTCCTGCCCAACACATTCTGAAAGAGAAATTACCGGCAGAGAGGCGAGCGCTTTACAAGTCTTCACGCCCCAGCGTTCGAATACTTCACAGAGTTCCTCGCTCAACGAAAGCATGTGCACCGGCAGGCTCTCTAGAAATTTTGCTTCTTGGCCTTCAGGAATAACCGTAGCCCCCGGCAAAGCTCGCGCCACCACATTCGCTGTTTCCACATTCGCCGCAATGGCCACCTGAACCGTTAGCCCCATCTCCGCACATTTTGAAACCATATTTGCCGCAATATTTTCGTGGGAGCCAAAGAGCGACGCCAGGCCATCCACATCAATCAGAACCGTGTCGGGAGCAGTGTCTTCCACACGCGGCGAAAACGACCACGCAACATCCAGCAGCACTGCGTGGGCCGTGGTCTCCTGGGGTTTCCCTCGCGGCCGGATTTCCACGCCGGGAAACTGGGTCGCCGCTGCTTTTGTCATTCCTTCCGCCACTCCCAGGCGCGCGGCCAAATGATTGACAGCCACCACCTGATAGGTTGGCGGAAGGCCATCGATTAGCGCGATGGGCCGGACCGCTAGTTCGGGCTCGCAACGCACTACCGCTTGCAACCTGAAATTGGGAACGAAAATGGCAGCGAATGCCATGGCGTTTCGAAAAACCCGTTGAGGGAAGGGAATAACTCAACCGGGATTCTGTTTCCTTTCTTTTTTTCGTGCCCGTGAGGGGACGGGGAAAGTTGGCTCATTCTCGCGACGTGGGTCCGCACAAACGGCAAAACGAACTATTTTCCCCGCGTCCTGGCAAGAAACAGAACTTCTGTCGATGTCGATATAGTGGGGAACCGCCCGTTGAATGCGCGTGCGAACAATTTCCGCCTCGCTGGTCCACCCTTCCAGCAAGCAGCTGGGCGTGTGGAAAATTCGCCCCGCGTTGTTCCTCGAATGTAACGACCAAGAGGTCGTCTCTTTTTGCAAACGCAGGACTAGCGAAGCGCACGTTTTTGCGTTCGATTCCTGCGAAAGAACCAGCAAAATCGTTGGCGTGCTTTCCACCGCGCGCCGCAAACGGAACCACACGTTTAGCGGAATCTGGTGCACCGCCCGCGCGGGAGCATCCGCCAGGTCCAGCGCAATCAGGCCGAAACCTCCGCCATGCAAAAGTAAATCCGTGGAACGCAAAGCCTGGTCCAGGCTGCGGCAACGCACCCAAAGAACCTGCTCCAGATGCACGCCAGCGGTTTGCGCAACATTCGGATCGAACGCATCCTGCGCATCTACCAGCGCGCACACTTCGGCATTCCTGGTGCGTCCCGCCAGGGTCGACAAAAGAATGGAAGTCTTTCCCGAAGAGACTGGGCCATAAATTTCCGTAAGGCTTCCCCGCGGCAGGCCTCCTGTGCTTTCATCCAACGCCGGGATTCCTGTAGGAGCGGTGCAAGTAGGCTCCGGTTCGCGAAGACGAAATGGAGAGATAACGCGCCCGGCAAGGGCGGACTCGACCTGGAGACGTAAGGCAGCAGAAGTGGGCCGCATGGCAATCAGGGGCGAGGAAGGGAAATGTTCGCTTTTTGTTCGCCACGATTATTTTCTCTCTTCTCAGCGACTTTTGTCAAACTTTCACAATTTCCCCAAATCTCCCCAGCATTACACCAAATCATGACCCGCTCGTGGAGGGCGAAGGCTGCGATTCTTGAATTCCGGCCTGTTTTCCGCCTGCGCTTGGTCCCCGCAAGCCGATCTCTAAGGGAAAGACTGTATTGGCAAAATGCGGAAATCGATTTATCAATATCCCCCCTATTTCTCAGCGAAAGGTGGTTATTTCAGCCATGGCCTCTTTTGCACACACCCAACCTGCGGGGACATTTGATGACGCGCCACAAGATACTCCAACACAACGTCAGGTTCGCGTTTTGGTCGCTTCTCCTCAATTGGAAGTTCGCCAAGTCCTCATTCGCACGCTCGATCGCCTTTCCGCGGATGTCATTTCCTGCTCCACGCGGTCTCAAGCTGAGGAAGTGCTTGCCCGCCAGGAAGTCGATCTCGTCTTTTGCGATGAGCATTTGCCCGATGGTTCTTACCGCGATCTGATTCACACCAATCATTCGCACCAAAAAATTCCTCGCATTGTCGTCGCTACTCGCCACGCTGAATGGGATTTCTATTTCGAGGCACTGAGGAAGGGAGCGTTTGACATTACGCGAAGCCCTTGGCATGCCACGGACATCGAGATGGTTCTGATCCGCGCGCTACGGGACGAATGTCAACAGACAGCGGCTCGCCAGGTCGCCTGACGGGCTCTTCTTTCCGGTTCCATCACACCCGCGACTCCGTCTTGATAATACTTGTAGTACGGGGACTCTCCTTTGGCTAGTTTTCCGCTCGCGGTGCTGGATTGTGCCCACCCGTGAGTGGATAATGTGGGCGTAGAAGGGAAGCAAACCTGAATATGATCGTGCAGCAACACGGTGACCCGATAGTGGTGATTCGCCAGACGGATCACGCGTTTCTCTCGGGATTCTTTGCCCGCGAATGGGGCAATGAGGTTTTTGAACGGCCGGAACCATTTGCATCGTTCTGCCTGGCGGCGGCTGAGCACGATAATGGCTGGCAGGAATGGGAGATGTTGCCCGGTGTCGATCCCAAAACGTTTGCGCCGCACACATTCATGACCGTCCCGACAGACGAGCATATTGCCCTGTATCAACGCGGCATTGAGCGCGCCGTGCGGGCGGATCTTTATACGGGAATGTTGATCGTGGGTCACTGCATGAATCTGTATGACCGCGCCCGGGCCACCATGCCCGGCTATTCCGCAAAATATGTGAGGTCTCATGAGCAACACTTGGCCGCCGACTTTGTCCAGCGGTTACGGCTGCAACAACTCCGCTTGAAGGTGGACCTGCGCAACGATCCGGCGATGAGACCGTTCACCGACGAATCACGGATCAAAGCCAACCAGCAACGATTGGACGCGCTCGATCGACTCTCTTTGTATTTCTGCTTGGGTGAAGGCGGCGATATCACCATCGAAGATGTTCCCGTAAATGAGCAGAGCGAGGTCGACTGGCAACTCCGGGGGGTCGGAGAAAATCGCTACACTCTCGATCCCTATCCATTTCGACGAGAGCCACTGGAGTTTGCACTCCTGGAGCGCCGAATCCCCAAGCGTCGCTATATGGATGAGGGGGACTTGCAGAAGGTATTGACGGCTGCGCCCTTCTATAATGCTCGCTTCACGCTCAGATCAGGCGCAGCGAAGAACGAGTCCTACGCCGTGGGCGCATAAGAGTTCCAGTTCTCACTCAAGTCGCGGTAATGTCGCTGCCCCCCGAAGGTGCCGGGAAATCTTGCGCTGCGTCGGAGGCGGTAGCATAAATCTGAATAATCTTGTCGACCTTGGTCATCTTCAGCGTGCCCTCAATCATTCCCTTGACTCCCACCAGCCGCAGCGAGCCTCCAAACTTCTTCAGTTGCGACAGGCATCGCACCACGCACCCGATCGCGGCGCTGTCGATGTGAGTCACTTGCGACAGATCGAAAATCACGCGCAGTTCGTTTGCCCGGATCAACCCGTCCACTTCCTGCTCCACTCGGCGGCAATCGGTGCCGGCGTGTACGCTGCCTTTCATTTCTACCACGGTAAGGCCAGGCTGAATCTGCCGCTTGCTCAGGTGTAGGATCACGCTTCACCCTCGTAAGGAAACTGCCGGATCAGCCGTACGCAGTCGCCCAACGCCGCATACAGCGAGTTTCCCCAGCCGCACGGAACGAACGGGGCCGTCTGCTGGTTCAGCGCCTTATCCGCCTCCGCGAAGAAACGGACGTGCTGCCCAGGTGGTGGGGAGGCGAATTCCTTTATCGTGATACGAAAGGCGATCTCGGAGCCCTTTTGCTCCTTCAGTATCGAAAAAAAGTGCAGTTGCGCAAGCTGTTCGCCAGGGTTCTCCTGCACATACATCCAGTCACTCATGCGTAGGCTCCCGCAAAGAGATTGCTTGTTTAGGTAGGGTCCGTCGTCACGGGATGTTAGGCTAACGTTAGCGCCAAGTCAACGCATTGCGAGTGGCCATTTACACTTGACATTCTGCGTCGACCCGTACATCGTAAAGGGCTTTGCTTCTACTTCCGGGTTGTACAGAGAGGAGGTATGGCAGGCACGTCCTATATGACCAATGTCCGACTCTGTTTTCACGATCGTTGTTTCGACGGTACTGCCTCGGCCGCGTTGTTCTACCGCTTTTATCGCGAACGCCAGGATGCCAACGCCCAATTTAATTTCACCGGCATGACCCATAAAGCCAAGCATCCTTGGGAAGAAGGCCTGTTCGACGGCGACGAGAACGTCATCGTTGACTTCAAGTACTCGAATTCGCCGAAGGTGACCTGGTGGTTCGATCATCACCAGAGCGCATTCTTGACTCCAGCCGACGCCGAATACTTCAAGAAATTTCCCGGCAAGAATATGTATTACGAACCGGACTACAAATCCTGCACCAAGCTGATTGCCACGATCACCAAGGATAAGTTTGGATTCGATACGAAACCTTTGCAGGATTTGATCCATTGGGGCGATATCATCGATGGCGCTCAGTTTCCCACGCCACAGTCGGCCACCGAACTCGCGGAACCGGCCACTCAACTTGCTCTGGTGATTGAAGCCGCGCCAGAGGACGGAATTCCCGCTCGCATCATTCCGGAACTGGCTTACCGGCCTCTCGCCGAGATGATGACCCTGCCTATCGTAGCCAAGCACCTCGGCCCTCTGCTGGAACGCCATCGCAAGTCCATCGACATTCTTCGGCAACGCTGCGAAGCCAAAGACGGCGTGATCTTCTTTGATGTCAGTGATATGGATTTGGAGGGATACAATAAGTTCATCCCCTATTTGCTGCATCCCGAATGCGTCTATTCGGTCAGCGTCAGCGCCTCGCCAGTTCGCGCCAAGGTTTCGCTGGGGACGAACCCCTGGAACCAGGCAACCGCCGATCAGAATCTGGCCACCTTGGCAGAGAAGTATGGCGGTGGAGGTCACCCGCGTGTTTCCGCGATCTCTTTCGATCCTCACGACGTGCCGCGTGCCCGTCAGGTGGCACGAGATTTGGCGATGGTCCTGCGCTCCAAATAGGAATTAAATCGCGCGCGACTGCGAAGTTTAGCTACGACTTCAAGTCGACAACAATTTTAGAACAAGGTAAAATTAAGAATTGCCCGTGGACCGGTAGCTCAATGGTAGAGCAGTTGACTCTTAATCAACGGGTTGCAGGTTCGAGTCCTGCCCGGTTCACCACTGATTTCCTCTAACCACTTCTTACTTCTACTAGTTAACCCGTCCCCGCGGAGCCGCCTCCGCTTCGGAGCTGAGAACATTTGAGAACAAAACCCCGCCCACTCGCTCTACTGCCATCCTGTGCGAGGCGGGAATGGTGTGGGTGTACACGTTGAGCGTCGTCTCCAGATCCGAGTGTCCCAGCAATTCCTGAGACGTCTTGAGTGACGCACCACTATCATGCAGGAGCGTCTGGTGAGTGTGCCGGAACGAGTGCCACGATACCCGCGGCTGCCCGATCCGGTCGCACGCTGGTGCGAGCTGTACAGGTTTTTGTCGCTGAGCGGAGTGCCTTTCGGTGTCTGAAACACCAATTCCTCGGGACTCGCCGGATTCATGCGTGCGCGATGATTTTCGAGCACGCGCGCAAGAGCCGAGCTGATCGGAATCACCCGCCGGCTGCTCCTGGTTTTCGGCGAACCGAATTCGCCCGAGGAATAGTTCTCCGCTACTTCGAGAGTGGCGCCGAGCAGATCGATGCGCTTCCAACGCAACCCAAGGATCTCGCCGATCCTCAGGCCGGTCAGAACCGCAATCGCTACCACTGACGCACATGGTTCGGTCAGCACACTGAGCAACATGCGTACCTGGTCCGCCGAGTAGAAACGCCACTCTTTCTTCGAGTCGCCTTCGCGAATGACGACTCCATGAGCAGGGTTTTTCTCGAGGTACCCGCGTTTTACGGCGGAACGAAGCACCGTCGCAAACGTGGCTCGCACACTACGCAGCGTCGATGTCGCATGCCCCTTCTGCTTCAGGTTCGACAAACACGCCTCGATCTGCGCGATACCGAGATTACGCAATGGCAGCCCGCCGAGTGTCGGCAGGATGTGTTTTTCGAGCTGATAGGAGTAAATGCGCATCGACGATTTTTTCAACGCCAGCGCCGCGTTCGGTTTCCATTCCGCCGTCACAAACTCCGAAAGCGTTACGGTCACCTTTGATCGGTGCTGTTGCTGGCTGACTGCACTCACCCGAGCTTGGAGAATCTCGAGTGCTTGCTGCCTTTTGATTTGAGTGACGAAACCGATCGTTTCCGCGTGCTGCATGCGATCGATCGTTCCGTCGGCTTTCACTATGTCCTCCCTCCAGCGTAGGACATAGCGTTTCGGTTTCCCGCGAACTACCAAACTACCGTTCTGGTAACGCGGTCGAGCCATTCGTTTCCTTTCCGTGGCTCGTCCGCCGTTTCCTGTGTCGAAACTAAGTGTACTCGCCGAGTCAAGCATTCGGGCGACCTCCGGACCGTTGACGCTCCAGCCAGGCCAGTACCTCCGACTCTTGAAAGCGCCAGTATTTGCCAAGGCGAAATCCGGGGATGCGGTTCACCCCGCGCGATCGCGTGCGGTCATACACCCATGAAACCGGAACTTTCAACAATTCCGCGACTTCTTCAACCGTAAGGAGTGCAGAACGCCCGCTATGCGCCGGCGAAGTGATCGCGAGTTTTGTTGCCATCGCCATTTTTTTTTTGCACTCTTACGACTCAAGCTCCGACGATTTGTCAATTTCGAGCGCTACAGTCACTCCAACTTGTGCGAGACGGTCGATCAACTGCGGAACAGACCAACCGTACTTCCGCATGGGATTCGTTAGGCGCTCGCGCAGCTCGCCGAGAGTGGCGCTGGCAAACTTCGCCGGATCAGTGACCACGGCGCGATATTCGATGGCGATGGGCGGCTCTTTGAGATTCCAGCCGATTATGCGGACCCCCGGAGGCGTCGCGTCCCGCATCCGCAAAAGATCGGTAACCTCTGGTTTGTGTTCCCGAAGTTCATCAAGCAAATCGCGGGCCTCAGCATCTCCGCTTGGGATCGAGTACCGGATGCACTCGCCGTCGAGCCTGAGCTTTCCGCCCGCGACTTCGAGGCGCGAAACGATCTCCAATAACTCCGTCACAAGTCTCCTTCCTCGGATTCCCCAGAGACAACCGAATGCAGGTGCTTTTCACCGTCACATTCGTCACAGTCGTCTGGGGTGCCGGTAGTTCCTTTGTTGTCTGTCGGTTGAGCCTGTGACTCTTGCGAGGGTTGTGACGTTTGTGACGGTGGATTACACCCATGCCGGGATAGAGCAATCAAGCGCCGCCCGGTTCCCGGCTCGCGCAAGGGCTTCCCGAACGGGTCGACAAATTCAACTAGCACCCCTGCTTGACGGAGATTGGGGGCAAGTCGGCGGAGCGCATTGGAAAGCATCCGCCCTGACGAGGGCCATCCCTTTTGCCTCCGCACCGCCTCATCAATCACAGCGCTGAGTGTTTTCAGCAATTCTGTGGCTGTCCCTTTCCACGGAAGGTCAATCTTGCGGATGGCTTCGGCGAGGGGGGTTTCAAGTACCAGTTCGTTCGCGCGACGGCGATTCTTTCGGTAGTCAATGAGAAATTCTCCGGGTTTCCATCTAAGTATCGGTTCTGCCGCGACGACCCAGCGCGCGAAATCGGCCATGCGTGGTTTGTCCTCAATGACGACTGAATCGTGATTGCGGATTGCGGCTCTCACAGCATCCAACAAAGCTCCGAAAAGTTTGGCCCGCGCGGCCTCGAATGCGCTTTTGAAGCTATCTTCATCTCTCCTCTTTGCGTCCTCGATTCTCGGCAAATCCAGCACGATACACCGGTCAAGCAAGTCGCCACGTACTGCAAGCTCCTCGATCCCGTTCAGGATGACAGGGCGCTGCGCCTGAAAAATCGTTTCTTCTGTGTCGGAATAAAGAGTACGAGTGCTAAAACCGCCGCCCGTAGATAGGCGGCAAAGACAATCTGACAACCACGGTTCAAGCCGCGAAATGTTGTCGAGGGGAATCATCCAGCCGTTGTTTGCAGCAATCATCAAATCACGGGCTTCGCGCGATTCACTTCGTAGCGGTGCGATACTCGGATCAATCAGCGAGCGAAGCACACGAGTTGTAGTGCTTTTTGCAGAGCCTTGCTCACCATGAAGAACTAGAATGGGATATGGTCCGCACGGATGCAGTGCGCCAAGAATGACTCCAACAAGGAGCCGGAAATCGCCATCGCTGCTGACGTTGACGAAATTCCGTAAGTCGTTCAACGAACCGCGTCGTTCGGGCATGGGAAGGGATAGCATCCCGTGAGCGCGGCGAAACCGCACAGGTGATGCAGCCGCATCTACAATGCGCCAGCCGGAGGAATCGACCTTGACTTGGCGCCACTCCGGATCCGCCAAATCAATCCAGATGCGCTCAATGTTTCCCGCGACGCGGACGAAAGTCTCACGCTCTGCGCTGTCGAAGCGGGCAAATCCGTCCAGCGTTGCGATGGCACTTGCTAGAGCTTCCCCTGTTGCGCCGCGTCGTTTCTTAAGAAAGAAAACCCGGCCGAGCCAGGAACGAAAAGCGCGCGACCGCAAGGAATAGGTCTCTAGATGGCCCGACACTTGGATGGTTGCGAATGAGTCTTCCCCGGAGTGGAACAACTCCGCGTTTGACAGAGCAAGATTAATGATTGCCGTCGCCGCGGATTCGAAGCGCCCTTCGGATTCATCATGACGTTCGGCGCCGCCTTCACGAATTTGGAGCCAGTCACACGCTTGTTTCACAATTTTCTTATCGATCATCTCGGCGAGCCGGGTGAAGCCTGTGACTGGCTCTTTGCGCGCGAGCTTTGCGAAGACCGCCCGTGTGTCTCCCGAGACTTTCGAGTACGCTTCGCGGTCCCCCGGCTGCGCGGCCCGAATGAGAGCCTGTATGAAGATAATTGTGTTGTCTTCCGTCCAGCCGCCTCGCGCAAGGCAGCCGGAGAGCGCCATGCGCGCCTCGTGGCGGTTACTCGCCGGCCAGTAACGGACCAGCAGAGACGCAGCCCCGACACAATGCACCCGAAGCGAAAGCAGGTCAGGATCTATCTGGGCAGGCTCGCCGTCTGTGTCCCAAGCGCGAATCTCTCCGTCCGCTTCACTTGGCGGGACAATCGTTTGATGGCCGTCTTGCCGAAGCTCAACGAGGCAATGCTTCGCATCTTCGAACGGCAGGAGCGGGTCTGTGAGCTTTATGTAGTCCGTAGGTTTCGTGATGCGGTAGAGACGGTGAGAGCGGGGTTTCGACTTCCTGCCAAAGATGCTCTCTGTCGCAGGGAGAAAGCAGTCCGCGAGCGCTAAGGCTTCGGTGCAGTCGAGATCGACATCTACGACTCCGTCGCTTGGCGTCCCGAAATGGATGCCGACGTTGTTTCCGTTGGAGAAATACTTCTGAAGGTCCGCTCCCGTGAGCCGCTGTTTTTCCCATCCGCACCTCGGCTTCGGCACTTTGCCGAGTGGCTCGACGGCGATAGGACACCACCTTCGCCGTAAATATTCGCGGGCTGCGATGATAACGGCCGATTCCCTACACCCTTGGCTAGTCACGACTGCGCTCCGGGTTTTCCGTCCACGCCTTGCCCCGCTCATCAGCCCCACTCTTTTCAGCCACGCGGTCACGCCGGCTTTGTCGCAGGATCGAGGCGAGCAAGGAAAGCGGCCAGCCCATGCTCTCCCGTTCGCATTACATGGGAAACAGGCCTACATAACTCCACACCCTCGCGCTTCGCCGGCTCACGCAGTGCGGCTCGCGCGAATCATTTCGCACCTCAGCGCGTTCATCGTGCACTCGTGTATAGGCCGCACCCTTCCCGGATCACGCGCTCGATCTCCAACTCCGGTACAAGTACCCGCTTGCCCACGCGAACGGCGCGGAGTTGTTTGGCCCTAATGAGCCGCCGGGTAGTGAATGTGGAAACCGAAAGCCGCTTCGCCGTCTCCTCGACCGATCTGAGTTGTTGCGTCACGTCTGCTCCTTCCAGCCACTGTTTGCTTGACGTTGTCGCGTCGCTTCACTACACTTGATTACGTAGCAAAGCGTATGGACAAGCAACAATATCCGGCGAGGCGCAGGAGACGTCAAGCGAAACTAAGGGTTGTGCAGCACGCTTTCTTTACGCCCGGCCTATACCGTCAAGCGGATACTTCGGACAAGCCAAAGGAGTGGTTCTTCAAAGCGTTGGAGAGGTTCGCTAACACAGGCGATTCTGTGCAAGGGTATCAAGCGCTCGCAAAGGCTTTCCCTTCCATCTGGCCCCTCCCGCTCGAGGATGCCAAAGGCAACGACCTGTCGTGGCATGCCGATGCGCACCGCCTCTTCTTGTTCTACAGGGATTCGCTCCGAGGACTTTGGATACGCAATCCTATTACGATTAATGATGGGTTTCAGATTCCCCTATTGTTCGGGATCCTGGCAGATGCGACCATACGGGAAATCCTGTCCGGCCGTGTGCTCTTGAGTAGGCCTTTACAGTTCGCCCTGTCACCCCTGATGAAATTGCACCGTGGACTCCGATTGGGCAAGTTGTTTCCGCGCCTGCGAGTTCCGGACTCTTCACCTCTTGCTTACTTCTGGCCTGATTGGACCGGTGGGAAGGTCGAATATGTTTCGCAAGTCGATTTTCAAAGAGCCGTTTGGCTTTTTTTTTCCGAACCCTGGCGCGCAAAGGTGTGTCCGAAATGCTCAGCGTATTTTTTGGCGCAGAAGCCGGCGCAGCTGTATTGCAGCGTGAGCTGCAGTAGCGCTGTTCACCGGGCTAGTTCTCTAAGTTGGTGGAAACAGAAAGGGTCTCAGAAACGAGCGGCCCGCACGCAAACGAAGCAGCCTCGCGGAGACCGCAGGACGGAACCGAAGCGAAAGGCCAAAAAGGTACAAGAGATTCGGGACGTGCCGGTGCGCTAACACCGACACGCCCCTAACCAAATCAACCTAGTTGGAGGCTGAGAATGGCTTCATCGAGTTTAACTCACGAGAATACCCGCGTGGCAATCTACGCGAGGGTCAGCACCAAAGACAAAGGGCAGGAAGTTGAAAACCAATTACGCCAATTGCGCGAGTTTTCAGCTCTCCAGGGATGGAACGTGATCCGCGAGTACGTGGACCACGAAACTGGCTCAACGAACGACCGTGCCGAGTTTCAGGCCATGTTCAGAGATGCCAGCCAGCGTAAGTTCGACGTTCTTCTGTTTTGGGCGCTGGACCGCCTCTCCCGAGAAGGTGTGCTGGAAACTCTTCAACACCTAAATCGGCTTACTTCCTACGGTGTTGGCTATCGGAGTTTCACCGAACAGTATTTCGATTCCTGTGGGATTTTCAAAGACGCGGTGATCGCCATTATTGCCACTGTTGCCAAGCAGGAGCGGGTTCGCATTTCCCTCCGGGTGCGGGCCGGTCTAGAAGTAGCTCGCGCCAAGGGCAAGCGCATCGGGCGGCCTCCACGTACGCTGTTATCAGAAGCGACGCGGATCGCGATTGCTCACTCGTATGCAAGCGGGAATACCAGTCTACGGGAATTGGCCAAGAAGTTCGGCACCTCTTTGGGTACGGTCCAACGATGCGTAGGGGCGTATCAAAAGGTGGAATAATGAGAAGCGTTATCTGACGGATTCTTCGACCTCAGTTGGAGTTAAAAACAGCGGTATCAAAACAGGTGGTTTGGTACAGGCAGGAACGGAATTGGCTCGAAGTCTCGCCAATCAATTTGGCGTATGGCCGACAGAAATCGGACATCTTTGCCCTGAATTGGTTCATTTTCTGCCGTGTCAGCCTGCCCTTCATCGGTATTGCCTTCATCGGCATCGTAGCATCTTCTAAATTATGATCAGCAGCTCAATCAGGATTTTCTGGTCTTCCGCTTGCCCTTCTTTGGCCATCGTTCCTCCTCTGGGTGGGGGTTAGAGGATCGAAAACGCTCGAAGACCGAAGGATTTGAACTGCGATCCGTATCCTCAGCAGATGACGCACGCCGACCGCGTTTTCCTGTACGAGTGCAGAATCTTCCTGCATATGTTGTCGTGGCGCGATGGCCATTACTGGAAGGCGCGAGAGCGGAGAGAATCGGGAGCACCGGAGCGCAAATTCGCTGAGCAGTTGAAGCGGGACTGGGAGAAGTACGAGCGAAGGAGAGAACAATGAAGGCTGGGCGCATCAAAATCGCTGCCAACTAGAAGGCCGAAGTCCACGTACTACAACAGCGCAGTAAAACCGACGCTCACTTTGTACATCGTCGGGCCGGGAACGATTTCGGTCGTCAAGCGGAGAGGAAATTGAAGGAGTGAGGGGCCGTCGGCAGCGGAGGCTGGGGAAGCTTCCCCGAGAACGGGGAGGTGTCGAAGACGGCATAGCAGCAGCCTGCCGATAATGAGGAGAAGAACGGTGGACTACAGCCTCAGATAAGCGCGTCCTGATACGTGGGATAATAATCATAAAATTTCACATTGTCTTTAAGCAAAAAGGGATCCAAAACGGGATTCTTACTACGCCTCTCCGTGCGAGAATCAGATTGCCATCAATCCAATCCTTTTCACGCACCGTCAAAGATCGTAATATTGTGCAAACGCATCATGCAAGATGAGTGACTTAGTTGTGACCCTGCGCGCAGTTATGTAGAATCCACTGCAGACTACAGAGAGTTATCCACCTGCCTGGTTGTGCGGCCCAAGGGTCAGATGGCAGGCCTGTGCTGCGGAGTTCTTAATTGACTCAGACTACAGATAACCGCAAAGGTCGTGTGGGCAATCCCGGCATTATAGCCACCAAGGAGCTACTGCTGTTCGACGAGCTGGACCAGCAGCAGCCACCCGAAAGTGAGATCAGAGTGGGGTCGTCGCTGCCTAGGTTCTCCGAGCCAATCCTCCGTGTGTGTGCCAAGGACTTATCCGACCACGCCCTCCAGCATCTTCCGCAGGCTGTGAACTACCCCTCCGTCGGGGCGTTCCGTAGTTACCTTGCCAACACGCTCCGTTTCAATTCCCAGGCAACCCGGTGCCGAGCGGCTAATTACATCGTCAGCCGCTTCTTTCCGGGTGAGGTCTACAACGATGATCTGCCGCAATTCGCCGCTGCCACAGCAGGGAGGCCAGCGCTGGGAGAAGCCCTCTTCTACTTGACGTGCCGAACGGAGAAGATTGTGTTGCTGGTTGCTGAGGAGATCGTCTTCCCATCGCTTGCTCAGGGTGGAGTGAGCCGGAGACGGCTGCGTGACTTTATTCAACTGAGGTTCCCACATTCGAAGTCGGCAGATCAGATCAGCCAGTCAATCGTCCGCAGTTACCAGCGGTATGGTATCGCAAGTGCTAATCGCAGCCGTCTGAATGTTTCACTTCGAGAGGGCTCTCTTGCTTCCTTCGCTTACGTTCTGCATCTTGAGTTTCCCGAACCGGGAATGCACGCTTTCGAGAGGATGTTCGACAGTCCGATGCATAAGTGCCTTCTCTGGGACCAACAGTGGATGGTCCGCCAGCTTTACCGATTGCGGGAAGTGGGTCTCTTGTCGAAGATTAGCGAGATCGACAGGCTGCGGCAGTTCACGACTAAGTACGCGTTGGCTGAAGCCGTGCAGCGCATCGTGGCACTATCCCGAGAGTCATCCCAATGAAGCTGTCCGGTCACGAAATCAATTCGCAACTTCAGCAGAAACTCCAGATGCCGACTGGGCGGCACTTGTACGTCGTCCTCGGATTGTACGAGCGACTTGAGCGCTACGAGAGAGTTGACTTACTAGAAGCGCGCTCGCCCGGCGGCGAACGCCTTTGCGAGCCCGTCAACGTCAATCACAATTTGCTGGACCGAATCAACGATGATGAACTCAAGCGTCTAGTCCAAACAGAAGCCAGCCGAGCTGAGAGCGTCAAAGACCGACTGGCAAAGGAACTCGATGTGCTCGTGGCTGAAAAATTAAACGAGGGTTCCTTCTTGGCACTCAAGAATCTAGAACTAGTGTTCGCTTATGATCTGGAATTGAATTGCCTCCGAATCCGAGCGACCAACCAAAAGCATATTTTGATAATTCTGCCGGGGGAGAAAGTGGGAGACCGCATCACTCTGTTCCATGAGGCTTCATCGAACAATCATCGGACATTGCCCACCAACTTGGTCCCTGAGACTCATCTCTGGGAGTTGAACGAATGAGTAACCTCTTCAAGCGACAAAGTCTCGATCTACTCTGCGACGTACCCGACGACATCATTGATGTCTATGTCGTGGAGCGCCATGTTTGGCAGGGCGGCACGGTCGAAGATGAGGCCGAATCTAAACGAAAACGGCGTGCAGAGCCGCGCACAGTAAAGGACTTCCTTATTGACCCGGTACGCTCTCTTCTCAACGATGTCATGCGCCAGCTTGCTGCTCCTTACGATCCGAACAGCAAGGCAAACCCCATTGGCCAGGGCTGGTGGATTCAAGCAGAGTTCGGCTCTGGTAAATCTCATTTGTTGTCCTTCATCGGGGCAGTTGCCTTGGGCGACCAGAGGGTGTGGGAGACGGTTAATGAACTGGAGACAAAGGCCAAGAAGGGAAAGCGTGAATCGCTTTACCAGTTTTACGACAGCGGCCTCGCCAGGAAGTCCACAGGCAAGTCGAAGGGCATCTTCGTCGCTGTGAAAACGCTCGTTGGTCAAGGCGGCGGCACTATCGGCGTGACAGATACTGGGCGAAAGCTCACGGAATACCTACTCGATGTAGTGCAAGATCAATACCAAGCGGAAAACGGCAATCCGATCTCAGTTTATCCCGTGGAACTTCTCGCGGATCGCTTTGAGCAGGACGTCGAGCGCTACCGAAAGGACTTGGGAAAGTTCCTGACAGACCCGAAGTTCTTCGACGAGGAAGAACAGGAAGACCTCGAGAAGTTCCTCGACGACTTGCACAACAGCAAGTCGCAGACGGTGCGGCGGGACTGCGGACAGAAGCTCTGGCGTTTCTACACTGAGTATCTTCGGGTGACACCGAAGCTGCCTGGAGAATCAGAGGAAGTCCTCAAGTACATGGTCGAGACACTGATCGCCCAGGGGTATGAGGGGTTGCTTCTGATCCTTGATGAGGTGTCCCTGTTCATGAAGAACAGGACCGACGAGCAGAGAACCGAAGACGAGAAGACACTTGTCGTTCTCTCCAATCGACTGGCTAGGACACACTGCTTGCCCGTCTGGACGATCTGCTCGGCGCAGCAAGCACTAGAATCGAAGATGGGCGTAAAGAACATTATTGCCAACGACCGGTTGAAGAACGTTGCCCTGCTGCAAGACGAATCGAACTTCTACGACATCGTGTTGTCCCGTGTTCGCACGATATCTCAGCCCAACTCCATCGAGCCGTACTTCGAGGATTACCACAAGAGCTTCACCTGGCCCGATGCGATCGGGAGTGAGACATTCAAACGGTTTTTCCCATTCTATAAACCGGCGATAGATGTGTTGCGAGCTGTCAGTTACCACCTGACGACGCTGCGCTCCTCAGTGCATTTCATGCACCAGACTCTCAAGACGCAGCGAAAGATTAAGTCAAACGAACTAATCACACTTTGGCAGATGTTCGACGACGTGGTGAGTTACGAGGAAGATCCGTCTGGTACAACGGCAGGCATCGCCGCCATTAGTTCCAAGTTCAATGATGAGTACAAAGCCTATTTAGCTGGTAGACGGATCATTGGGCAGGCGACCAAGGGGCGGCTCAAGGTCTATGCTTCTCGCTGCGAGAAGATTCTCAAGACGCTGTTCCTTTACTACATCGCAAAGATGCAGCCGAACGGCCTCTCCGTCGAAGAGATCATGAACGCCGTCATGGAGTGGGCCGATCACGACAAGGACCAGAAGGCCGATATTAAAGATAACCTCGATCATTACGAAGTCTTGCTCGACGAACTGGCGAAGGAGGTTCCCCAGGTCAAGAAAAAGGGCAAGTGCTTCGTATTCACGCCCGAAGGCGGCGGCGTCGATGTTAAGGAACTCTTTCAAAAGGCCCGCAGCCGCGCTGAAAATAGCGAAGTCCTACAACGAGATGCGTGGAACCAACTCCTCGGCCTGGACGGATGGGAAATAAAGACCTCGCTTCTGACAATGGATCTTGCCCGCGATACGAGGTCTCTGTTCCGTGGCATCGCACCGGCCGAGCAGGAAGATTTCGAGGTTGAGTGGCATGGTCGCACGGTCAAGGGCCGGGTCTACATGCGTGACTTGCTCGACATCGCCAGCAAGGGACAAGCTCTCCCGCCAATAAATAGTCCTGACACAGACCACGATTTTGCTGTCTTCATCAGTAACCGTCCCTGCGGCGACAAAGTGACCGAGCTAGCCAAGAAAGTCAACGACCCCCGAACCCTCTTTTGGACGCCCTCCCAACTCGTCCCCCAGGAACGAGATCGGCTCCTCGACTTCGCCGGTTACCGTGAGCTCGTGAAGGACTACCAGGGCAAGGACACCGAAGACGCTAAGGGAGTCGTGCAGTGGGTTGCAAACCGACTCAAAGATGAGATCGGCAGCATTGCCAAGATCGTCACCGACAGCTTCGGTCGAGGGCAGATTAGCGCCGCCGACCACAGTAGCATGACCTTCAAATGCCAAGGCGAACTACTGTCGATCCTCACCCCACTCGTTGGCCACGTTCTCGACGGCATATACGTCTCGAAAGAGGTCAAGTTTGATGCCCCGGCCCCGTTCAACGACGCTGAGGCCATCAAAGTCATCAACGGGATCGTTAAGACCGGTGACATCCCCAAGGGGACCAAGCCCAATCAGTTCACCAGTGCCGCCGACAATTATGGCTATGCCCTGGGGATCATGAAAAAGGATGGCACGAAACAACTCAACACAAAAGACAACGAGGTTGTTGAAGATCTGGACGAATGGATCGAGATGCAGGCCAGCCAGGGCAACCAATCCATTTCTCTGGAGACGGTTTGCAAGAATTTTACCGGCCTCAGCGGACCGAATGACAAGAACTATGGCCTGTCGCGACGGATGATCGACATTTACCTTCTTTGCCTTGTGCGTGAAGGCAAGCTTCGCATTTTGATGTCGGGCAAAGGTGGAGCGACCGACGTCATCGACTATACCAACATCGCCGACCAGACTTTCAACGCCGCTTTCCTAAATTCAATGGCAAAGATTCAACGCCTCAAGGCACCAGAAGGCTGGCCAGTGCTTGCCCCGTTTGCCGCCATACTTTTCGACGACGATTCTCTGAAGACAATCCAGAAGGACGGTGACATCACCACCGCCCTCGACCGGCTGAAGAAGTGGCGAGAGTTTCGCCGACCCGAAGTTGAAGGGTTGATTGAACGGCTCGACACACTCATGGCCGACATTCAACAAGAGAATCCAGCGACGGATACCCTGGCTTCTTGGTCGAAGTTCGTTTCGGCCAAGATCGATGACGCTCAGGCGATCGCGCATCTGCTCAACGCTTTCGACACATCGTTCGGTTATTCGTGCTATGCCAATCAGGAGGCAAAGACAACCGAACTCGATGACTTAGCGACCCGTAAGAAGACCTGGGAGAAAGCCGGTGCCTTCTGTAGCCACGAACAGAAGATCAGAGCGGCGTACCGCTATTCACAACTGACGGTGAAGAAAAATGGTCCAGTCGGGGAACTGAGAGACAAGCTCGCCAATCTCGGCAAGAAGCTCGAACATACCAACGACCTGATGGAGTCAGAGGCCAAACTGCAAAGTCAACTGCTCGACCCACTCGAAGCCGTCCAAGGCGTCTATCGCACTCGCTATCTCCAGGCTTTCGATGAAGTGACAGGAAAGTGTGAAGCGGTTCGCGCCGAGGTCGACAATCTTCCTGATTCTCGCCAATTCAGGGCGATCTCCGAGCTCGTAAAGATCGACGCCCTTGCAACCGTGGACGTGGTGACACTCAAAAATGAAGTGACGGCCTACAAAGCTGCCTTCTTCCAATCGTCGCTCGACCGCAATGCAGTGGAGCGAGCATTGAAGGATCGTCCGCAACCCGAGGGTTGCCCGCTCCATGTGGACGAAGCTGACGGCGTTGTGGCAGCGGCTGAAGAAGCAATGGAGCAAGCAAAGGGAAAGGTCCAGGCGACTTTGATGAACATGGCCAGCTTGCTGCGTCAACCGGCACTGCGGTCATTGCTAGAGCAGGGCAAGCAGGAGAAGTTTATCGCCGAGGTGCTGGAGGCGGCGACCGATGAACAATTGGCTGCTTTACTGGCCGAATACGTTCCGGCAGATAGTGCCAACGCAAAGCTGCTGGCGAAGTACTTGAAACAGATCGTGGTGAAGGTAATTCACCTGAACGACTTCCACCCGACCAAAACCAAGGTGGAAAAGGGCGATATTGAAAGCGTGGTGGGCGAGTTCCGCAAGTTTCTCGAAAGTGCCGTTGATGGCGACGGCAAAGGACAATCTACGATCCTGGAGATTAAGTAGGCGGCTGCCATGGCGAAGGACAAACTCGACGCCGGCAAGAGATTGTTCGATTCACTCGACAATGCGCCCGCGATGCCAGAAGGATTCTACTCTGGCGATCAGCCGAACGGGAACCTTCGGCGATTCGTCGAAGAACAAGGCACATCCTACGACCACGATTCCGACCGATATTCCGTGCTTGCATTCCAGGAGGCCATCACTCTAAGTCGGGCTACCTCGATCTATCACATGCACACCTACTGGTCGAAGAAGCCGTACGATGCGATCCGACAGTATGTTTGCCATTACACCCAGCCGGGCGACATCGTGCTTGACCCAATGTGTGGATCAGGCGGCACGGGCCTCGCTGCACAAATGGAAGGGCGCAAGGGAATTCTTATTGATCGAAGTCCAGCAGCAACTTTCATCGCTGCAAACTATTGCACGCCTCAAGACGTAGAGGCAGTGCGAAGAGCTTTTGCACATGTTGCGAGTTCGGTGAAGGAGGAACTCGACTGGCTATACGATACCAAATGCGACCGTTGCGGTGGTTCTGCTACAACGGCCTACACTCTCTTTAGCCAGGTGTTCCAATGCCGCCGTTGTCTTGCCAGCGTGCCCTTTTTTGATTGCGTTGAAACGCAAGGCCAGACAGGCGCTGGGAAACCGAAGAAAGTCATGGTCTGTCCGCACTGTTTTGCGAAGAAACACACTGAAGAGATTTCGCCCAGGGACGAAAAGCTGGGGGCAATTCCTGTCCTCGTGGCTTACATCTGCAGATTAGGATGTAGACCCGCACGGACAGAACGCCGGCACAATGACGAGAACAAAAAGAAGCGTGATTTCTTCTGGAAATACGACATTGGCAAACTTAACGAGATCGAAGGAAAGGCAATTCCGCATTGGTTTCCCACTGACCGCATGATGCACAGCGACTCCAGCCAAGAGCGGTGGGGAATAATGTGGCGACCATATCACAAAGGCATTGAGCGAGTCTGTGATTTCTATTCGAAGCGTAACCTTTGGGCGATGGCAGCGCTTCACGCTGTTGTCACTGCCCTCGATTCTTGCCGGTCCTCTGCGATGTTTAACTTTACGTCCATCGCAATGAAAACATCGCTTATGATGGCTCACAACAGCGACGGGATTGGGCGCATTCAGAAGGGTACGCTATATGTCCCTGCAGTCATACATGATGTGAACGTGGGGCGTTTTTGGTTAGAATCTGCCGAAGATATGATTAGGGGCTATGAGGAGCTAAGAACTAAATCTAATCAACTTCTCGTATCGACCCAAGACGCCTGTTCACTCGACATTCCCAGTAACTCGATTGATTACATCTTCACCGATCCACCGTACTCATGGAAAGTACAGTTCGGCGAAATGAATTTCATTTGGGAGTCGTGGCTCCAAATGGATAACCGGTGGCACTCGAAGGAGATTATCGTAAACGAGCATAGGATGATGTCCGAAGACGATTGGGCCGCAAAAATGCGTAAGGTGATTTCGGAATGCTATCGAGTCCTAAAGCCAGGACGTTGGATGTCCTTGTGTTATCACGACACTTCAGAAGGCACATGGGAGCTTCTCCAAGACCTCTGCTCTCACGCTGGATTCCTGGTCGACGCCTCGGATGCCGTGGTCTATATCGACGGTACCCAGAAGTCGATCAAGCAAATTACGGCAGAGCAAGTTGCTAGACGTGATCTCGTCATCAATTTCAGAAAGCCAACGCCAGGAGATTGGCGGGTTACCCAGGTGTATATCCCATCTAATATAGATATTCCGACGTTTAACGAGCTCGCCCAGAAAATAATCTATGACTTCCTATCTAGGTATCCAGGGTCCGTGAAGGATCGTGTCTATGACGCTCTTGTCAGCTGCCTGGTTCGAAAGGGCCAGATGGAGGCGCACGACTTCGATGCCCTTCTGAAAAGCGTGGCCGATGAAGTCCAGCAACCGGTGAACGAAGACTTGTTCCGAACCAAAGAACCAGATCTTTTTGGCTCCCACGTTCAAAGCCGCTGGTACTTGAAGGAGACTGCTGATCAGGTCGATCAAGCGGAGCAGGCCAAAGAAGACGTCGCCGCAGCCCTTCTAGCGAAGTTCATCGGCGGCTACTTGAAGGAGAAGCCGGAACTCGAAGGTGTCCACTATAGCGACCTCTTCGAGCAGTACCTTCCAGTCCACGACAAACCTCGGCGTCTGCTAAACGATTGGTTACCGGAATACTTCATCAAGACCGCGAGCGGCGCATGGCGGTTGCCGGACAAGGACGAATCGCAACAACTCGCCGAATTGCGTGAAGTGGGTACGTTGCGACGAATAAGGCGCTTTGCCAATGCACTGATCGAAGGCGTGCCGGTGCGAGACAGGGACCGCCCCGGAAACGATGTTGACCTGCTCGATTGGCTGCGGCAGTGCCGCCGTGCCGGTCTTTACGAGCAAGGCAAAGCGATCTACGAAAAGGGTGGCTTAAATTCCGCCAATCTGACTGACGAACAACAGATCGAGGCCGAGGACGACTACCGCATCTGTGCCCGCCGTGGCAGCACCGAAGACACGAAGCCTAAACGTCAGCGCCGCAAAAAACAGGATGATGACGAATAAGGAGACTCCACGATCCTAGAAATTAGGTAGGCGCCTGTCATGCCGAAGAACAGACCAGATGCCGGCAAGAGGCTATTCGACTCGCAAGACAGTGTGCCTGCGATGCCGGAAGGGTATTACTCTGGCGATCAGCCAAACCCGAACCTGCGAAAATTCGTAGAAAAACACGCCATTCCATACGATTCCGCGACTGACGAATATGACACCAGGGCGTACGCCGATCCAATTACGACAACGAAAGCTACCGCTATCTATAACATGCATGTGTATTGGTCGAAGAAACCTCATGATGCGATTCGCCAATACATTCGTCACTTCACATCTGAGGGTGCAATCGTTCTCGACCCGTTTTGCGGCTCCGGTGGAACGGCTTTGGCTGCTCTAATGGAGCGCCGGCAAGCAATCGCACTGGATCGCAGCCCCGCCGCGACCTTCCTTACAAAAAACTACTGCACACCGATCAATCCCGCTGACCTTGAAGCTGCATACGTTCGCCTCCAAAAGCACATCGCACCTGAAATTGACTGGCTCTACGCGACGGCTTGTGATCGCTGCGGGGGTGAGGCAGTGACGGGCTATACGGTCTACTCAAAAGTATTTCAGTGTTCCCGATGTCTGACAAATGTG
>Ga0210406_10001613_pt1 | contig 27152 bp, 30 predicted proteins | sample IncBWC30MmetaG_FD_155454 | JGI IMG/M metagenome (GOLD analysis project Ga0210406, IMG submission 155454) | Forest soil microbial communities from Barre Woods Harvard Forest LTER site, Petersham, Massachusetts, United States - Inc-BW-C-30-M | ecosystem: Environmental > Terrestrial > Soil >... | reverse complement strand
ATGCGTGCCAAAATGCATGCCCGCGCCGTAGCGATTGAACATCGGCGGATACACCTTGTTGGGCAGCACCGCACTGATGAACAGCGCATTGCGCTCCAATTGCGCGAGAATGAAATTGCCCAGCTCGCGCGCCAGGGGGCTGGCCTCATCGAGTTGGCTGTTGCTCTTCACCGCGGCGCCCTGAAATCCCGCGGTGACGCGGCCGTCCACCCATGGCGCAGTTTCGCCGTTGAGCGAGGCGCGAATCGTCGCCAGTTGTTCCTCGTTCAATACTTTCGGAATGCGCAGGAACACCGTCAAGAACCCGCCGGCGTCAAACGCCCCGCTGTGAGACGCGCGGCTAGACCCTGAAACGCTTGCGGCGCGCCGGCGCGGGCGATCAGTTCCACGGCCCGGCGCACCGCCGCCGTGCCGCCCACCGCCGCACGCTCGAACCAGGTGGCCGCTGCGTCGAAGCGCCCGGCTTTGAGCAGCAGGCTGGCCCAATTGTACTGGCCGCGGAAATATCCGGCCTCGGCAGAGCGCCGATACCAATCGGCGGCGGCGTCCAAGTCTCGCGGGGTTCCCCAACCCTCTTCGCAGCATCGGCCCACCAAGCTCATGGCCCGGTCGTGCCGCTGCTCGGCGGCTTTCAAATAGTAGCGGTATGCAAGCGCTCGATCGCGGTTGAGACCGCGGCCGTCCAGGTACAGGTGGCCCACGTTGTACTGCGCCCAAGCATGGCCCGCATCAGCGGCGCGCCGGAAGTGTTCCGCGGCCGCCGCCGGATCCTCAGCGGTGCCCCAGCCATGATCGAGGCAGCGCCCGACCATGTTGACGGCATCGAGATCGCCGTTCGCGGCCGCGCGGCGAAACCACTTGAGAGCCTGCACAGGATCCCGCGGCAGTCCTGTACCCTCGAGCAGCATGCGGCCGTAGCAGAGCTGTGCCTGCGGCAGGCCTTCCGCCGCGGCGACGAACACCCAGTCGGCGGCGCGGCGCGCATCTTGCGCAAACAACGCGCGTAAGCGCGGCGTGCTCATTTGACCCAGCAGCGATGTGATCGATGGGCAGTCCATGACGGTGCCGTCTAAAAGCGATAACTCGCGCTGCCGATGAGCGTGCGCCCCGCGGCGGGCAGCGCATGGTTCTCCGCGACATTGACGTAGTAGATGCTGGTGAAATACGCACTGTCGGTGACGTTGTTGAGATTGAGCTGCAGCTTGAAATGCTGATTGACCGAATACGAGGTCATGGCGTTGAACACCACGTACGCCGGCACGCCGGCGGTGTTCTGGGTGTCGGCAAAGCGATGACTGACGGCGGTGAAGCCGCCGCCGATGGTCCAGGCGTCCGTCGGTTCCACCGAGGCCCAGACATTAAAGGCATCGTGCGCCGTATTGGGCGCATTCTTGCCCTGCGATGATGCATACGTGCCCTGCGATGAGTGATCGCCGGTCGAGGTGATCTTGTCGCTCAAGTGCGTGTAGTTCGCGGTGATCTGTAAACTGTCCGTGACATAGCCGTCGATGCCGATCTCGATGCCCTTCACCCGCTGATTGAATGGCGACTGCTGCACGGTCGGATCATTCGGATCCGAGATGCGCGCGTTGTCGACGCGCGTGTCGAACAGGGCGCCGGTCAACTGCGCCTGGCCGTTGAGTATTTTTACTTTGCCGCCGAGCTCCAGCGTGTTGTTCTTCTCCGGCGAGAGACTCTGATCGGACGGCGCGACGATGAGGTACTCGATCACCGGATTTTGCGACGTGCCGTACGACAGATAGTAGCTCTGCTGCACGTCGGGCTTGTAAATCACGGCGGCGCGCGGGCTGATGAAAGTATCCGTGCGATCGAAACCGGTGCCCGAGAACACCTCGCTGAAGCTCGACTTGAATCGATCCCAGCGCAGTCCTAAGTCCACGTCCCACTTCGGACCCAGCGCGATGCTGTCCAAGGCATACAGGCTGACGTCGTTGCCGCGCCCCTTCGGATTGGAATAAGGCGTCAAGGGTGTGGGCGGTGCGAAGAACGGCACGGGGTTCAAGAGCGGTGTTGCCGGAATAGCGTCGATTCCGTTCTGAAAGCGGTTGACGTTCGACTGCTCCTTGCTCAGCTCCAAGCCGCCGGTAAGCGTGTTCTTGAAGCCGGCCAAGTCGAACTTGGCGGTCAAGTCGGTGCGATTGATCAAAAGACTGGTGGTGCCGCCGCTGCTCGGCTGATCGCGCGAAATGTTGATGTCGGCATAGGGTGTGCCCGGCGGCGGCGGCGCCACGAAGTCGTTGCCGAGAAAGGGCCCCGTGACCAGGTACTCGAATCCATAGTTCGCGTAGCGCAGGCTGTCGCTTAAGGTCATGCCGTCCGAAAAATCGTGTTCGAAGCGGATGGTGCCGATATTGGTGTTGGTGCGCGTGCGATCGTAGTTGGCGAGCGAGTAGTAATTGCTGCGCTCGACATGTGCGGGTGCGCCGTCGATGAACGGGATGCCGTAGTCCGGCAGGTTGTTCTCTTCTTCCTTGTAGTAGCCGAAGCTCAGCCGCGTCGGCGTATCGATCCCTAAACTCAACGTCGGCGCCACACCATAGCGATGATAGTGAACCTGATCACGCGCCACCACGCCGTTGCTCTGGTCCATCAGCGTGATGCGCGCCGCCGCCGTTGCGCTCAAGGGCAGATTCACATCCGCAGTGCCGCGCCAGTAATCGATCTGGCCGCCCGATACCGTGAAGGCAGCAAGCGGCGTGGAATTGGGCTGCTTGCTGTGGCTGTTGATGACCCCGGAGGTCGAGCCGCGGCCGAACAAAGCCGAAGCCGGCCCCAGAAGCACGGCAATCGAATCGGTATTGAAGGTGTCGCGCTGGTACTGGCCGATGTCGCGCACGCCGTCCAGGAAGAAACTGTCGGGAATCGACAGCCCGCGCAAGTTGACCGAATCGCCGTGAGAGCCGCCCTCGCCCGCGTTCAAGGTGACGCCCGGAACGTTGCGCAATGCGTCTTGGACCAAAGAGAGGTTTTGCTCCGCCAGCGCCTTCTTATCCACGGTGTCCGCGGACTGTGAAATGTCTTGGGCGGAGTGGATGGCGGTGCCCGTGACCTCGATGCTCTGCAGCCTGTCCTCATCGACGGGGCCTGCGGCGTCCGCATGGGCGTGCGCGGAAACCAAGGCCGTGATGGCGGCGGCCGATGAGGTGCGGAATTGAGGCATTCGGCGAATCCCTAAACTGACTGCCTTAATGCTAACACGAATCATTATTATTTACATTGCAGTTACGCCTCTTATCAGGTCGGTTCAGTCCGTATATCGGCCTGCCGAGGACCAAATCGGGCGATTTAGGACTGCTTGCGCAGGCCGGCGGGAATCAGCATCACCCCTAGGATCTCGAAGAAGCCGTAGGCAATGAGGGCCATGAGGGCCGCGGGAATGGCGCCGGTGAGGATGGTGGGCACGTCATTCAACGACAGTCCGGACACGATGGGAGCTCCATAGCCCCCTGCTCCCACCAAGGCCGCGAGCGTCGCGGTGCCGATGCTGACAATGGTGGCGGTTTTGATGCCGGCGAGCACGGTCGGGCTCGCCAGCGGCAGCACGATGCGCAGCAGTATTTGCCGGCCCGTCATGCCGAACGCGCGCGCATTTTCCACGTGCTTCGGATCGATGCTGCGGATGCCGGTGAATGTGTTGAGCACCACGGGCAACAGGCTGTACAGGCACAGCGCCGCCAGAGCCGGTTTCATGCCTACGCCGAACAGCGGAATCAGAAAACACAGCAGTGCCAGCGACGGCACGGTTTGAATCAGCGCACTGAAGATGAGGATGGCCTGGCCGGCGGCGTGAAAGCGCACGGCAATCAAGCCCAATGGGATGCCGATGACAACCGAGAACAGCAGCGCTATGCCCACCAACCATAGATGCTCGCGCGTGCGCTGCAGAATATTGCTCTTCAAGCTCTGCGAACGCGGCGCTTCGGATCCCAAATGCTGTGCGGCAATTTTCGCGAAACTCACGTGCTGAATGTCGGCCTGCGCGTTCATCTCGATCATGGCCTGCTCGCTGATCGAACCTTGCAGATTGAGCAGCGCCTGCCATTCTAACGGATGCGCCTCGGTGAAGGATTTGCGTGCCACCCAGACCGCTTGGTACACGGGAAAATAACCGCGATCGTCCTTCAGCACCCGCAACTGCGACTTCTCGATCTTGGCGTCGGTGGAATACAGATCGATCAGGTCGACCGCGCCGTCATCGATCGCCTGATAGGTGAGGCTGTGCTCCATGCGATTCACGTTTTTCGGCGCGAAGTGCAGATGATAGCTCGCGGCCATCCCCTGAAAGCCGTCCTTGCGGTCCATGAATTCATAACTGAATGCCGCACGGATTTTATCTTCGACCCCGGCCAGATCGCCGATGGAATGCAGCTGGTGCTGCTCGGCGAAGGACTCCTTGACGGCCAGCGCATAGGTGTCATCGAATCCCAGCGGCCCGGACATCACCAGATCCATGGCGAGCAATGCCAGTTGAATGTCCGCGATGGATTTCAAGTCCGGACGCTTGAGGATGGCCTCCGTGAGCGTGCCGGTGTAATCCGAATACACATCGATCGCACCGCTCTTCAACGCCGCGAACAATATCCCGGTGCTGCCCATGCCGAGTTTTCGCGTCACCGGCACGTTTGATGCGGATTCAATGGTCTGTGCCGCGATCTCGCCGAGCACGTAGCCTTCCGTGAATGCCTTTGAACCGACCACGATGGCATCGGCGGCAACTGCGCCCGCGGGAAGCAGGCCGAACAGCGCCGCGACACAACCGGCCAGCAGCGCGCCCTTCATGCGATCTCCGACGCGTCCGGCAAGGTGCGCTGCGCATTGATGAACTGCGTCACGAAGGGGTCGGCCGGATGCTGCAGCAATTCCCGATAGGCGCCGCTTTGCACGACCCTGCCCTCGTGCAGCAGCGTGATGGCTTCGGCCAGATAGACCGCCTCGCCGAGATCATGAGTCACCAAGAGCACGGTCTTGCCCAAGCGCTGGAAAATGGATTTCAGTTCCCGCTGCAGGCTGCGCCGGATGAGGGGATCCAGCGCCGCCATCGGTTCATCGAGCAGCATCACTGCGGGATCCATCATCGCGGCGCGCATGATGGCGACACGCTGTTGCTGGCCGCCGCTCATTTCAAACGGAAAACTGCCCAAGACCGCCGGATCCAGTTCGACCAGCTTGCGCAATTCCTCGACGCGGTCCGCGATCTTTTGCCTACCCCAACCCCGCAGCGTCGCAATCAACGACACGTTGCGAAAACCCGTGATGTGCGGGAAGAGGCCGCCATCCTGGGGTACATAGCCGATTTGATCGGCCCATGCCACCTGCGTGAACGACAGCAACGCCTGATCGTTGATCTTCACATAGCCCTTGTCGAAGGGAATCAGTCCCAGGGTAATCCGCAGCATCGTGGTTTTCCCCGAGCCGCTCGAACCGATCAAGGCATGCGTGGCGCCTTGGGGAACCGTGAGATTCACATCGGACAGCACCTGCTTGCCCTCAAAGCATTTATAGATGTTTTGCAGCTTCAGCATGCGGCGTCGGGCAACTTCAAGGCTGCGGCTCAACCAGGGTGCCCTGATGATACAGCACCTTCCAGCCGGCGGCGGTCCTGCGCCAGAGCGTGGCGCGGCGGGTGATGCGCGGGCCTTGCATCAGGGTATAAGTGATCAGGTAGTTGTCGGCGGCGATTTCGCGGCACTGAAAATCGCGCGTCAGCCATTGGGATTCCTCCGGGTCCGGCTGTCTGTTCTCGAGCGTCTCCAGCACGAACTCGCGGCTGTAGCGTCGGCCTGATGCACCCACCTCCCAAAATTCAGGATCCGTCATGTTCTCGTAATCGCGGCGCGTCGTGCCGAATTCCGGATGATGAAAAATGGGCTCGCGCTGCTTCAATTCCTCGAGCACCGCCAGCAACTCCGGCGAGGTGACGAATGCGATGCGCGGTCCGCCTGGATTTCGCTCAATGGGCACTGAAACACTCCTCCGCCGGTTGCGTGAATGCGGCGTGCGGCTATACGATTCTAAGCGCTTTCACCGCAAGCTTTTGAGGGAACGTTATGGATTTAGGCATCCGCGGGCGAACCGCCATCGTCTGCGCGTCCAGCCAGGGCTTGGGAAAGGGCTGCGCGCAAGCGCTTGCCGAAGCCGGCGTCGCGCTGGTCATCAACGGACGCAATCCATCGCTGTTGGAGCAGACCGCCCAGGAGATTCGTCAAGCCTGGGGCGTTGTGGTGACCCCGGTCATCGCGGACGTGTCCACCGCCGAAGGCCAGGCGGCGCTGCTGCATGCCTGTCCTGCCCCCGACATCCTCATCAACAACAACGCCGGACCGCCGGTGCGTGATTTTCGCGAGCTGGACCGCAAGGCCATGCTCGACGGGGTCACCTCGAACATGGTGACGCCCATCGAACTCATTCAGAAGGTCATCGATTCCATGTCGACGCGCGGCTTCGGCCGGATCGTCAATATCACCTCGGTGAGCGTCAAAATGCCCATCAGCGGTCTCGACCTGTCGAGCGGCGCGCGCGCCGGTCTCACCGCGTTCATGGCGGGCGTCGCGCGCGGCGTCGCCGACAAGAACGTGACCATCAATAACCTGTTGCCGGGGAATTTCGACACCGCGCGGCTGCGCAACAACTTGAGTTTGGCCGCCAAGCGAAATCAGGTGAGCGGCACGGAGGCCGCGGCACGCGCCATGGCGGCCATCCCGGCGAAACGCTTCGGCACGCCGGCGGAGTTCGGCCAGGCCTGCGCCTTCCTGTGCAGCGTGCATGCCGGATTCATCACCGGTCAGAACATCTTGATGGATGGCGGCGCATATCCGGCCGCGTTTTAGAGAGCGGCGCCGAATTCGCGCATGCGCGATTGCAGTTCCTTGCGAAATCGCCGGCTCAAGCGTAATTTCCGGCCGCTGTCGAGGATCACCTCGTGTTCTCCCGCTGCGTCGACTTTCAGGGCACTGACCTTGCGTAGATTGACGATGGCCGAACGATGAATGCGGCAAAAGATGCGCGGATCCAGCTCCTGCTCCAATTCGGCCATGCTCTTGCGCAACAGGTGCGACTTTGCACCCACGTGCAGACACACATAGTAGTCCGCCGCTTCCACCCAATCGATGTCCGGAATCTGGACGTACGCAACCTTCCCGGCGCTGCGCACCTCGAGGCGCGGCGTCTCCGGCGGCGCCAGTTCCTTGGCAGCGATGTTTTGCTTGGCGCGCTGCATCGCCAGGTGAAAGCGCGAATCGTCGAAGGGCTTCAATAGATAATCGAGCGCACCGGCGTCGAAGGCGCGCAGCGCATACTCGTCATAGGCGGTCACGAACACGATGACGGGCAGCGCCTCATCGCCTTTGAGAATCTCGAGGACGTCGAATCCACCGCACTCCGGCATCTGCACATCGAGAAAAACCAGGTCCGGCCGCGTGGCTCGAATCTGCGCCACGGCTTCGGTGCCCGATCCGCATTCCTGTATCGACCCGATATCATCATCCCGCCGCAGCAGCACCTTCAGATTGCTGCGCGCCAGGGGCTCGTCATCGACAATGAGCGCGCGAATCTTTTGCGGCGGCAAAGGCTCAGACCTCGCCGTATGGCAATGCCAGGGAGACTTGAACGCCGGTGATTCCGTAGTTTTCCAGCCGCAGCTGAAAATCCCCGCCGTACAGAAGCTTGAGGCGCGCGCGCAAATTCGACAAGCCGATGCCGTCTTTGACCGCACACCCGTCTCGATCCAGCAGCGGACCGTCGTTGTAAACGGTCAGGTGCAGCATGCCCTCCGACCGCGACGCAGCGACGCGCACCTCTCCTCCCTGCACCCGCTTGGCAATCCCGTGCTTGATGGCATTCTCGGCCAAAGGCTGCAAGGCGAGGCTCGGGATTCGCGCGTTGCGCAGCTCCGCGGGGATTTGCAAGTCCCAGGTAAGGCGCCCCGCAAAGCGCGCTTCTTGAATCTGCAGGTACTTTTCGAGGAATTCCACTTCCTGCGCAAGAGACACCCGGGCCTCATTGGTACTGCCCGCGACCCGTCTTAGGAAATCGCTCAACGCCACGATCATGCTCACCGCAGCGTCGTTCTTGTTCTCGCGCACCAAGCCTGAAATGGAATTGAGCGTGTTGAAAATGAAATGCGGTTCGATCTGCCGCTGCAAGGCATTCAACTGGGCGTAGGAAAGCTGCTCGTTGAGACGCGCGGTGTCGGTTTGCTGCGCGGCCGCCCTCGCCCTGGTATCGAGCACATAGGTGACCGCCAGAATGACTGCGTACAGAATCAATGCGGGCAGCAGACCGCCGGAGAACTTCAGCGGCCAGGCAACAAGAAATGAATGCGTTGCAAAATCCGGCATCCAGGGCTGCAGCAGCACTTCGAGCAGCGTTGCCCATGCGGAAGCAACCAGGTCAATGGCGATGATGGCGCCCAGATGAATCAACCACCACTTGAGCGGCTTCCAGGCGACCGGATATTTTCGGCCCAGATGAATCACGACGGGGGTGGCCAGGGCCCAGGGCAACCAGGCGAGCGTCAGGGCAAAGAACATTCTCGCCCACGAGTGATGCATCCCCGCAGAGAACATCGCGAACACGTCTTGAGAGGCGCTCAGGATTCCCAGACCCGTCCACAGCCCGGCGATCCAGAACCAGTTAGGCGACCCGCCGCCGGACGATTCACCGCCTTTCAAAGTCGTTGCCATACGTTGCGGATCGTACTCCACTTGCGTTTGCGCCCAAGACCCCTATGCAGCGAATCATCGGCTAGGTGCAGCCAACGGACTGGCCGGAGAAAAAGGCGGCGGTCATACTGGCGGCATGAAAACCAAAACCATTGCGCTGACCACTGCGTTGACCCTGCTCTGCTCGATTGCCTTGAGCGACACCACCGGAACGCCGATACGCGGTCCGGTCTACACGGACGATGGGCGCCTGACGCTGCCGGAGGACTATCGGGAGTGGGTGTACTTGAGCTCCGGATTCGACATGTCCTACAGCCCGATGGCCATGATGGATCACCATATGTTCGACAATGTCTTTGTCGAGCCGGGCGCGTACAAGGCATTCCTGGCCACCGGCACATGGCCCGACAAGACCATGCTGGTGCTCGAAGCGCGTCGGGCGCAGGACAAGGGTTCGATCAACAAGAGCGGCCACTATCAGGGCACCGAAGTCATGGGACGCGAAGTGCATGTCAAGGACACGGCGCATTTTCCAGATGGCTGGGCATTCTTCGGATTTGACGGCAACAAGCCCGCGAAAATGACGCCGCGAACGGCCGAATGCTACTCCTGTCACCGCGATCACGCCGCCGTCGACAACACCTTCGTGCAGTTCTATCCGACGCTATTGCCCATTGCCACAGCCAAGGGCACGTTGTCGGCCGCGTACAAGGCGGAAGAGTCCGGACGGAACTGACGCAGCACTCTCAAGAGCAAGCAGCGCCACGCGCGCCGTCACCGTCGCTTAAGCTCGCGCAAGAAACGTCGTGAGCGGACCCCAGTAGTGCGCGTGCCATCCTTGCGCCAAGCTGGCCCCTTGGCCGTCAGGGAAGCCTCGGTGGTCGAACAACAACTTGGTCTTTGCGCCCTCTTTCACGAACGAAAAGTCTGCGATGGAGAATGCTCCGGGCTTCCAACTTCCCGCACGCCATGCCTGAACCAGGCGCTCACCAGGGAGCATTTCCAGGTTTCGGCCCGTCACATAGCCGCCGAAAAGCGTGAACGTGCCGCCCACCTCACCGTTGATCGCCGTGGGTTTGGCGCCCGATGCCTTGAGCAGTGCATCGCCATCGCTCAAGCGCGTAATCGCATCAAAGGATTTACTGTTGGTAAGCGCGCCGTAGACACGCTGCGGACTGGCGTTGAACAGGAGCTCTTGATGAATCGCCTCCGATTCATGCGACAGCCCGTCTGTTATGGCCACGGCCACATTGTTGGAATTTGACGCCGCCAATCCGCGCGTGGTCGCGGTAAGCGCCAGCGGAAGCGCGACCGGGAGGGCGGCAATATGAATGGCGAGCGAGCGGCGCGTGATGCTTGTGGAATGCACGGTGGATTCCTCCAGATTTGTGTTGGTATGGAACGAAAACATGGCGGTGCGATTGCGTTATTAAACATTTTTGTTTAATATCCTTTTAGTGGAGAAGGTACGCCATGTCAAGCGCTAAACAAGCTACGCTCTGCGCGGAGGATCGGCTGGATGCGGTATTTCATGCGCTTGGCGATCGCACGCGGCGCGCGCTCCTGGCCCGATTGGCCAGAAATTCGGCCATGATCACCGAGCTGGCGAGTCCCTTCGCCATGTCGCTGCCCGCCGTATCGAGACACATCCGGGTCCTGGAAGGCGCCGGACTCATCACCCGGGACGTCGAAGGGCGGATGCACCGATGCTCGCTCAACGCCAAACCCTTTAAATCCGTCGAGAGTTGGCTCAGCCACTATAGAAAATTTTGGGAAGGGAATCTGGAAGCGCTGGCGCGCTATGCCGAGTCCGACAGCGATCATCACGGCTGAAACGACTCACATGCCGGAAACACCGATCCATCCCGCAACAGCCGCACTCGTGGTTCGCAGAACCATACGGGCCCCTGCGGAGCGCTTGTTCGATGCGTGGACACAGCCTGCGCAATTGAAAAAATGGTGGGGACCGCAGTCCGTGGTGTGTATCGACGCCGAAATTGACCTCAAGGTCGGCGGCCGCTACCGCATCGCCAATCAGTTTCCCGACGGCAAAGTGTTGTGGATTAGCGGTGAATTCGAGGCCATCGTCCGCCCCCGCAAGCTGGTTTACACCTGGCGGGTCGGCTCTGAGGAGGGTGCCTCGGAACGTGTCACCGTGACCTTTGAGGCGCGAGGTCAAATTACCGAGGTGATTGTCACGCATGAACGCATTCCCACCGATGTGCTGCGAGACCTGCACCTGCAGGGATGGTTGGGGTGCCTCGAGAGGCTTGCAAAATATGTGAGTTAAGGAAATAGTGGATCGGCGGCTAACAAAAAAACGGGCGTCCCCATGACTGCCATTCGACCATTCATTTCTGTTCGCGCTGCTGTTTGTGTCGTTGCACTGCTCGTCGGAACGAGTGTGCAACAGGCTGCCCCGGCGGCCGACGCGCCATCAGCGGAAAGCGCGCCATCACCCGACAATGCCTACCTCGATGGCCTTCGGGGAGACTGGGACATGACGGGGACGCTGCTCGGAAAGCCCGTGAAATATCACGCTCGAGGGGAACGGGTACTGCAGGGTGGATTTCTGCGCTTGCATTTGACCGATTTGGGGGCCGCACCGGCCTACGAGGCGGAATTATTCTTGGGATTCGACGCCCATGCCGGCGACTACATCGTGCATTGGCTGGATCGCTTCGGCGCCGCCGGGGCCCGGGTGGTTGCGACGGGAAGGCGCACCGGTGAAACGCTGGTGGTGCAGTTCCCGTACGCTGAGGGAGCATTTCGAAATACCTACAAGTTCGATCCCAAATCCCACGGTTGGTCTCTGGTCATCGAATCGCAGGCGGCCGGCGGAGCTTGGTCAAACTTCGCGAGCTATACGCTGGTGCATTCGAGATAATGAAGCCGACATCCATTCTGGACGTGATATTCGCGCGGCGCGTCGGTGTCTGCATCTTTGGTCTGGCAGCCGTCGCGCTCGGACTGGTGGGTCTGGTGTGGGGAGATTTCGCGGCTGTGTGGCAGCCGGTCCCCAAAGATCTTCCCGGACGAACCGCGTTGGCGTATGCCGTGGCCATCGCGTTCCTGATGGCGGGCTTGGCCATGCAATGGCGGCGTAGCGCCGCACTCGGCGCTTTGGCACTCACCGTCCTCTACGCACTGGGGGTCATACTCCTACACGTGCCGCGTGTGATTGCGCACCCGTCCGTGTTCGTCACTTGGTCTGGGGCCGCCGAGCAGTTGGCGCTCGTGGCAGGCGGACTCGTGGTGTACGCCGACTGCGCGCAACTTGAAGCGGCCAACCTTAAGCGGCTATCCAAGATTGGCCGCCTCATCTTTGGCGTGTGCCTGATTGTGTTTGCACTGGCACACTTATTTTATCTCGCGCCCACCGCCGAGCTGGTTCCGAAGTGGCTCCCGCCGGGACAAACTTTCTGGGCGTACGCCACGGCGGCGGGACATTTTGCGGCCGGCATAGCGATTCTCTCCGGTGTCCTCGCGCGCACCGCGGCCATGTTGCTGACGGCGATGTTCGTCGTGTTCGGCATCCTGGTGCATGCTCCCACGATCTTCATCGATCCCCACACCCACTTCAATTGGGCGGCGAATGCGATCAACTTCGCCTTGATCGGATCTGCCTGGGTAATCGCGTCTCACTCTGCGCAGAGCTCCTCCGCGAAGCTGGTGGTGTCGCCGATTCGGTAGCTGGTAAGCTGCTCGTCAGTCAGGCGAATAACGATGAACAACGGAAAACACCCATGCCTCCACTCCTGCGCCTCCTGCTCATATCGATTGCTTTCACCCTGGGCTCCTCGATGATGTCACCCGCGGGCGCGGCGCCTGCCGGTTATCTCGATTCATCGGGCCGTGACGACGTCCTCTCCGGCGGCGTCAAGATGATTTCGATCCAGACACCGAAAGGCGCTTTCCGTGTCTGGACCAAGCGCGTCGGCAATAATCCGACCATCAAGGTTTTGCTGCTGCATGGCGGACCGGGCGCCACCCATGAATACTTCGAAGCCTTCGACAGCTACTTCCCCAACGCCGGTATCGAGTACTACTACTACGATCAGCTGGGGTCTGCCTACAGCGACCAGCCTGACGAACCCTCGCTCTGGGATATACCGCGCTTCGTCGATGAAGTTGAACAGGTGCGCAAAGCGCTCAAACTCGACCAGAGTAACTTTTATCTTTACGGCCAATCGTGGGGCGGCATTTTGGCGCTGGAGTACGCGCTCAAGTACCAGCAGAACTTAAAGGCGCTCGTGATTTCGAATATGGTCGCCAGCATTCCGGCATACAACCGCTATGCGAGCGGCGTGCTCATGCCTGCCATGGATCAGAAGGCGCTCGCCGACATCAAAAACCTGGAAGCGAAGGGCCGATACGACGACCCGCGCTATGAGGAACTGTTGATGGCGCATTTCTACGTCGATCACATTTTGCGCATGCCGCAGGATCAGTGGCCGGATCCGGTGTTGCGCGCCTTCGCCAAGATCAACAAAAAGATCTACGTTCCCATGCAGGGCCCGAGCGAAATGGGCGCCAGCGGCAAGCTTCTCAACTGGGATCGTACGGCGGACCTGCCCAAGATCACCGTGCCCACGCTGGCCATCGGTGCACACTACGACACGATGGAGCCTGCGCAGATGGAAAAAATCGCGAAGTCGGTCAAGAAAGGCCGCTATCTGTACTGTCCGAAGGGCAGCCACCTGGCCCTTTACGACGATCAGCAGGTTTACATGGCCGGCCTGACCCAGTTCATTCTCGACGTCAACGCGGGCCGCTTCTAACCTCAAGGCTGCCCCGTTGTCGGCGACCCCATGACTCGTCCTCACGCATGCCGGGTTCTCATCGTTCTGCCGCAGCGCGACTTCGATCCAAGCGAAGTCGCGGTCACCTGGAGAATCCTCAGCGACGCGGGGCATCGGGTCGGTTTTGCGACGCCCGACGCTCTGCCGGCAAGCGCGGATCCCTTGATGTTGGCCGGCGAGGGCTTGGATTTATGGGGTCGAATTCCGCTCCTGCGCAAGATCAAACTCCTCGGGCTGCTGCTGCGTGCCAATGCCGATGCACGGCGCTCCTATGCGCTGCTGCAGAAGAGCCCGGCTTTCCTGCATCCGGCGGCCTATGCGAACTTGGCGGTGGCCGGGTACGACGGCCTGGTACTGCCGGGCGGGCATTGGGCACGCGGCATGCGCCAGTACCTCGAGGATCCTGTTCTGCAGCGTTTCGTGGCCGATTTTTTTGACGCCGACAAGCCGGTCGCCGCCATTTGCCATGGCGTCGTGCTCGCGGCGCGGAGCATATCCTCGCGCACCGGACAGTCCGTGCTGTCGGGCCGAAAGACCACGGCGCTGACCTGGACACTCGAGAAAGCCGCGTGGTCGACCATGAAATTCTTGGGGCGTGTCTGGGATCCCGGCTACTATCGGACCTACATGGAATCAAGCTCGGAACCTCCAGGCCACCGCAGCGTTCAGGCTGAGGTCACTCGCGCGCTGGCCTCGCCCGAGGATTTCTGCGACGTTCCCAAGGATGCCGCCGATCATTTCCGGAAGGCGAGCGGCCTGTTTCGAGACAGCATCCAGGATGACCGGCCCGCCTGGGTCATTCGCGACGGCCGCTACGTATCGGCGCGCTGGCCAGGCGATGTGCACCGTTTTGCGGCCGAGTTCGCCGCCGTCCTGGAAGAAAGCGAGTGCGTGGATGCAGTCACCGATTAACCTCAGGGCACCGCCATGAAACAGACCGCGATCTTTGCTCCCTTCTTCTCGGTAATGCTCTTGACGCTCGTCGTTTGGTTCTACATGTACGCCAAGCGCATACCATTCCTGCAGAAAAGCAAAACCAATCTAAATCGCCTGACACCGGCGGAGCTTGCGCGGATCTCACCGCCGGCCGTGGCCAACCCATCGGACAATCTCAAAAATCTCCTCGAGCTGCCGACGCTCTTCTATGGGGTCGTGCTGTACCTCTTCGTCACCAACGGCGTCGACCTGGGCTACTTGGTTGCCGCCTGGATTTTCGCGGGCTTTCGAGTCTTCCACAGCGCGGTGCATTGCACGGTCAATATCGTCATTCTCAGATTCTGGCTGTATTGCATATCTGCGTTGGCGCTGTGGTTCATGCTCATTCGTGCAGCGATGGGCGTTTTAGGCGCGGGTTGATACGGGTACGCCACTCGTCAAGTTTCGGGACATCTTTGCGTTGATCATCGGCGCACTGGCCGTGCAATTGATCGCCTACGGGATCAGCCGTTCGTTCAACCAAGCACCGTTCACGACGGCGATGTTGGCCGGGACGGTCAACGACCTTTGCTGGATCGCAGGCTATCGAGCACTGTCGGGCAGCCGCGGCTGGGCGGGCTTGCAAATCCGATTCGCACCCGTTGACCGCAAAGTCCTTGCCGCGAGCGCAGCCGGCGCCATCGCACTGATGGTCTTCATCACGGCGGTGGCCGAAATCTTGATTTTGTTCGGCATCAAGATAACGGGCACGCCGAATGGCGGCGTCACGGCAGGCGACCTCCATCAGTTGCCGATTTCAATCCTATTCATCGTCCTCATCGGACCCTTCGCCGAGGAACTGATGTTTCGCGGTCTGTTGCTGGATTGGCTCAAGCAAAGAATTGCCGCGTGGCAGGCCGTGGTGCTGATCAGTCTGCTGTTTGCAGCGTTGCACAGCCACAGTTTCAGCAATGGCGTGGCAGGTTGGCTGGCGTTGGCCGACCGGTTTCTGCTGGGAATCGCGACGTCGTTTCTGGCGTTGCGGTACAAGTCGCTGCGCCCCTCGTTCATTCTGCATGCCGTGAACAATGGCTTAGCGGCCGTCGCAATCGTGATCTGGCATTGAAATTAGCGCGTGGCCGCTAGTCCGAAGTCATCGCTCCGAAGGCGTTGACCGGACCGAGATATCCGTACAGGACGGCAAGCTCATGGCTCTTCGCCTCGAGCTGCACCAGCAGTACCGGCGCCTTTCTTGAATAGCCCTCGAGCTCATCCGCAGTCAGGTGTCTGGCAGGCAATTTCACGAACAGAACGCTGTCACCCGTGTGCTGGAATGCCGCGTGAATCTGCGACTGAAAGGATTGCACCACGGATTCGGCCAGAGGATCGTCGGCGTTCTTGATGCTGATGCCCGTGCCGACCAGAACCACATGATCGTCCTTGCGAACGATGAAGCCGTCGTGGATCTGCGCCCCGGCCACGCGGGCGGTTGAGGTCCTGAAGAAACACACCTCGTCAAAATCGCTGGCATCCAAGATGGGTTGGCAGGTCAATTGCTGCAAGGAAGGATTTTGTTTGCTCTCGCTCCAGGAACCGCCGAGCTGGATACCCAGTATGCCGCCCGGCAGGAATGCCGCCGGAGTTTGCGGCACCAAATCATCGCCGCGGGGTGCGGCGGCCGGGAGTGCGGCACCCGACATCAGCAGCGCCCCCAGCGCGGTGGCGCTCAACCAGCGATTCGAAGCTTGCCGAAGCTGTCGCACTGCATTCCTCCATAGGCGGCCCTACAAAAGACCGGCCTGATCAAGCGAGTCGATGTAGTCTTAAGCATCTTCCAACGGTTGAAGCAGGCAAAGCGTGAGCGACGTCATATTGCAATCAATCATCACCTGCCCGGTGTGTGACCAAAGTCGCGAGGAGACCATGCCCACCGACGCCTGTCAGTATTTTTACGAATGCAGCGGCTGTAGGACACTGCTGCGTCCCAAGGCCGGCGATTGTTGCGTGTTCTGTTCCTATGGCAACATTGCCTGTCCGCCGATCCAAGAGCAGCGCGGCTGCTGTAAAAAGTGAGCGAACCCATGCTTGATCCAACGATTACCTTTGAATTGGAGGAGCTGGAAAGCGCCGCGAAGCTGGTCTATCGCGTGATGCCGCCAACGCCTCTGTACGCCTGGCCAAAGCTTAAAGCTCGCACGGGATGCAGCGTGCGCGTCAAGCATGAGAATCACACGCCCACCGGTGCGTTCAAGGTCCGCGGCGGCATCATATACTTGGACCGGCTGTGCCGCTCGTTGCCCAATGTTGCGGGCGTGATAACCGCGACGCGGGGCAATCACGGTCAATCCATTGCGTTCGCCGCCGCGCGCGCCGGGATTCCCGCGACGATCTACGTGCCGGCCGGCAATTCTCCCGATCAGAATTCGGCGATCTCTGGATTCGGCGCCAAGCTGGTGGAATTCGGGCGCGACTTCGACGAGGCAAAACATGAGGCATTCCGTGTTGCCGGTGTCGAGGACCTGCATTTCGTGCCGTCCTTTCATCGGGATCTCGTCGCCGGCGTTGCCAGCTACGCGCTGGAGCTATTCCGTGACGGCGGCGAATTGGACGCGGTGTACGTGGGCGTGGGGATGGGTTCCGGCATATGCGGACTGCTGGCGGTGCGCGATTTGCTGGGGCTGAAGACCGACATCATCGGCGTGGGTCCGGTCAAAGCGCCGGCTACGGCGCTTTCCTTTGCTGCCGGGCAACCGGTGATGTTCCCCTCAGCCAACACTTTCGCCGATGGGCTCGCCACCCGAGAACCCAATGCGCAGGCGATCGCGGCGATTTGTCGCGGCGTGGCGCGCTGGGTGCAAGTGAGCGAGGACGAGATCGCGGAGGCGATGCGGATTTACTTCGATGACACCCACCAAATCGCCGAGGGCGCCGCCGGCGCTCCGCTTGCCGCGCTGCTGCAAGATGGGCCGCGCATGAAAAACAAAAAGGTTGCGTTGGTGTTCAGCGGCGGAAATATCGAGCGGGCGCGGTATTTGCAGGTACTGAAGGGTGAGACGCCGCGAACGGCAGACTGAAGGGAAGGCGGTTTAGTTTTGCGGCGCGAAGCCTACCAACCGGTAGGATCAGATCGACGATATGGCCTGGCATTACTGGCCAGCATTACCTCGGCAGCCGCCTCGCCTAATTTGACGCTGCCATCGGCCAGCGGCACCGTGATGGGCGCCACTTCCACCTTGGCTACCCCCTCACGCGGAGTGATTCCAATCTCCCGAGCGGTCGCGGGCGACAGATCGACGATGCGTCCGTCGACGTACGGGCCGCGATCTTCGATCTTGACCACGGCACTCTTCCCGGTTTTCAAGTTTGTGACCTTGGCGGTGGTCCCCAGCGGCAGCGTTCTGCTCGCCGCATTGCGGTCCTGCGGATCCATCCTGTTGCCGTTGGCCATCTTTCTGCCCGCAAACATACGTGCATAAAACGATGCCTTGCCGATGCGCCTCCTGCCTGAACGATCCAGTTGCGGATGTGCAATCACGGCCAATCTCGCCGGCGCCGGTTTCGCCGGGGACTGCGGCTCCGGCGGCGTGAGTTGATCGAGTGTGGCTGCCTGAGCTTTTATTCCGAAAGTGGCCGTTTCGAAAATGACGGCGACTGCCACCATGGCAAAATTGCTGCATCGCGAGGTAACTGTCATATCTGAGGCTTCTATATAAAGAGTATGTAGTCATCATCGCGTAGGGCGGCGGCCACGGCCTTCGGCCAGCGGCTAGGTTTGCTGTCAGACTGCGCGCTACCGGGATCAGGCGGACACCTGATTGGCGCGTTTCATCGACCGACCCCGGCAGAGAATTCCTTGATCCCGCGCCCAAGGTGGCACCGATCAAGGGTGATGGGCGTGCCTAAACGCGTTTGCAGGCGTCCGCTAGGGCTGCCGCAATAGCGCCGTGTAATTATCGTCGAGTGTTTTCATCATCAACTGCACTGTCTTGACGCGCCCTTCGAATTCCGCGGCCGACAGCAGCATTGCCTGAATATCAGCCGGTGAGAGTTCCTTGGGGTCCTTGCGGTTCTTGGGGAGGAGCAATGGCGCGGCCGCCTTCGCCTGGTCGAGTAAAATGCTGGCTCCGGCCGCGTTCACGTACGTTTGCTGACCGTAAAGCCCCGAATATTCCTCGACGATTTCGGGTTGCATGTAGCCGACGGCACCGGTGTCTCGCGCGCTCGTCCAAGCAGAATCGACGAACCCATTCCAGTCGAAGCTCCACTGCACGTCGAAGTGCTCCGGCGTTTTGCCGGCGCGCAGCTCTCGCAATTGGTCGATGTCTTGCTGGAGTTCCACCATCTTGGCTTGCAAGCTGCGCAGATTTACCGCGTACAGCTTCTTATTTTCAACGATCTCACGCCGCAGATTCGCACGCGCATCCTTGACCATGTGGCGGTGGTGCAGCGATTGGACAGCGGCTTCGAGCGTGAGGGCGATGAATAGACCGATCGTGATCGTCAGCAAATGGAGGGTAAAATCCTTCCACGAGCGGATCCGTTCATGGGGTGGATGAACATCCAATGCGGGACTCCTGTCTGAAGGCGTTGTGCGGCACCCAAGAGCTTACCGTGCCAACGAAGTCGATGCAGCACCCGGTTAATCGCCGGCCCGGCCTATCCGTAGTCGATGGACCGCTCAATCGGGTAGCATCGTCGCCAAGAACCCAGGAGCTTTGAGAAATGAACGACACGACTCTATACACGCCGCCGACCGTCTGGAAATGGAACAAGGAAAGCGGTGGCCGCTTCGCGAACATCAACCGCCCGATCTCGGGACCGACGCACGACAAAGAGCTGCCGGTCGGACGCCATCCCCTGCAGCTATATTCGCTGGCCACGCCGAACGGCGTGAAAGTCACGGTCATGTTGGAGGAGCTGCTGGCGCTTAAATTCAGCGGTGCGGAGTACGACGCCTGGCTGATCCGGATCACGGAAGGCGATCAATTCGGCAGCGGCTTCGTGGCCGTCAACCCAAACTCCAAAATTCCGGCACTGATGGACCGCAGCTCTTCCAAGCCCATCCGCGTGTTCGAGTCGGGCGCGATTTTGTTGTACCTGGCCGAGAAGTTCGGCGCCTTCCTGCCCACCGATGCAGCGACTCGCGCTGAATGCCTGTCCTGGCTGTTCTGGCAGATGGGCAGCGCGCCCTACCTGGGCGGTGGATTTGGCCACTTCTATGCCTACGCACCGACAAAGATCGAGTACGCCATTGATCGCTTTGCGATGGAGGTGAAGCGCCAGCTCGATGTTCTCGATCGACGGCTGGCGCAATCCGAATATCTGGCAGGCGCCGACTACACCATCGCCGATATGGCGGTCTGGCCTTGGTATGGCGCACTGGCCAAGGGCCTGGTGTATGAGGCGGGCGAATTTTTGCAAGTGCAGGAATACACCCATGTCCAGCGCTGGACCGATGCGATCGCCAAGCGCCCCGCCGTGCAGCGCGGACGCAAGGTCAATCGTGCGTGGGGCGAGCTCTCAGATCAATTGCACGAGCGCCATGACGCCGGTGATTTCGAAACAAAGACACAGGACAAAGTCGGAGATGCCAAAACCACGGCCGGCGGATGAAACCGCCGGTCAATCCGACTGCCCGAAGAGGTACGACTCCATCGACAGCACGCCATAGGTCATGCCGCCCTCGATGACCTCGACGGCATCGTCAGCGTCACTCGCTCCGACCGCCACCAGCAGCGGCAAAAAATGTTCCTCGGTGGGATGTGCGCGCTCGGCGTGCGGCGCGCGACGCCGATAGTCCGTGAGCTCCTTCAAGTCCCTTGCCTGCACGTGCCGGCGGATCCAGGCGGTGAACTCGAGGGCGTATCGCGTATTGTTCGGATCGGTCTGGCCAATCTCACGCAAATTGTGCGTGAGGCTGCCGGAACCCATGACGAGCACCCCTTGCTGACGCAGCGGCTGCAGTGCCCTTCCGAGCTCGAGTGCATTTTCCGCATCGAACGCAAACGGCAACGACACCTGAAAGACGGGAATGCGGGCCGCGGGCAGCAGGTACAACATCGGCACCCACACGCCATGATCGAGCCCGCGGCCCTCATCGAAGGACACATCGAATCCAGCCGCCTCGAGCAGGGCTGCGGTGTCGCCCGCAAGAGCCGGTGCGCCGGGCGCCGGATATTGCAAGCGATATAGAGCGGGAGGAAACCCGCCAAAATCATGCATGGTTTGCGGCTTGGGCGTGCGCATCACTTGCACGCCCGGGGTTTGCCAGTGTGCGGATACGACGGCGACCGCAGTCAGGCTGGATAACTGCTTGCCCAACAGCGTCAATTTCGGCCCCAGCAATCCCGGTTCGAGCGCGAAGGTCGGTGCGCCGTGCGAAACGAACAGTGCCGGTGCCTTCCGTGTGTGCTTCATGTGTGAGCCGCGTTAAACGCTTGTTCGGCGTCTTGAAGCGCGCGGGCGATACGCGCGGCCCACTCGGCTTGACCGGCATCGTCGCTGACGAGGTCCTGGCGAATTTCGATTTCCACGTACGGCAGTGAGCGCGCCTCCGCGTGATGAGGAACGGTGTAATCGGTCGCGTCGCTGACGAAGTACGGCTCGTTGTCCGCGATGATCAGGTCGGCTTCCCGCCGCAGCATCTCGAGCACGATGCCGGCAAAGCGGCGATCGCGATTATAAAGAATCGCGGCATGCATATTGCGGCGCACGCCCTTGTAGACATCGGTCATGGTGTGTTGCGCGACCAATATGGGCGGCCTTCCCGCCGCCAGCCGCTCATCGATGCGTTCGCGAATCCTCCGGTGATAGGGATCGAAGATCTCCGCGCGCCGCGCCGCAATTTCCGCGGAACTCAAGTTCACATTGCCGGGAATTTCGCTGGTCTCGCTGATGTGCGGGATCGACGTCGCAACCTGTGGATCGCGATTGCAATCGATGACGAGGCGCGAATAATTTTGCGCCACCAGCGGCGCGTCGATTGCGGCCGCCACGCGGCGCGCCACGCCGAGAGCGCCGATGTCCCAGGCAATGTGCCGCTGAAGCTCCGCCGCAGACAGTCCGAGATTCCCGAGCCGGCGCGGAATGCGCGCGCCGGCATGATCCGCCACAACGATAAAAGGCGATCGTCCCCGGCTCGGAATCTCGAGGAACGCCGGCGGTTCGTCAGCGGCAAGCAGTGGCGCAATCGGGTTCGGCATTGAGAATTGGCTCTTGGTCAGCGTTGGCCCACCAATCCCTGGACCGATTGAATCAGCTTCGCCGGATCGAATCCGAGGCCGTCCTTGAAAACCAGCTGCACATTCTCGATGTCGTCGATGTTTTGCGCGGGGTTGCCCGATAGGACCACCAAGTCGGCGGCTTTGCCCGCGGCGATGGACCCGATGTTCTCGCTCTCGCCTAAAAACTTGGCGCCGTTCTGGGTGGCGATGTGAATCGCTTCGACAGGCGTGAATCCGGCATCGACCAGCAGCTCTATGCCTCGTTGATCGCCGAATCCGGGCAGCACGCCGCCGAAGGAGGTGGGATCGCATCCAGCGAGCAACAGCCCGCCGGCCTTCACAAAGTCACGCTCGAACTGCATCTCTTTCTGCAGGGAAACTGCGCTCAAGGGGTTGTTTTCCTCGGCGATGCTGCTGCGGACCCTGAGGTAAGTCGACCACCCCTGCGGGCTGAGTGCATCCTTGGCGCGCAGCATCTTGCGCAGCGCGGGTCGGTTCGGGACGGTTATTTCAAACACCGCCAAGGTCGAGGTCACCGCGACGTGGTGGCTGACGAGATCGCGGATCATGTTCTGTACGGGCGCGCCCTCGATATCCACGTTCTTGGCGAAATCTTCAGCAGCCTCCTTCGCAGGACAGATGCCCGGTTTTTTGCCGGGAAAAAATTCGGTGTCGACAACGATGCCGTGCTCGAGATTGTCGATCCCTAAAGCTGCGGCTTCCGTAAATCCCACCGCGCACAGATGCCCGGTCATTTTCAAGCCCTTGGCATGCGCATGCTCAATGGCCACCTTCAACTCCTCGGGCTTGATACCCATGTAAGCCTTGAACGAGGTGACGCCTTCCGCGGCCCAGTAGTCAACGGTGCGGCCGGCATCATCGGCATCGGCGAGCGTATGCAGCTGCGGCGCGATACTCAGGAGGTCACCGATGTAGGGGCCGGTTATCCGCAGCTTCGGCCCCGGTTTCTCTCCCGCATCGATGAGTTTCTTCAAGGACAGGTCCGTGTACGGCTCCATGCTGCCGGCGGTGCGCGCGGTCGTAACGCCGCCGGCCAGATACAGGCGGGGTCCGCTGTCGATCATCTCGATCCAAAACGGCAAGCCGTCCTTGCCGCGCTCCGGCCCGGTGTAAAAGAGATGCTCATGCATGCCGACGAGACCGGGTATGACGGTCTTGCCGCTGAGATCCAGAACTTTCGCGTTCTTTGGATACGCGTTCTTGAGGTTGGCGCCCTGCACGCGGCTGATCTTTCCGCCCTCGATGTCGATGCGCTGATCCTCCATCGGAGCTGCGCCGGTGCCGTCGATGACGCGCACATGCGTCAGCACCAACACCGGCGAGTCCTCACTGACATAAGGCTTGAGCCCACTGGGCGCTTGCGCAAAAGAACCCGCGGCCAGCAACCAAGCGGCCAGCGGCAGGAGCTTGAGAACCGGGGAGCATCGGTCACTGTGCATGCGATACCGTCCATTGAAATCAGGCTTTGATGCCGACGACATTACACGTTCTCGACCGAATTCGCTCCAATTCGGCGCGTCCGCAACCGGGCACATTGACAGCACCGTAGATTTCATTATGATATCACTTCAATATCAAAGTTCGGGAGCCGAGACATGCCGACAAAACCTGCGCAAGCCGCCGCCGCGGAGCGCGTTGTGAGTGCGCTGAATGGCTGGATGATGTTGATCGTGAATGCCGCGTTGTTGCTCGGCGCGGCTTTCGTGGGTTACCGCATGGCGGCCGTTGCCGGCCCCATGCACGTCCTCGCCGGCCTGTTCGCAGTGGCCGGTTTCATCATGCTGGCCGGCTATTTCACCCTGCAGCCGAATCAAGCTCGCGTGCTCATGCTGTTCGGCGCGTACAAAGGCACCGTGCGCAGCAGCGGCTTTCATTGGGCCAACCCCTTGTACTCGCGCACGCGCGGCACAGCCTCGCAGAAGGACACGGCAGCGCACGAGGGCGATCATAGAAATCGCTCCCTGGGCCGGCGCGGTACCGGCGGCTTGGGATTCCAATTCCTGACCACCAAGCTGTCGCTGCGAGCCCGCAACTTCAGCAGCGATGCGCTGAAAGTGAACGACAAGCGCGGCAATCCGGTCGAGATCGCCGCGGTCGTGGTGTGGCGCGTGGAAAATACGGCCCAAGCCGTGTTCGATGTCGAGGATTACACCAGCTACGTGGAAATTCAAAGCGAGTCTGCGATTCGCAGCATCGCCAGCCGTTACGCCTACGATCAGGGCGAAGAGCACGAAATCACACTGCGTGGCGGTGCAGATGAAGTCTCCCTGGCACTCAAGGAAGAATTGCAAATCCGCTTGGCGAAAGCCGGGGTGATCGTCGAGGAAGCGCGGCTGACGCATCTTGCCTACGCGCCGGAAATCGCGCCCGCCATGCTGCGCCGCCAACAGGCCGAGGCCATCATCGCGGCACGCAAGATCATCGTGCAAAATGCGGTGGGCATGGTGCATATGGCGCTGGATGAGTTGGATCAGAAAAACGTGGTGAAGCTCGACGATGAGCGCAAGGCGGCCATGGTCAGCAATCTGCTGGTCGTGCTTTGCGGCAACTCGGATGCATCGCCCGTGATCAACACCGGCACCCTCTACACCTGATCGTGTCGGCGGAGCAGCGCAAACCCTTTCTACTCAGGGTTCCACCCGAACTCTTGAAGGATCTGGAGAAATGGGCGGCGGACGATCTGCGCAGTGTGAATGCGCAGATCGAGTTCGTATTGCGGCAGGCGGTAATGAAGCGAAAAGGGCCTTCGAAATAAAGGCCTCAATTCTGCTGACGTTTGAGTTCCTTCTCGAATGCCTGCTCGCGCTCCGCCACCGCGGCGCGGTAGCCCTGCGGATCGATCCACACATTTTCTGTCGCGCCGGTTTTGATTCGGTCCAATTTCGCCAGCATGCCGAAGTAGACGCCGTGCGCGCCCAGAAAGACGTCGCATTGAAGAGCTTTCAGCGTCGCGAACGTGCGCCGGTAGTCGTCCGCGATGCCGGGATACGAGGCTGCCTGCTGCGGGCGGTCCACCAGCCGCCAGCCGGGATTCACATTCCAGCTGCCGACGATGACGACATTCAGGGGCCGCCCCGCTTCTCTCACTTGCATCGTCCAGGTGGTGCATCCTCGGGTATGGCCCGCGGTCTTGTGCGCAACCAGCACCGTGCCGCCGAGTTTCACGTCATCGCCGTCATGCAGTACGCGATCGACCTTGGCCTTAGGGTAAGTGTCCTTGGCATACGCAAAATCCGTGGCACCTCCGCTTTCGACCACGGAAACATCGCCGTCCATGACCATGTATTTGGCGCCGGTTTCCTTGATGAGTTCGGCGCTCCCCGCGTCATGATCAAAGTGTGAATGGCTGATCAATAGGACCTTGATGTCATTGAACTTGAATCCCAACTGCTCGACGCTGCTGCGTATCATCGGCACCGAGGATTCCAGGCTCGAATTTATGAGGATGTCGCCCTGGGGCGTGACAACTAAATAAGAGGCCAAGTCCTTGCCGCCCACGTAGTACAGATTACCTGCAATGCGAAATGGAGCGATGGGCGTGATCCAGTCCGGATTGATCTGCGCATTCGAACGCGGCGCCAGCAACAGCAAAAGACTTAAGCTAATCCATTTGCCTAATCGAGTTTCATTCATTCCGTTCGCCCTCGGTCAATAACCCATGCAAGCATACCGTGCGTCAAACCAGCCGGGCACGTGCTACGCTCTTGACTGCGCCGCTAATGCAAACTCGCCTGTTCCAGACAGGCTCGATTGCATTGCCCGCTTCGCGCTTCCTCTGCGAGCACCTGCACCAGAATCTCTTCTGGGCATGCATCTCCCGCATCCACGCGCAGGTCCCGGTCATCACGACCGGCAAGCTGACGGAGTCCCGCCATCAACAGGTTCCGTGCGGCATTGATGTCTCGGTCGTGGGTTACCTTGCATTTAGGGCACGTCCAATACCGCACGTCCAGCCGCAACTCATCGAGTACGTGCCGGCAATTCGAGCAGGTCTTGCTCGAGGCATACCAGCGATCCACTTCGACGAGGATCTTGTGACGCCACTCGCTCTTATAGGTGAGCTGGCGGCGAATCTCTCCAAACGCGGCGTCGTTAATCGAGCGGGCGTTGCGGCCACGCGATAGCGCCTTCACGTTCAGGTCTTCGATACAAATCACATCAAATTTTCGAGTCAAGCGCGTGGTGAGATCATGCAAGGCGTACTGGCGCGCTTGGCGGACCTTGGCATGCGCCCGTGCGACTCGAAGCCTTTGCCTCTCACGCCGTCGACTGCCTTTCTGGCGCCGGGCCAGACACCGCTGCTGCTGGCGCAGATACCTTAATCGCGCCTGGTAATGCTTGGGGTTATCGATCTTCTCTCCGGTCGAGAGCGTGGCTAAATGCTTCAGTCCCAGATCCACCCCCACCGCGGGTGCCCAGCACGAGAGCGAGGGCGGGGATTTCTCGACTTCAACGCAAAAGCTCACGAAATACCGGCCCGTGGCATCGACGGTAAGGGTCACCTGATCCGGTCGATCGACGCCGGGCAGCAATTCAGCGAGTTTGAGAACCCCGAGTTTCGGCAAACTCAAAATGCCACGCTTCCATGCCGCCCCTGCGCCCTGGAAGCGCAGGCTCCCCGCGCTGCCTTTGTGCTTGAACTTAGGATACTGGGCACGGCCGGCGAAGAAGTTGCGAAACGCGGCGTCTTGATCGCGCAGGCACTGGGTGAGACAGGTCGCGGGCACTAGCTTAAGCCACTCGTGGCCTTGAGTACCTTTCCACAGCGTCAGCCAACGCGAAATGTCGATACCCGTGAGCGTCAGACCGCACTCCCGGTACGCCGCGGTACGGATCTCGAGCGCTGTGTTCCAGAGCCATCGGTAAGCGCCGAACCAGCGATCCCGCAAACGGCGCTGGGCCCCGTTCGGATAGCTGCGAATCCGGTAGCTTCGCGTGATAGTCCGCATGGTTCATTTTAACCCCACGCGGACCTCGGCGCAGTACTCTGACAGGCAGCTTAGACGAAGCGTGCTACGCTAATCACATGGAAATATTGAATTTACCCACCGTGCCCGCCCGAACCCGCCGCATTGCGGCGCGAGCGGCTTTGCTGGCCTTGCTGAGCATCGGCGCCCTGCCATCCGCGAATGCGACCATCTACACCCTCGCCAAGCCCGATGACACCGTGATCGGTCAGGACCAAAGCGTCGTTACGGTTTACGAAGACACGCTGTACGCGCTCGCGGCCAAGTTCAGTCTCGGGTCCGAAGAGCTGATTCGGGTCAATCCAGGCGTCGACCCGTGGTTGCCCGGCGCCGGCAAGCAACTCATTGTGCCGGGACGGCACATTCTGCCGCCGGGGCCGCACGAAGGAATCGTGGTCAACCTTCCTGAGCACCGTCTCTACTATTATCCGAAGCCCAAGCGCGGCGGTCCGATCGAGGTGATCACCTATCCGGTCAGCATCGGGAAAATGGACTGGCGCACGCCCTTAGGGTCAACCCGCGTCATTCAAAAGCAGAAGGACC
>Ga0210406_10001611_pt1 | contig 27164 bp, 27 predicted proteins | sample IncBWC30MmetaG_FD_155454 | JGI IMG/M metagenome (GOLD analysis project Ga0210406, IMG submission 155454) | Forest soil microbial communities from Barre Woods Harvard Forest LTER site, Petersham, Massachusetts, United States - Inc-BW-C-30-M | ecosystem: Environmental > Terrestrial > Soil >... | reverse complement strand
AATGAGTCGTCCACGAATCGAAAAGCGCGGTTGCCGTGCTCGGGTTATCGGGCGGGATCGGATAGACGCAGTACTCGATCAAACCGGGGACTCCGCCAACCGGGTTTTCATCACCCGAGAAGAAAGAGTATATGCGGGTGTTTCCCCCATTTAAGATCCTGACGCCCACGTTGGGGTCTTCTTTAAAGTTACCGATTGCATTGCTCGATGGACACGCGAACGTCGGCGAGGCCGCGGCCAACGCCAACACACCGACCGCCGCGATGGCGGATCGCTTCAAGACTCGGAACATCTGCTTACTCCTTCTGCTAAATGATTGGCTCCCTGCGCGGGACCATGGGCCGGCTCTGCCGCTCGTGTGGGCCCTGACTAACACGACCCCCGTCAGTGGTTTGTCCGAATGCCGGTTTACCGCGGGTTAACTTATGGGAAATATGTAGGGAAAATAACGGGTTCCCCTCGCTCGTTGATTGCATCAGAGCAACGATTGCAGGGTGGGACAATCCGTGACGGATCGCCAAGAATAGAGGCAGGGGACGACAATGAGAGTGAGGCTATACGGGCTTTACAGACACAGACCGCCTACGCCCGACGATGAAGCGGCCACGCGCTCTGAAGCCCATGGCCTCAAGGTCGTCATGAACCGCTGCCCGGCGATCGAGATCCGCCGCCTGTGATTGCCGCCGCGCTGACACGAACAGAGGCCGAAGTGGTAGCCATTGGCGTTCGAATACCCGCCCGTTGTCCCGGCGCAAGCCGGGACCCACGGTTCCGCAAATACCAGATTTTGAGCGTTTTCTGCGATCGTGCCCCTTCGGGAGGCGCCACGTCCGGTCATTCCGGGGCGCGGGCGCAGCCTGCGAGCCCGGAACCCAAGAACACTGGCCTGTGAATACTGTGGACGGGTCGGTGTTCATAGGTTCCGGGCCTGGCCCTCTGGGCCATCCCGGAATGACTCTCACGACTGCAGGCGGGGATTGCCGTCTAACCGGTAGGTCTTCACACGCTCCTGCGCCGGGAATGATATAATTTGCCGCGAAGGTGTGACGAACACCAATTGGATTACAGCTTCCTTCGCCGCTGTGACGATTAGCGCGGCGTCTTGTTTTCTAACTCCTATCGGGACGTATCCGATCCGCCTTGCCGCCGAGTAGGCTGAGGGGCAATCTCGAAATCGGCGGTCAGGCGATCGAGCCTGACCCTCGTCGGGGAGGCAAGCGATGCGTGTGATGATCAAGTTTGCATTTCCAGTTGAGCCCAGCAACGAAGCAATTCGCAGCGGCAAGCTGCAGAAAGTCTTTCAGCAGCTCACCGAAGACCTCAAACCTGAAGCCGGCTACTTCTTTCCTACCGGTGGGGAAAGGGGCGGCTTTTTCGTCGTCGATATGCGTGAATCGTCGCAGATTGCGGAAATCGCCGAGCGGTTCTTCTTCGGGTTGAATGCCAAGGTGGAGTTCGTGCCGGTCATGGCTGCCGACGATCTGCAGAAAGCCTTGTCGAGCGTGCAAGGGACCATTCAGCGCTACGGCTGAGCCGATGAGCCCCTTTCCCGCATCGCGCAGGGCCGTCCGGGGAAAATTCGAGGACCATCTTTCCGAAAGTCTGCCAGCGAAGTTTCCCGTAAACGACCTTTACTTACCCTCTCCCCCCGCCGGCCGGGGGGAGAGGGCAGGGTGAGGGGGGCCGAGGAACCGGTTCGCGGCACCGCCCACCTCACCCTCCCGCTTCGCGGGCCCCTCCCTCTCCCCCCTGAAGGGCGGAGAGGGGCTCTTGCACACCGGATGACGTAGTTATCGGTTGAGCGGAACGGCAGTCTCACAACCACCTCCCGGTTTCCGGACAGCCCTGCGCGATGCAGGAGCGGGGCTTAAAGCCAGTCCAAGCTCTTCTCGTCTTCCAGGTGCTGGAGCCGCTCATAGAGCGCCGGCGCGTGCTCGCCGAGGGCGGCGCGGGTGAGGCGGGAGAATTTGTCGGCGAGTTCGCCCTGTTCGAGCATCCCGTTCTCAGCATGGCCTTCGAGGCGGAGTCCATCGGCGAGCGTGATCGTGACCGTGCTCGCCATCCCGCCATGCTCTCCGCCCAGCTCCGGCACCAGCCTGACACGGCGGGCGAGCGCGCGGATCTGCGGGTCGGCCAGTGCCGTCTCGTCCCAGGATTCGGGGTCGCGCGCCTCACGATAGAGCGCCAGCGCGAGGGAGAACGGGATGCTGTATTGCGCGAGCATCAAATCGGCGGGCTCCAGGATGTTGTGGCGCTCGATCATGCGCTGGGTGCCGGTGACAGTGATCGCCTCGACCGCCGCTCCGGTAAAGCCGTGCTCGGCCTGCAGATCGCGTGCTGCCCTGACCGCGGCGTGCGCAGTCGCGTGACACGGATAGCGCTTCAGCACCGTGGTCGAGACGACATATGTCTCGCCGAGGCCGCGGGTCAAATCGGCCTCGTCCCATCTCGTGCAGAATACCTTGAGAAAGCCGAACTCGCCTTCGAGCACGGTACGCGGACCCTCGAAGCCGGCGGCGGCCAGGCTGGCGGCGAGGACACCGGCCTCGGAGGCCCGCCCGAGGTGCAAACGCTTCACCATACCCCCGTCACCACGGGCAAATTCCAGCAGCCCGCCGCACAGCGACCCGGCAATGCCGAGCGCATTGGTCATCGCCGCGGTGCTCAGCCCCAGCAGGTGCCCGGCCGCCACCGCACCGCCAAACGGACCGGTCGTGCCCGGCGCGTGAAAACCGCGGGCCTCGTTGGTGTGTCCGGTGGCGCGCCCGATCCGGATCATCACCTCATTGCCGGCAACAAAGGCAGCGATCAGCGCCCGGCCATCGGCGCCGCGTTCCTGGGCGATGGCGAGAGCGGGCGGCACCACAGTGGCGCCGGGATGGGCGCCCGCACCCGGCCGCGTCAGGCTGTCGAGCTCGAAGGCGTGCGCGAGCGCGCCGTTGGCGAGGGCTGCTGACGGCGCCTGCACTGCCGGCCCGTCTCTGCCGAGGATACGGCACTTGCCGCCGGGCCCGGTGCGCTCGGCATAATCGATGACGATGCGGCTCCACGGCATCGCGGCTCCACAGATGCCCGCCGCCACCGTGTCGGCGATGCATTCCTTCGCCCGCTGCACGACCGCCTCGGGAAGATCCTCATACCGAAGGGCGGCGGCATATTCGGCGAGCCGGACGGTTTCGTGCGCCATGTTGTCGGACCTCCCCGGTTGACGGTCGGATGCCGCGATGAGACGCTCCGCGACGCAGCACAGGGGAGGTTGTACCTTGCAGAGGCTAGACGCCACATCCATATACCTTGTGTTATAATAGCAATTATCAAAGGCGTTTTATGAGGAATACACAAGCGAGCAACCATATGTCGAATTCCGCTGCCAATTCCGGCGCGATTCCGCTGCCAATTCCGCTGCCGGCAGACCCGGTCGAGTTCATCCATATCGTTGATATATATCTGATTTTCGGTGTTGAGTGGGCCTTTTCGCGGACCAAAACGCATTTTTCCCCTGCTGGCAGGGGAAATCATCGTGGAACGACGACAGGACGCAACACATGAGGACGGGCGAAGAGTACCGGGAGGCCCTGCGCGACGGGCGGCGAGTCTGGGTCATGGGCGAGGGTTGGGTCGAAGACGTGACCACCCACCCGGCGACCCGGGCGATGGTCGAGGAATACGCCGCTTGGTACGACCGCCATCTCGACCCCGCGTGGCAGGAGGTGCTGCTGACCCCGGCGCAGGCCGGCGCGGAGCGGGTGCCGTGGGGCTATGTGCTGCCGAAGAGTCCCGAGGATCTGATCGGCATGGGCCGGTCCTTTGCCAAGACGATTTTTCTGAGCGCGGGCAACATCACTCACACCCCGGCCTACGGCAATTTGATCCAGCTTGGCGTCCTGACCGCAGCACAGGCGCACGACGCCCCGGACGAGCAGATCGCCGAGGCGCTGGCCTATCGCGAGGCGATCGCCCGCACCGGGCGCTTTCTGACCTTTTGCGGCGGCGCCCCGATCATCGGCCAACGCATGCATCCCGACCCCAAGCAGCGCGTCTCGCTGCACCTTGTCCGCGAGACCGATGCCGGGGTGGTCATCCGCGGCAGGCTGGGCATGCATACCAGCCCGCCCTATGTCGAGGACGTCTATATCGGCTCCTTGTCGCGCCTGGAGATCGGCGGGCATCCCGCGGGCTTCATCGTGCCGGTCAATGCCCCCGGGGTCACCATCCTGTGCCGCAAGATCGCGACCCGCGACCAGAACCCCTTTGTCGCCCCGCTCAGCAGCCGCTATGACGAGCTCGACGGCCAGATGTGGCTCGATGACGTGTTCGTCCCGTGGGAGCGGGTCTTTTTCGTCGATCCGTCGCCCGAGGCGATCCCGCGCTGGCTGCGCTGGCACCACCTCTACGGCTGGCTGGCGAAGGCGGAGTTCACCCTGGGTCTCGCTTTGGCCTTGACCGACGCGATGGGGCTCAAGGAGCACGAACCGACGATCGACTATCTGATTGACCTCGTCGTCGCGGTGCAGACGGTCCGCAGCTCCTTGACCGCGGCCGAGCGCGATCCCGATTATACCCCGGCGGGATATTGCTTCCCCGACCACCCCCATCTTGCTGCGGGTGGCATGGCTGTCTTCAAGGCGCGCCAGCGCATGTCGGAGATCCTGCGCATCCTGCCGGGCTCCTCGCTCGTCGTCGTCCCGTCCGATCGTGATCTCGCGGCACCCGAGCTGGCTGACGGGCTCGAGGAGTCGTTCGGCGGCGGCGGGTATACCGCATTGCAGCGGGCGGCTCTGCTGCAGCTCGCCTGGGATCATGTCTCCTCCGCACTCGATGCGCGCGAAGCGACGTTCGAGGCGCATGCGAGCGGCGGCATGCCCAACTGGCGCGGCTGGCTGCGCCGCAACTTTCGGGATTACAACACGCTGGCCAACGCCGTGTTGGGTCAGCTCGACCTGCCGATGCCGGAAATCGACCTCACCAGCATTCGTGCGGCACCGATCGCGGCGCGTCGTACCGTGGCCCCGCCGCCCGCCGAAAAGCCGTAGCGGAGCCGCCGATGAGCGTGCCGCATAAATCCTTCGAACCCGGCGTCGCCTGTCCGCTCGACGGAGTCCGCGTCGTCGACATGTCGCGCCTGGTCTCGGGCAACATGATCAGCCTCCAGCTCGCCGATTTTGGCGCCGAAGTAATCAAGATCGAGGATCCGAAGAGGGGCGATCCGTTGCGCGCTTGGCAGAGCGAGGGGGTCAGCGTCCATTGGAAGGTGTACTCGCGCAACAAGAAGAGCCTGGCCATGAGCTTGCGCGAGGCGCGCGGGCGCGAGTTGCTGCTCCGCCTCCTCGCCACGGCACGGGTGCTGATCGAGAATTTTCGTCCCGGGACGCTCGAAGCGATGGGCCTGGGTCCAGAGATCCTGCACGAACACAACCCCGGCCTGATCATCGTCAGGGTTTCCGGCTGGGGACAGGACGGCCCCTACCGCGACCGCCCCGGCTTTGGCACTTTGGTCGAGAGCATGTCGGGCTATGCCGCGCGCACCGGCTTTGCCGACCGCGAACCGGCCTTGCCGCCGACAGCACTCGCCGACATGGTCGCCGGGCTCTACGGTGCCATGGCGGTGCTCGTCGCGTTGCGGGAGATCGAGGCGAAGGGCGGGAAGGGCCAAGTCATCGATCTGCCGTTGCTCGACCCATTGTTCTCGTTCATCGCCACCGAAGCGGCGATCTACCGGCTGACCGGGTCGGTGCGCGAGCGCACTGGCAGCCGGTCGGAGACGACCTCGCCGCGCAATGTCTTCCGCACCAAGGACGGGCGCTACATCGGCATCTCGGCCTCGATCCAGGCGATGGCCGAGCGGCTGTTCCGCGCGGTCGGCCGCGCCGACATGATCACCGACATCAGGTTTCGCACCAATACCGACCGGGTCAGCAACGCCGCGGCCTGTGAGGCGCCGATTGCCGCCTTTATCGCGGCGCGCACGCTGACCGAAAACATGGCGATCTTCGAGCGCGCCGAGGTCACCGCCGCACCGGTCTACGACATCGACCAGTTCATGGCCGATCCGCATGTGATCGCCCGTGAGATCCTGGTCCAGCCACCTGACGACGCGATGGGGCACCTGCCGATGCACAATGTGATCCCCCGCCTCTCCGCGACACCCGGTCGGCTGCGCCGCCCGGCGCCGGCCTTGGGCGAGCACAGCGCCGAGATCCTCGGTGCGCTCGGGCTCGACCGCGCGGAACTCGAGGGGCTCGCCCGCGACGGCGTCATCGGCCTGGCGGGAGAGACGCCGTGACCAGCGCAACCTTGCCGGTCTGGCGCTCGCTGCTGTTTGTGCCGGTGACCGCCCGGCGCTTTGTCGATGGTGCTGCCCGGCGCGGCGCCGACGCGATCATTCTCGATCTCGAGGACAGCGTCGCGGCCTCGGAGAAGGAGCGGGCGCGCACCTTGGTGCCCGAGGCGGCCGAGATCGTCGCCCGCGGCGGTGCCGATGTCGTGGTCCGCATCAACCGGCCTTTGCGCCTGGCGGTGCGCGACATCGAGGCGGCGGTCGGGCCCGGCGTGCTGGCATTGGCCTTGCCCAAGGTCGACGGCCCCGAGCACGTGCGGCTGCTCGCCGAAATCATCGACGAGGTCGAGATCGAGCGCGGCATGATGCCGGCGACGACGCGGTTGATCGCGATGGTCGAGACCACGGCGGCGTTCTTCCGCATCGCGGAGATCGCCCGCGCCCATCCGCGGCTCTGCGGGCTCAACCTTGGCGCCGAGGATTTCGCGCTCTCGGCCGGGATATTGCCCGAGGCCGAGGGCCTCTTCATGCCGAAGCAGATGGCGGTCTTTGCCGCCCGCGCCGCCGGCATCATGCCGCTCGGCTTTATCGGCACGGTCGCCGAGTTCCATGACCTCGAAGGGTTTCGCCAGACGATCCGCCGGTCCCGCCGTCTCGGCTTCATCGGCGCCTCGGTCATCCATCCGAGCCAGGTGCCGATCCTCAACGAAGAATTCCGCGCCAGCCCAGAGGAAGCCAATCACGCGCAGCGCGTCGTCGCCGCCTATGAAGAGGCCCTCGCCGCCGGTGTCGGCGCAGTCACCGTCGACGGCAAGATGATCGACGTGCCGGTCGTCGAACGCGCCCGCCTGCTCCTCGAGCGCGAAGCCGCAATCGCCGCCCGCGAGGCCAGAATGCGGATGCCCGGGGCAACGGATAGCTGACGGCGCCGGACTCCCGCCCTCGGGCGCGAGTGTGAGTCGCCGCGGACGATGTCCTCAATGAGCATCATGCGGGCCACACTAATGCGGATGTTTGGCCGTCCTCAGGGTGCTCTGGGCAGATTGGGCGGTCTGGTTATGGCGCGCATGAATGCGGATTGCGGCGCGTGGGTTGTCGAACTGCTGGAGGTGGGTTTCGGTTCGGGCGTCGTTGTTCAGCATCTCTCGCAGCTGGTTTCGGCGGGACATGTCGCCGGCATTGACGCATCGCAGGTGATGCTCGAGGTCAGACCGAGGGTATCGAAACTGAGGCCGGGATACTCCGTGTCGCGATCGAATCCCACCAGCTTATAGATGAGTCCCATGGTCAAGGCTCCACCGTTCGCCAATGGAAACGCGGGCAAAATCCCATCTCGGAGGGTGAACGACCCTGCCGGCGGATGTGACCACCCGGTCAGATTGGCGGCGGCTTGGTTACCTGGAAGCTCTGGCGGGTTTCCATGTGGCGGATCCAGCTCTGCAGTTTCGGGTGCTCGGCCATCGGCGCCCGGCCGTCCGGCACGTTGCTGAAATAATAGAGCAGCGGGATTGCCATAAGATCGGCGAGGCTGACGAAGTCAGCCGCGAGAAACCGATGATCCTCCATCAGCCGGTCGATCTCCGCCAGGCACAGGCGGGCGCGCGGCAGGGCAGCGGCGATCGCCGCCTCGTCGGGGGTGCCGCCGAGAACACGCGGCACCAGAAAACGGTTGAACAAGATTGTCCCGGCGATGCTTGGCCAGGCATAGGCGTCGACGATACCGATGATCTGGTTCATGCGCGACCACTCGTGCACGTCTTCGGGCTGCAACGGCGTGCCGGCGAAGCGCTCGTCGACGTAACGCATGATCGCCTGGGTCTCATAGAGCGCGAAGCCGTCATGCTCGAAGGCCGGCATCTTGGCGAAAGGCTGACGCGACAAATGGGGCTCTTGGCGATGAGCGCCGAAGGGGACGTCGACAAGTTCGTGCGTCACTCCTTTTTCCGCCAGGGCCAGCCGCGCGCTCCATACATATGTGCTCATGGCGGGGCCATAGACGATCGGGTGAGCCATCTTCCCTCCCGTGACTCAAGCGGCCACCCGGCTTGAAAACCGCGGCCGCGAGAGCAGCTCTTGGACCATCCGATGCGCATGGTAGTGCATTGCGCATTTGACAGCGTAATATTGGATGATCTGTGGCTCGTGCCGATGCCAGACGAACCGAATCAGGCGGCGGCGATACTCGCGACGCAGCGCCGCATCGGGCACACCCCGCATCAGCAGCATGAAGATCGCGGCCGCCTCGGCGAGGAGCCGCGCGTTGAGCTGCAACCAGCGCAGGGGGTGACGGCGCAGGTAGCGCCTCCGGGCTTGTGTGAGCTGCAGCCGCCCGTCGAGATATAATCCGTCGAGCCGCTCAAAATACGCGTCGAGCGAGTATAGCTCGCGCATCAGCTCGGTGTAGCCGTCGTACAGGGCCTCCCGACTGATCCGCAGCGGCACAACGTTGGTGCCGAAGCCTCCACAGTTCTCCGCATCCTCGGAAAAGGTGAGCCTGCCTTCGCTCGCGAGCCTTGTGTGAAGCGGGGTGCGAGGTATCGCCACCAGCATATTGACCATGGCGCAGACGATCCGCGCTTCACGCACAAAGCGGCTCTGGGCGGCGAAAACGGTCGCATCGTCGTTGTCGAAACCGACGATGATGCCGCACCATACCTCCATCCCGGCTCGTTGGATGCGGTGCACCTTGTCGAGCATGCTTCCGCCGCGGGCGCGCAGGTTTTGGAACTTCTTGGTCTCGCGCAGCGACGCCTCGTTGGGAGTTTCGATGCCGACGAAAACGCTGCTGATGTTGGCCTCCACCATCAGCTGCATCAGGTCGTCGTCATCAGCGAGATCGATCGAGGCCTCGGTCGCGAACATCAGCGGATAGCCGTGTTCCACCTGCCAGCCGACCACATCGCGCAGCACCTGCTTGATCGCCTTCTTATTGCCGATCAGATTGTCGTCGACAATGAAGGCGAAACGCTGTCCTGCGGCGACCAGGGCGTCGAGTTCGGCCAGCACCTGTGCAGAGGACTTTATCCGCGGGCGGCGGCCGAAGGTAACGATGATGTCGCAGAACTCGCACTCGAAGGGGCAGCCGCGCGAGAACTGCACGCTGCCGTACGCGTAATCCTTCATCCGCATCAGGTCGAGGCGCGGGGCCGGAACCGTCGCCATATCGGTGCGCTCAGCCTGCTCATAGCGGGTCTGATGACGCCCCTCGCCCCACTCACCGAGAAACCGCGGCCAGGTCTGCTCGGCCTCGCCGATAAAGATGACATCGGCAAGGTCGGCGAAATCGGACTCCTGCACGGTGGCCCACGGCCCGCCGACGACTGTGAAGACGCCGCGGCGCTTGAGCTCATGGAGGATTTCGTTCATCCGCTGGCGCTGGACGTTCATGCCGGTCAGGCCAACAATGTCGGCTCGGGCGCAGCGTGCGAAGTCAATCGGCTCGATGTTCTCGTCGATGAGGGTGATGCTGTGCCCGGCCGGGGTCAGGGCCGCGAGCAAGGCGAGGTTGGCAACCGGCATGACCGCCTTGACGCCGAGAAACGGCATCGCGTGTTCGAGGCCCCAATATGAAATCTCGAAGCGGGGATTGATCAGGACGATATCGGCCATGTGATCTCATTCCTCGCACAAATGAACTGGAGCGGAGCTGCGGATCGAAGCATCGTCATAGATCCCGATATTCCTTTCAAGAACGCTTTGAGCCATTTATAGCGGCCAGTCTACGTTGATCAGCCACAAATCAAACCGAATTGCTAGCGTTCCTCGTATCGCCGATGCTGAGGTAGTGAGCGACCTCGGCAGGTTCTGGTCGCCGCGGAAGGTTCAGGATATGCCGATTTGGAAACCCGATCCGACCTTTTATCCGTCGCCGCGTCTGGCGATGAAGGCGCCGCCGGAAGAGCTGGCTTTTGTCGCTGCATTCGACCCGATGCGCCGCCAGCCCGACACCCTGGCTGTCGTCGATGTCGGGTGGTGCTGATTGTTGGCTTGAGGCGGGCTTCGTCGCCTCATTTCTTCGACGATGGTCCAGAGAGTGCCGGTGTGGCGCCGCCGCTGTTGTTGATCAGCGCTCCGAGGATCGCCGCGGCGCTGTCGAGACCGGTCCCTTGACCGCCGGTCGACACCACCGTTTGCGGGACCAGCCGCCCGATCAGCGAAACAATCTCAGGTTTGTCCTGGACGGCCTTGAGCAGCTGCTGGACGAGGGTGATGGTCAGCACCCGGTCCTGCCCGAGCACGTCGGCTTGCGCCCGCTGCCCTTGGGCAATCTCCTCGAGCTCGAGCTTCTGGCCCTCGCCGCGAAGCTTGGAGGCGTTCTTGTTCTGCTCGGCGACTTGAACGCCAATCACCGACTCGACCAGCTGATGTTGCTGTTCGGCGGTCGCGCGTGCTTTTTCGGTTTCGATCCGCTGCGTCTGCGCCTTCTGCTCCTGCTGGTAGGTGACCTGGAGCTGATCGGCCAGTTGCTGGCGCAGCCGCGAGACCAGCAGCTCGGGCGGCAAGGCCGGATCGCCGAACTTGACTTCTTTGATGACGATCCCGGCTCGCAACCCCTCGGGTCGAATTGCATCCTCGACTGCGTGCTCGAGCTCCGCACGATTGTCGGCCAAGTCCAAAACGTGGCGTCCTTGCGCCCCGACGACATTGCGCACGATCGATCGGATCGTCGGCACCATGATGTTGTCTTCGATTTCCTTTAGCCCACCGACCGAGGCGACGACAAAGGGGGCGTTGTCGGGGGTGACCTGGGCGAGAACCCTGAGCTCGAGCGGAACCAGCCAGCCCTCGACAAACGGCGTGATCGCCGGGTCGGCCGAGCCTTGAGGCACCGGGATATCTTTCGACCGTTCGGTCTGCTTGAGATTCCCTGCCTGATCGAGGCTCAGATCGATATAGCGTCTGTTGTAGCCACCCTTGAATTCCCAGGTCTGCACTCGGGTGCTCATCATCGTTATCTTGTAAGCCGCTTCATTGGCATAATAGCGTCCGGGCTGCAGCGCCCTTTCCCAGATGCCGATGCATCCGACCGGAACGAGAATGGCGGTGAGCTTGCCCTTATCGGTTTTAGCCTCTTGGGCGGCGACGGCTTCGCCGCTCTCGTTCGTCGACACCGTCTTTTGCAGGCAGGACGCCGGCTTGTCCGCGGCCAGATTGCCGAAATGGACGGAATCTATGACGTTGGATTTAACGACGGCGACGGAACCTTCGAGGACATCGACGGCATTATATATGCTGAGTTCCCAGAGATAAGTGTTGAGCCGGTACGTCCCCGGCGTCAGGATCGTCGTTTGCGGCCCTCGCTGGCCGCCATGGGTCAGGAAATATTCGGCGTCGAGCATATCCAGCTCATGCCCGGGGGAAAAGGCGTCGGCCAGGAACTGATCTGGCCGAAGCGGGGCCCCGTCCTTGGCGTTCAAGAACCCGTATTTGCCCGACGGGATTGAAACGACTTTCTTGTTTTCGACCTGATAAATAACGTTGACGAGAAACCAGGGATGCCAGCCCGGGGTAAGGATCTCCGCCTGCGGCCCTTTTTCGCCGTCGGTCGCAATGATGTGCTCGCCGGGCAGCGAGGTTGTTCCATAGATTTTGTTGAGCACTGCAATCTCGTCCGACTCGACATGGACATACGAGGTTGCCGCCAGGCAGGTCAGCGCAATCACGAAAAAAACGATGCGCAGTGAAAGGGAGAGCGTGCGGAAATCCGGTCGCGCCCGATTGACAAAAAGGCTAAGGAGAGCCGGAGCGACCGCCGCAAGGATGAAGTACAAAATCGCTACGACGACCCAAAACATCGAAACCTCCAGACGGCCGCCGAGCGGGGCCGCGTCAGCTCAGGACGAGTTCCGCGGCGCCAAGCCCGGAAACCTCCACCAAGACCCGGTCACCGGCGAGCGGGTGTTGGATCGGCACCATGCTGCCGGTCATCACGATCATGCCGCGCCGCAACGGCGTCCCGCTGGCGGCGAGTTTACCTGCGAGCCAGGCGAGCGCGTTCAGCGGGTGACCCATCACATCGCTGCCGACACCGCTGCCGATTTCGCGGCCGTTGATCGACAGCCGCGCCCTCACTCGCGCCAAGTCGTGGGCCCGCCATTCCGTCATCGGCGCCCCGAGGACGGCTCCGGCGCTCCACACATTGCCGGCGACCATCGCCGCGGCGTCGAGGCGGCGGTAATCGTAGCGCAAATCCTCGATCAACTCGATCGCTGCTGCGGCGCTCTCGACCGCCGCGGCGACGTGCTCGGGATCATCGCCTTGCGGCAGGTCAGCGCCAAGGCGCAGCACGATCTCGGTCTCGACCCCGAGGCGGCAGTAATCGCGCGTGCTGAGCTCGGCCCCGCGGTCGTGCACCTGGCGCGCAAAGATTACGCCGTAGCAGGGCTCGGTGATGCCGCAGAGCTGCTGCATGACCGGCGTTGTCAGGCCGATCTTGTAGCCGGCGACGGCGCCCCGGCCGGTCGCCTCCTCGATCTCCTGAAAGCAGCGGCGGATCGCATAGGCCTCCTCGAGGCTCGCCGGATAGACCTCAGCCGGCAAGATCTCGGTCGGCCGGCGGCTGCGGAACAGCTCGACGATGCGCTCGGCCTTCTGCCGCGGATCGAGATGGGGCATTCGTGTCTCTTCGCTCTGCGCACCACAGAGGCACAAAGAGCACGGAGAAACAATATTTACGACACCAATGTATCCGAGCCGTCGACCAATTTGCCTGATCGAAAGTGCTGACTCAGGTCCCGATCGCCAGCGGGGCCGAAAGTTTCTTGAGTGCGGCGACGACGGAGAGTGCAGTCAGCCGGCCGGTGCGCGGATTTTCAGCCGAGGGCACGTTCTCGATCTGCATCGTGAAGCGGGCGGCGTCGGCCTCGACCTCGATCCGATGAACATTGCGGGTGAGCGTGGGGTCGGCCCAGATCTCGATCGTCGTGCGATCGGGGCCGAGCCCGGCGAGCGCCAGTGCCGCTGCCACATTGACGTTGGCGGGGAAGCCGCGGGCCGCCTCGCGGGCGTTGCCGGTGAAGACGCGCTTGGGCTCGGACAACCCCGTGACGGCGATGGCGTTCGCCTCGAGATAGGGTGCCCCGGCGAGACCGCGCGGCGGCTTGCGGGTGATCATGTGGACGCGCGAGATGCCGCCCTCCGCCGCGGCCACCACCGCATCGAGGCCCAGCAATGCGCCGGAGGGAACGAGGATGCGCCCGCCATGCCGGCGCGCCAAGTCGACGAGATCGAAATTGTCGATGAGCGCGCCGCAGCTTAGCACCATGACCGTGCGGCCATGCACGAGCGCCGGCTCGGCGATGCTGCGCAACACCTCCGCCGGGGCGCATTCGACGACGATGTCGGCGTCCTCCCACACACTGGCCACCGGCACGACCGGCACCGGTCGAGCGAAACCACTCAGCGCCGCCTCCGCACGTTCGATATTGCGGGCCGACACTGCGGCGAGCGTCAACCCCTCGATGCCGCAGTCGAGACGGGCGGCGACCGCCTTGCCGATCGCGCCGAACCCGGCAATGGCGACACGCTGCGCCATATTACCCCCTGGCTAACAACTACTGCGGGACGCCCTCGACGATGTAGAACCGCCCCTTGGCGGATTTCTGCCGTTCGGCGATCAGATCCTTGTAGGGCGGGGAGCTGTACCATTTTTCCGCGTCCGCCAGGCTGTCGAAGCTCGTGATCACGATGTTGCCTTGCACGGGCGCGCCTTCTTTCATGTCGGGCTTAGCGCGAACAATGATACGGGCGTTGTAAGGCTTCAGCGAGTCGATCGCCTTGGCGAGGTAGGCTTGGTAGAGCGGCGGATCAGTGACCTCGACCTCGGCGATGGCGTAGGCAGGCGCCTTGCCCGTCTGCGCGTGCAGCCCTTGGATCATGCCGGCGCCGAGTGCGAAGCCGGCAAGCAACACCACCGCGTACTTGCCCTTTTCTTTCATGATTCCCCCACTTTGTCGGACTTACTCCGCATCAATACGACTTTGGCAGCCCCAGCACGCGCTCGGCGATGTGGCTGAGGATCAGCTGCGGGCTGACGGGCGCAATGCGGGCGATCTGGATCTCGCGGAAATAGCGTTCGACATGGTACTCGCGGGCATAGCCCATGCCGCCATGGGTCATGACCGCGGTCTCGCAAGCCCGGAAGCCGGCCTCGGCCGCACAGTATTTGGCGGCGTTGGCATAGGCCCCGGCCTCCTCGCCGCGGTCATAGGCCGCCGCCGCCCGCAATACCATCAGCTCGGCCGCTTCGAGCTCGATCCAGCGCTCGGCGAGCGGGTGCTGGATCGCCTGGTTCTGGCCGATCGGGCGGCCGAAGACGACCCGCTCCTTGGCATAGCGGGCGGCGCGGCCGAGGGCCGCACGCCCAAGGCCCACCGCCTCGGCGGCGATCAGGATGCGCTCCGGGTTCATCCCGTGCAGGATATAGTGAAAGCCCTTGCCCTCCTCGCCGATGCGGTCGGCGACCGGCACCTTCAGCCCGTCGATGAAGAGCAGGTTCGAGTCGACCGCCTTGCGCCCCATCTTGGGGATCTCGCGCACCTCAACCGTGTCGCGGTCGAGATCGGTGTAGAACAGGGTCATCCCCAATGAGGGGCGTGCGGCCTCCTCGAACGGCGTCGTGCGCGCGAGGATCAGCATTTTCTCGGCGACCTGGGCGGTCGAGATCCAGATCTTGCGGCCCGAGAGGACATAGTGGTCACCCTCGCGCACCGCCCGCGTCTTGAGCCGGGTCGTGTCGAGCCCGGCATCGGGCTCGGTCACCGCGAAACAGGTCTTCTCCTTGCCGGCGATCAGCGGCGGCAGAAAGCGCTGCTTCTGCTCGGCGGTGCCGAAGACGACGACCGGGTGCAGCCCGAAGATGTTCATGTGAATCGCCGAGGCGCCGCTGAACCCCGCACCCGACTCCGCCACCGCCTGCATCAGGACCGCCGCTTCGCTAATGCCGAGACCGCTGCCGCCGTAAGCTTCGGGCATGGCGATGCCAAGCCAGCCCGCCTCGGCCATCGCCCGGTGGAACTCGTGCGGGAACCCGCCCTCGGTATCCTTCTCGAGCCAATATGCCTCGCCAAACCGCTCGCACTGCCGCAAGACCGCGGCCCGGATTTCCTGCTGGTCGGCCGTTAGCGTGAAGGTCATCTCCGCCTCTATTACAGCAACGTCGGCGAGCGGGTGTAGCGCCGCTAGGCGCTTCATCTGGATCGCCGAGGTCAGGCAGTGTACCACCACCGGCTTGGTCTTGACGGCAAAGGCGCGGGCGATGCCGTCGACGACCTCCCCCTGCTCTTGAGCACGCCCCTCAGGAAGCCATCACAGGCAGCGTTCATTCCTCCGGCATTCCCGCCTTGCGCAGCCCGGCGAAATAAGTGGGTTCGTACAGCGCTCGAATCTTCGGCACCCCCTGCCATGCGCCCGGAAAGTCCTTCAGATGAGCGATGCTCGAAAAAAGATCTCCGCCGTCCAGCCTTCGGGCTTCGGCGAGTTCGGCGGCGGCGCGTTCGGTTTCGCCCCTGAGGGCATAAGCGGCGGCGAGGCGGCTGCGAGGGAATGGTGCGGCAGGTATGGCGCTGCGCGCTTTTTCGAACCAGACGATCGCCTCGTCGATATGCGATTGCAGCAGGTGCACGGTTCCAATCAAGTAGTAGCAATGGCCAATACCTTGATCGCGGGGGCTGTGGCGGATAGCTTGCTCCGCGAGCGGGATCACCTCGTCCAGCGACCCGGCGGAGAGCTTGCACCAGGTGAGACCGATTACTGCAACCATCAAATTGCGATTCAGCGCAAGCGCCATCTCGTATTCGGGAATGGCCTCATCGGATCTGCCCTGAGCTCGAAGCAACTCGCCTTTAACTAAATGCGCCGAGGCATAGCGGGGCGATGCCGCCAAGGCTTGATCGATCAGCTCTTCCGTACGCACGAGGTCATCCTTGACCGAATCGGTCAGTCCATTCATCACACGGCTCACGAGCGAGCCAGCTAAACGGGTCTGCGCCTCCACGGATTGTGGATCGATCGCCAACGCGTGCTCGAACAGGCTGATTGCCTCTGCGTACACGTCGCGCGAATTCGGCTTGAGCCTTGCGGCGCGCCCCCGGAGAATATAGTCCTGCGCGATGGGGTGCTCGGTCGGCCGGGTGGCCTCCGCAGCGATCAGCTCGACGCCGAGAGCGCTCGCGATCCGGCTAGTGATCTCATTTTGCAGAGCGAACAGATCGTCGGTGTCGCGGTCGAACTGCTCAGCCCATAGGTGCGCGTCGGTTTCGGCATCGATTAGCTGGGCGTTGACGCGGACCTGGTTGCCCGAGCGGCGGACGCTTCCTTCCAGCAGATAGCGCACCCCCAGCTCGCGGCCGATCTGCTTTGTGGGCACCCGCTGGTTCCGATAGGTGAACGCGGTGTTGCGCGAGATAACAAACATGTGCTCGACCCGCGATAGATCGGTCGTCAGATCGTCGGTCACACCGTCCGCGAAGTATTGCTGTTCCCGGTCATCACTTAGATTGGTGAACGGCAATACAACGATCGACAGACGGGGCGCCGGCAGGAGCGTCGCGGGCCCCGCTTCGTCCTTCTCTTCGATTGGCCGGGGGGCCGGATATGGCTTGACGGCAAGCCTATACCCGACACCGGGCACGGTCAGGATCAGTCTCGGGCGTCCCGGGAGCGGCTCTATCTTACGCCGCAGCCGGCCGACGAGCACATCAATGCTGCGATCGTATTGGTCCGAGTGCCGGCCGGCGACCATCTCGAGCAAGTAATCGCGGCTCAGCACTCGACCCGGGTTATTGACAAAGGCGAGGAGCAGCTCGAATTCCGACCGCCGTAGCGAGATCGGTTCGCCACCGGCATGAACGAGGGTGCGAGCCCCCGGGTCGAGCGTAAAGCCGTCGAAGCACAGCGGCACCGGATCCGCGACGGCCATACCTCCCTGTCCTCCCGGAATTATCGATTTCCGGTGCCAAAGTGCGCCGTTAAACCCGCAGCTGCGGGGGCCAATTTTTACCAAAAAATTACAACCGTGACATCCGCAGATTACACAGTTTTGTCACAATCATGGTCTCGGACCGGATCGGTGACTCCCTTGGGTCCCGCGCGTGGTCCATCGGGAGGTCATCATGCTGAAACGTAATATAGTGTTGGCGCTCGGGTTCGCGGCCCTCGCGGCATCGTGGTCGTCCCCCGGAGTGGCGGCCCTCGCGGCCAACGCCCTGGCGGCCAACGCCCTGGCGGCCAACGCCCTGGCGGCCAACGCCCTGGCGGCCAACGCCCTGGCGGCCAACGCCCTGGCGGCCAACGCCCTGGCGGCCAATGCCCTCGCAGCCAACGGCGTCACGACCAATTTCACGACGCTGCAGGCGGTCAGGCTCGCCTTGCCAGACGGCACCGAGGTGAGCTTTCGTTAAGGGAGGCATGAGATTCGCGCGGCGGCCTGCCTGCTGCCGGCGCTGCTCGCCATCCCCCTGTGCCCCGCTATCGGACGAGGCGCAGCGGAGGCGCCGGCGATCGAGGTCGCCGCGACGTCGTTCCGGGTCACTCTGCCGGATGGACGCATCCTCGCTTCCCCAGAGCTGATCGGCGCGGTCCTCGACGTCGCCGACGAGGCCGGCCGGAATATGACCGTACGCATCGATGCGGTGGTACCGGATCCGTCCGACCGTGACGGCGATGTCTGGCTGCACCATTTTTCGGTACGTGACGCCGCTACCGGGGTATGGCGCGACCTGTGCACCACCCCCGGCCCGGACGGCATCGTCGCGGGCTTCCCATTGGCGGGCACCTGGACGAGCGACGGACGGCACCTGCGGGGGTCAGCCGCATTTACCGTCACCTGCGCCGCCGGCGCCATCGGCAAGTGCGTGCGCTTTGGCTACAAGCCCTGGCGCGAGGCTGCCGGGGAGCCGCTCTGGGACTACCATCAGGCCTGCGTCCGCATGGTGCGGGCCGACTATGCCGGCGACGGCGTCGGCTACACCCGCGACGGAACCTTGATCGACCTCTCCGACCGGCTCGGCATCCAGCGGCCCGGGGACGATCCGCCCGACCACGCCCTCGTGTTCGAGGCTGCGTGGGGCCCTGACGGTGCCGTCTGCGTCCGCCGCACGCGTATCCCGGAGCTTCTAACGACGAACGATCTCGCCGAGCGCTACCCGCAGCTGGCTTACAGGATCGGCCCGGATTGCAACGAAGCTGTCGGCGCTTTGCTGTGGAACAGATCCTGACACGGCCGCAGTCGCGGCATTCGAATCGACTGATTTGGCAGGGAGGAAACCATGAGACGCACGAAATGTCTTTTCACCATCATCGGCATCGTTCTAGGGCTCATGACGCCGGGCCGGATGGCATTCGCGGATGACGGCGATCGCTTACCGCCCCTACCGGTGCTCACAGGTCAGTGGTGGCAGTGGGCCTATTCAATCCCATTGTCGCAAAACCCCCTAACCGATGAGACTGGGGACCGGTGTATGATCGGCCAAAGGGGCTCCATATGGTTCCTGGCTGGCGTCGGCAACACCACGGGATTAGCTACACGCACGTGCTCTGTGCCGGAAGATATCCCGCTTTTTTTCCCAGTCATAAACATAGTCAACTTCAACAGTCCGAATCATTGTTTCAATGGTCCAACACCCCTGACGCTTAAGGATCTGCGAAAATTCGTCGCGACGCCTATCGATGGAGTTAGCAACAAATCGCTGAAGGTTGACGGTCAATTTAAAAATAATCTAATTCACCGTGTCCAATCAGAGGTATTCGAGGTTGCGCTGCCGGGCTCCGGCCCTGGCCCTTCCTTCGATAATCTATGTGTTGACCTTCCGGAAGGGATATACTCGCCGGCAGTAGATGACGGATACTATGTATTGCTTGCACCTCTGTCGCGAGGGAACCACACGATTCACTTTCAAGCTGAATCGCATTCAAGTTTCGGAGACTTCACCCAAAACATCACATATAACCTGACGGTCGAGAAGGTCTCTTTGCACTGAGTTGGCGGTCTCCCACCCCCACAACTTCCCCGATCCCCGGCAATGGTGGCGCCCCCTTGCGCGCACGCATATAGACCCAGATCGGATCGTTACGCTTGGCGATTTTGTAAGCTTTGACGTTGAGCTAAGGCAGTGTCGGCGAGCGGGTGTAGCGGCGCCAGGCGCTCATCTGGATCGCCGAGGAGGAGAGTCGAGAGCTGGTGGCGGCGTTTGATAGCCACGCTCCAACCGGCCCACAAGCCGTAGGCCTTGAAAAGAACGTATCATGAACCTAAATAACCCGGCTCATTTTGCCGCGAGCTTCTACGATGTCGAAATCATTAACGATCCGCTTTTGCAGTGCTGCTATCAGCTGTTTCCTAGACCCGGGATTTCGAAATTTCAAAGACTTAGACCTGATCCCCTCTTGCCTCGCGCGCGCGAGGGGCTCGATCGCTTCGCCGGGGGAGGTAAGCGGTACTAAGGCAACGTCGCCGAGCGGGTGTAACGGCGCCAGGCGCTCATCTGGATCGCCGAGGTCAGGCAGTGCACGACGACGGGCCTGGTCTTGACGGCAAAGGCGCGGGCGATGCCGTCGGCGACCTCCGCCTCGTTCTTGATCGTGATGCCCTCGGCGCCAAACGAGCGGCCCCATTGGGCGAAATCGGGGTTGGTCAGCCGAGTGCCGGCCATCAGCGGCCGCTCGGGATAGCGCACATAGGAGTGCATGCCGATCGTGCCGTACATGCCATTGTCGGAGATGATCATGATCGGGTTGGCGCCGTATTGGCGGGCCGTGGCGATCTCGTTTCCGGTCATCAAGGCGCCGCCGTCGCCGACAAACGCGACGATCTGCGTGCCGGGCCGGCGCAACGCCGCCGCCACCGCCATCGGCATGCCCGAACCCATGGCACCCACCACCGAGGCGAGCATGACCTGCCCCTGGCGGAAACCGATATAGCGGTGGACGAAGCTCGCGAAATTGCCGGCGTCGGTCGTCACCGTGGCGTCGGGGGCGAGGTGCTTGTCGACCTCGCAGACGATCGCCGCGAAGTTGACGCCGTCATCGGTCGGCTCCCATTCCTTGGCCAGCAGCTTCCGGTGGATCGCGTTGAGGCCGTCGACCCAGCCGCGGCGCTTCTTCGCGTCGGCCGGCTCCCCGCGCCGCAACAGCTCCTTGAGGACCTCGTAGGCGTTGCATGGCATGCCGAGATCGGGCCGCCACACCCGGCCGACCTCGTTCGGATCGGGCCAAATATGGACGAAAGGCAATTGCGGTTGCGGTGCCGCCGGAAAGCTGTAGGACTGGCTCACCGAGTCGGTCATCCGCTCGCCCAATGCCACCATCAAATCGGCGCGCTTCATCTCGGCGAGCAATGCCGGCGGCACGCGGATCCCCATATAGCCGCCGAAATTCGGATGCGTCGCATCGAAGATCTGTGGCCGGCGATGCGTCGGGCTGATCGGCAATACCCATTCCTCGGAGAGGCGATTGAGGTCGGCGAACACCGTGCCGTCGTGGACCGCATCGGCGAGGAGCGCGGCGCCGACCAGCACCAGCGGCCGCTCGGCTTCGGCCAGCATCCCGGCCAGCCGGTCGAGATCCTCGGTGCGGGGTCCCGCGACGACGCGCGGCCGTGCAGGGTCGACTGCCGCATCGGTCTCGGCGTCGAAGACGTCCTCGGGCACGACCACCGCAACCGGGCCGGGCGTGCCGCTCTGCGCGACATGGAAGGCGCGGGCGATCGCCTCGGACGCCTGCTCCGGCTCGTTGACCTCGATCACCAGCTTGGTCACATCCGACAAGAGGCGCGAGTAGTTCTGCTCCTGCAACGCCAGCCGGCCGAAATCCCGGCGCTCGACCTGTCCGATCAGCATCACGATGGGGGTGGCGTCGTGATAGGCCGAATGCAGCGCCACCATCGCATTCGACAGCCCGGGCCCGCGCGACACCAGGGCAACGCCGGCGCGGTCGCGCAGCCGGCCGTCGGCCACCGCCATAAAGCCGGCCCCGCCCTCGTGACGGCAGACGACCACGCGGATCGAGTTCTTTTCGATCAGCGCGCTGGTCAGCCCGACATAGCTTTCGCCCGGCACGCAATAGACCTGATCGATATCATGCGCTTCGAGGCTTTCGGCCAGCAGGCGGGCGACGGTCTGGGTCATGTCCAGGTCTTCCCATTTGCGATCGAGCCCGTGGGATACAGGAAGTCCATGAACCGAAAAAGGCGCAATCGCGTTCGCTCGTTGCCGTCGGCCCTTGCGGGAGGACCAATCCGATCGCGACTTTGCGTCCGACCCGTCCTCAGCAGCGGCCACGCCGCGATTTCGCGAAGTTTCCCCGAAGTTCCCCGGCTCCCACGTTGGACCCACTTCATGCCACGCGAAGTTGGCGATTTGAGGATCGACCGCAGGCTTCAGACCATGGTCCGCCGGGTACCGCTGCCCGGCTCGCGCCTATTGCGCCGCCCGCAGCGCCTCCGGGGCGCGCACGGGGGCGGCAGGGTCCGGGATATTGAGGAAGAATGCGCAGACGAAAGCGGAGACTAGACCAAACAGCGCCAGCCCGTAGAGCCCGCCGGCATAACTCCCGGTCAGGTCCTTCATAAACCCGACATACCAGGAGCCGAAAAAGCCGCCGAGATTGCCCAGTGAGTTGATCCACGCAATCGCACCGGCCGCCGCCATGCCGGTCAGGAACATCGGCGGCATCGCCCAGAACGGTCCCTTCGAGCCGTAGAACCCCATTGCGGCGATCGACATCCCAACGAGCGCCCACCAGGTGCCCATGGTCATGGCGGCGATGACGAGCCCCGCGGTCGAGACGATGCACGCCGCCAGCAAATTCCACCGCCGCTCGTTCATGCGGTCGGAGATTAAGCCCCAGGTCACCATGCTGATCCCGCCGCAGATATAGGGGATCATCGTCAGCCAGCCGACGGTCATGTTACTGAAATTGCCGAGCGACTTGATGATCTGCGGAATGAAGAACAGCATCCCCAGGCTCGCCGTGACGATGCCGAGATAGTTCAACGACAGCAGCAAGACCTTGGGGTCGATCATCGCCTGCCACAGGCTGAAGGTTCGCACAGCGTCCTTGGCTCTGCGCTCGGCCTGCAAGGTCGTGGTGAGCCAGGTCTTCTCCTCCGTCGACAGGAAGCTTGCCTGCTCCGGTTTGTCCGTCAGCACGAACAATGTGACGATGCCGATCAGCACGGTTGGAATGGCCTCGGCGATGTACATGATCTGCCAGCCCCACAGTCCGAACAAACCGTCCAGGCCCAGCAGACCGGTGGAGATCGGCGCCCCGAGTGCGACGGCGACCGGCAGCCCCATCAGAAAGCCCGAAACGATGCGGGCATGGTGGTAGCTCGGAAACCAATAGGTGAAGTAGAGCACAATGCCGGGGAAAAACCCGGCCTCGGCGACCCCGAGTAGGAAGCGCACGATGCCGAAGCTGGTCGACCCGGTGACCGTGGCGGTGATGCCCGCGAGGATTCCCCAGGTGATCATGATGCGGGCGATCCACAGGCGCGCGCCGACCTTTTCCATGATCAGGTTGCTCGGCACCTCGAAGATGAAGTAGCCCCAATAGAAGGTGCCGAGCGCGAACCCGAAGGCCGAGGCCGACATGTTCAGGTCGTCGCGCATCGTCAGCCCGGCGAAGCTGACATTGATGCGGTCGATATAAGCGAGGAAATAGCTCAGCACCGCAAAGGGCAAGAGCCGCAAATAGATCTTGCGCATTGCGGATTTTTCGACGGCGCTCTCCATCCCTCTCTTCTCCTCGGTCCGAGCCATCGGCCGCTTTTGCCCGGAGCCCCTGGTTTTGGGTCCGGCGGAACTTAACGCGGGGGTGCACGCATTAGTTCTGCCCTTTCCGCGGGTGACCTCTGCTTACGGCGCCGACGCCGTCACAGTGCTCTGATCCTCGTGCTCTCGAGGCCGTTCCGCGGCACCAGCGCGTCGCTGAGCGCCTGGATGTAGCCGTAGCAATAGGCGAAGGCGACGTCGGAGGGGTCGCGGCCGTCGATCTGCGGCACGTCGTCGGGCATCAGCATGTAGCGGTAGCCGGCATCGCGGTAGGGCGAGCGAGCGCGGCATGTTCATGTCGCCCTCGTCGGGGAAGGCCTCCATGAAGTCGAGCTTCTTCCCTTTGATGTTGCGGAAGTGGACGTTGAAGATCTTGGCCCTCTCGCCGAACCAGCGGAACCCGAATTGGCCAAAGCGGCGTCACCTTGGGGGGCGACTTCAGCGACCGGTTGGTAGGGGAGAATAGTGGGGCTCGGGCCGGTGAGGTCGGTCAAGAAGATCGGGTTATGCACGTTGGCGTTAGCCGTCCGGGTGAGCTCTTGGAGCACCTGCATGCGGTACACCATCTGGCGTGTGCCGGTCGGATCCTGGTCGAGAAAATCGGTCAGCGTCTTGATCGCCGCGGTACGAGCTTCAGAACGGCCGACGGTGTACGACGCCAGGAGCGATACACCGATGACTGGCAACGGCGGGATGGAAGATGGCTCTGCGTGGCCGCGAACGTTATAGCGGACGGCTTGTAAGAAGGGCTGATGGAGGGACTGGGGCTCGAGACACACGCGGCGGAGATCGCCGAACCAATCATCGGGTTCCTCGCCAAGTGATCCAACCGCCGTCGGATGCACGAATCGGGTTGATTCCGGCCCAGGCCCTACGATTTCCATGATAGATCGAAATGCGAAGGCCATTTGATGAGCCAGACAGCGCACCATTATTTGATCTTTGAAACCGCAGGGGGCTTCTGCGGCATCGCCTGGAACAAAGTGGGCATCACGCGCTTCCAATTGCCGACAAGAAGCACCGAAGCGACCGAACGAATCCTGCGGCGCCGGATCTTTACCGCCGAGCCGGGCGCGCCCACGCCGGAGGTGGTCGAGGCGGTCGCTGCTGTGAAGCGTTATTTCGAGGGCGAGGCGGTGGATTTTTCCGGTTTCAGGCTCGACCTCGGTGAGCAGGACGCATTCTTCAAGCGAATCTATGCTGCGGCGCGGCGGGTTGGATGGGGCCACACGACCACTTATGGCGCTCTGGCGAAGGAACTCGGCGCCGGGCCAGAGGCCGCGCGCGATGTCGGTCAAGCCATGGCAGAGAATCCGGTGGCGCTGATCATCCCCTGCCACAGGGTCTTGGCAGCCGGCGGCAAGGTTGGTGGTTTTTCCGCGCCAGGCGGCTCGGCGGCCAAGATCCGCATGCTCGAGCTGGAGGGCGTTCATGTCGAGCCACCGCAACCGGCTCAGCAGTCTTTTGGGTTCTAAGCCTGGCGACATTGGGGCAGTGACGGATCTCTGCCTTATACGGATCTCCGGAGATTTCTGGACGCGAGTGTAGGTTCGATCTCGGTGCTCGACAGACTGCAATCAATCTCAAACTCCTCCTTCAATATGCGTTGCGCATCGACCGCACGAAACGCCACTACCCCGTCCCGCTCCAGCGCGGCGCCAGCGACCATGCGTTGCTTGAACCGCGCGCTCGTCACGGCGTCGACCCGGGGCTGTCGACCCGGGCGCGGCCGGTCACGCAATCCCTCAATGCCGTCCTCTTCGTAGCGGTTATGCCAGTCGTAAGCCGCTGACCGGCTCAGCCCAGCCAGCCGTGCCGCTTCCTCATGCTCCATCCCATCCAGCATGTTCGCGATCATCAGAACTCGCTGGCAGACACGACCGCTCTCGCGTCGTGCCAAGCGCCGCAGCTCCGCCGCCCCCGGTTCGCTGCGAAAGAAGTATGCTGGCATCGCCCATCCCCCAAACATGGTGCCCTTGCCTAATCACTCTGCCACATCTGGGGATAACCGGAAGCCAGTGTAACATCGGCCCTGGACGTCAACTCATTAGCACATAGTTGACGCTCGGGACGAGAGATTCCTCCCCACGCGCTGCGCTGAGCAGCACGTAGGGCTCGAACGGCAGCACGACATCATCGGCCTCGTCGCGCACGATAAGGATTGGACGTGGAATGCGGGAGATCCAGAAAGTGCCGTCAGCCGCGCTCGCCCGCTCGTCCCGATAAGTGAGGAAATGCTGAGCCGTCACCGGCGTCTCGATCCCGCCAAGCCAGCGCATCTTGATCGGCAGGATTTCGGCGGATTTGCCGGCTCTCAGAGCGTCGAACGAGGCCTCCGCCAGCGCTTTGTACTTATCCTCGTCCTGGATCAGGATGTGCCGAGACTTCCATGGCAATTTCCCAAACGCGCCAGTCAGAACGACTGCCTTGATCGTGGGGTCCCAATCAGTGGCGGCGTAGTATTGAACCTGTACGGTCCCGAGGCTGTGGCCTATAAGCACAATGGACCGGTAGCCAAGCAGCCCTAACAGTTGCGCCGGCAGCCTCGATGTCGCGATCCACGTCGAAGAAATTGTCGGTGTTCACGTGCTCGTCGTGCTGCCGCGTGTTGATGCTCAGGGCCGCATAGCCCTTGGCCGACAAGCCGCGAGCGAGCGCCCGTAGTGGGAGCGAGGCGAGATTGCCGCCGCTGCCATGGACCTCCACGATCTGCGCCATGCTCACCAAAATCTCCTGTGCGCGACGTCTACGAAGAAGGCTCACGGTGAAGCCGATGAGGCCAGTTTCTAGGGATCACACCCGGGCAGCAAAGAGGAAAACAATTCGTGACATCGAGATCCGACCCCTGGGAATAGCCGAGGAACAGCCAAAGAGGAGTTCGGGATGAAGTCGCTCGTGTTCCAGCAAGTGGAAGTGTTCACCGCCGTGCCGTTCAAGGGCAACCCGGTCGCGATCGTGCTCGACGGCGACGGCTTGTCGAACGAGAAAATGCAGTCGATCGCGGCCTGGACCAACCTATCAGAGACGACGTTCGTCTGCCCTCCGACGGACCAGCGGGCCGACTACCGCTTGCGGATCTTCACTTCCAAGAGAGAGCTGCCGTTCCTCCAGCCGGCTGGTGCAGGAGTGCGGCAAGGGTTTAGTCGACATCAAGATCGACGGCGAGCGGTTGCTGCTGGCGTTACCCGAGCCGCGCTTCCGTGAGCCAACAACCTCAGATATCACTGCAATAGCGGAAGCCTTAGGCGTCACCGCGACCGATATCCAGCGCGCTGCGATCATCGACGTCGGGCCTGTCTGGTTCACGGTCCAACTCGCGAGCGGCGATGCCGTCAGATCACTTGCTCCAGAAATGGGTAAGCTCGCGGCGCTGAACTCGATCGGCATCACCGGCGCCAATGTTTTCGGCCTGTACCCCGAGAGTGCTAATACCAACCTCGAGGTGCGCTCGTTCGCACCGGGCGACGGGGTCCCCGAGGATCCGGTGTGAGGAAGCGGCAATGGGTGTGTTGCCGCGCTCGTACGTCGGGATGGCATCCTGAATATGCGCTCGTATGTTGCCAGTCAAGGCCGGTGCCTCGGCCGCGACGGCTTGGTCTATATCCAGTTTGAGGACGGCACGATCTGGCTCGGCGGCCGCGCGGTGACGTGCATCGAAAGTGTATTGCACACCTGAGCGCTGAACGAGCGTTCGGATCAGGTCAGTCGAACGGCTCAATTCGACCCTTCTCGGTCACTCAGCTTCGCATTCGGGACCGCTCTTCCTGCCCTTAAGAGACCTTCCCGACTGGCTGGCGAGCCGAGCGACTTGGGTCAAAACTGGACGTCTGGGTTATGTCCAAGCCCCTGAACGAAACGCACAAATGCGTAAGCCGATCTTCTGATCCTAAAGCGACACCGTCTCAGGCGGGGTCATCGTTGGCAGTTCGTTCATGATCGTACGGAGCTTGGTGTCGGTTTCGGGCTCGAAGCTGCTGTGCCCGGCCGTTGTGATGAAATAGTTGACCGCGTTATTGCCGGCGCTGCGCAAGGCCCGCACGAGGGCTTCTGCCTGGTAGAGATGGCACACCCGGTCGTAACGCCCATGCACGACATTGACCGGGATGTCCCTCAGTCGG
>Ga0210406_10001609_pt1 | contig 27192 bp, 22 predicted proteins | sample IncBWC30MmetaG_FD_155454 | JGI IMG/M metagenome (GOLD analysis project Ga0210406, IMG submission 155454) | Forest soil microbial communities from Barre Woods Harvard Forest LTER site, Petersham, Massachusetts, United States - Inc-BW-C-30-M | ecosystem: Environmental > Terrestrial > Soil >... | reverse complement strand
GGCAAACGCGACTAAAAAGAATTTCTCAATCCACGCAATGAACTCTATCGCAAACGCCAAATGGCCAAGCATCCTCCCACTCGCGCCGAAGCCCTCAAGCTAATGGCCAAGCACCCCAATCTCATTCGCAGGCCGTTACTAATTCGCGGCTCACAAATCATCATCGGCTTCAACGACCCCGCCTACCGCAACCTGGCAACGCGCTCGTAAATCGCTCCTGTTGTCCCGAGCCTGATGACGCGCTCTAGGCTTTTCCGATCCATCCGCACGCCGTTCACCGGAAGGGCCGTTTGGAGTGCGGCGGCTAGCCGCCGCTTTGCGATCCAAATGGCTCCTCGCCGACTGGCGTTCGCAATCCTCTTCTCTTAGCCCTGCTCTCTGAACCCTGATATCTGATCCCTGCTGCCCGCCCCAGCTGTTCTACAATATCCTTCCAATGACACCTCTCTCCGAACGCATCATCATCCAGCAGGGCGACCTCACCGAAATGGACGTCGACGCCATCGTCAACGCCGCCAACAACGATCTCATTCTCGGCGGCGGTGTGGCCGGCGCCATTCGCCGCAAGGGCGGCGACGAAATCCAGCGCGAATGCGACGAATTCGGAAGCATCCCCGTCGGTTATGCGGCCATCACAGGCGGCGGCAAACTCAAGGCGCGCTACGTCATTCACGCCGCCAGCATGAGCCTTAGCGGCACCGCCACCACTCCCAAATCGCTCAGCACCTCCACCGCACATTCCCTTCGTCTCGCTGCCGAACGAAAACTCAAAACCATTGCGTTTCCCGCCGTTGGCACCGGCGTTTCCGGTTTCCCCATGGACGAGTGCGCGCGCATCATGCTCGCTGAGGTGGTCAAGCACCTGAAAGCCGGTTCCTCTATAGAATCCGTTTACTTTGTCCTCTTCGATTCCGCCGCTTGCGATGTCTTCCAGCTCATCTGGCAACAACTGCAAAAAGATCTCGCCTCCGGAGCCGTCTCCGCGTGACCCCTCTTGCTTCTCTTCTCGCTGAGCGCATCCGTCGTTTTGGACCCATCACCTTCGCCGAATACATGCGCGAGTGTCTCTACCACCCTGTGCATGGTTATTACAGTCGTGGTGAATCGAAGCGTTTCGCCGACTACTACACCAGTGTCGATGTCCATCCCATCTTTGGCCGCTTGCTGGCTCGCCAATTCGCCGAAATGTGGCAGCAGCTTGATCGTCCCGCCGAATTTCTTCTTGTCGAAGCTGGCGCTGGCGTGGGCCGGCTCGCCGGCCACATCCTCGAATTTTCTCAAGCCAAGCTTCCGGAGTTTTACCACGCTCTTTGCTACATCGCTGTCGAGCGCTCGCCTTCCCGCTGCGACCAGCTTGCGGCTCGCCTCTCCCGCTTCGTCCAGGAAGGGAAGTGCCGCCCATCCATCGAAATTCCCGCTCGCATTCCCGCGGGCTGCCTCTTCTCCAACGAGCTTCTCGACGCGCTCTCCGTCCACCGCGTCCTTCAACAACAGAACTCTCTAAGCGAAATTTTCGTCACCTGGGATGGCACTCGCTTCTCCGAACTCCCTATGCCTGTTTCCACTTGTGCCATCACCGAATATTTCGTCGCACAACAAATCTCGCTTCAGGATGGCCAGCACGCGGAAGCCGGCCTCGAAGCCTGCGACTGGATCAGCGAAATCGCTCGCCGCATCGATCATGGCTTCGTGCTTACGATTGACTACGGCCACGAAGCCGCCGACCTGTTCGATTCCCACCACATGGCAGGGACAGTCCTCGCCTACGCCAATCATCACGCCAACGAAGACTTCTATGCTGCCCCCGGCACGCAGGACCTTACCGCGCACGTCAATTTCACCGCGCTACGTCTGTGGGGCCAGCGCCACGGTCTCGAAACTCTCGGCCACGTCACGCAAACCGCTTTTCTTCTCGCGCTAGGCAAGGGAAACGATTTCGCCGATCTCTACGACGATGGCATGGACGATACCGCTCGCCTTTGTGCCCGCCTCCAACTCAAAACCCTGATCTTCCCCGAAGGCATGGGCGAACGCTTCCAAGTCCTCGTCCAACAAAGGGCCCTCCCCTCCGCCCGCCTAACCGGCCTGTCTCCGTTGTAGAGGCGGCTTTAACGCCATCTTGCATTGTTTTGCTTTTGTAGGGACCGCCTTCTGAGGCGGTCCGCCAACACAAATATTAGCTAGGTCTTGCGCCCGACCTCTCTCCTGCGGCGCCCTTTGCTTCGGCGTTTTCTTGTTCTTTGCGTCTATCGTTCTCTGTCTTACAATGTCCGCCTTTGGAGGACATCACCATGCATCCTTTCCGCAATCCCTCCCGTCGTGATTTTTGCCGTCTCACAGCCGTCGCCGCCGTCACTCTTTCTCATCCCGATTTCTTCGTCGCGGCTCAACAACCGGCGGCCACTGAACCCAAGCCCAAGGTTCTCACCCCCGACGAATCCTTGCGCGAACTTCTCGCCGGTAATCAACGCTTCGTGAAGGGGCAGATCGTCAACCCCCGCCGCAGCCCTGCGGATTTCAGTCCTCTCGCTAAAGCTCAATATCCCGAAGCCGTCGTCATCACCTGCTCCGATTCCCGCGTCTCTCCCGAAATCCTGTTTGACGTTGGCGTCGGCGATCTGTTCGTCGTCCGCGTCGCTGGCAACGTGGTCGACGGCGCCGGGGTTACCGTCAAGGGCAGCACGGAGTACGCCATCGCCGAACTCAACGTCCCGCTCGTCCTCGTTCTCGGCCACTCCAACTGCGGCGCCGTCAAAGCCGCCATCCAGCACATCAACGCCAAGGATTCTCTCCCGGGTGCCATCAACGGCTTGGTCGAACTCATCAAGCCCGCCGTCACCCAAAGCAAAGGCCAGCCCGGTGACCCGCTGGAAAACGCCATCATTCAAAATGTCAAAAATGGAGTCACACGCCTGGAAGGTCTGGAACCGATCCTCGCCCCTCGCGTGAAAGAAGGTAAAGTGAAGGTAGTCGGCGCCCTGTACGACCTGAAGTCCGGCGCCGTCACCCTCACCACCTAGGGTTACGTGGCGGTTTGAAGGCATTGGCCTACGGTCGACTCGAAGCTGCATTGCCAAGAATTTGTGTTGGCGGACGGCCTCACAAGGCCGTCCAGAATCAACATTTACAAAAAAAGGGGAAGGGAGGGGGAGGTTACCTTTTAACTCACACTACTCTGCCTTCAGCTTCTTCAACATTTCGACAGCATTGCTATTGTTCGCATTCAGCTCCAGCGATTTCTCATAGTTCTTGATCGCCAATTCCTTCTCCCCATTCGCCAGGTACGCCTCGCCCAGACTGTCATAGGTATTTGATGAATCTGGGTGCAGTTCCACATTCAACTGAAACATACGGATGGCGTCCTCCGTTTTCTTCGCCGCCAGCGCTTGGTAGCCCGTCCCATTAATCGCATCCTCGGAAATTTGCCCTCGCTGAAGAGTCGGCCAAAATTCCGCGATGGCCGCTTCAGCACCTTTTTCCCGAGCCGCTTTTGCGAATCGCATCGCTGGCGAATCGTAACGATCGTATTTTAGCCAGTGAAACGCTGGTTGCTCTCCGCCGATCGCTATCTGCACAACTTCGCTCGCGATGGACAAACCGTTCGCTCCGTTCGCAAACATCGCCACTGCGATTTTCTGTTTTGGGAACGCTACCACATAACACTTGAAGGACCCGTTGTCGCCCCAATGCCACAGTGATTCGCCTTGTTTGGTTTCTTGGATGCCGATTCCCAGCCCCCAAAACACGCTCTTCGATACCTCCTTTGGCGCGCGTTCCGTGCAATTCGTGCACGTCGGATCCACCGGAATCTGCGGCCGCTCCATTTCCCGCAATGTCTGCGGCTTTAAGCCGGTCCCATTCAATAGCGCCCCAACAAACAATGCGTAGTCCCCAGCCGTTGTGTGCAGGCTAGCGGCCGCGTTCGCCTGGTTCGGTTTCCGTTTCTCGCCCGGTTGCCCACTTGCGTCGTGCCCGGTGGCCGTGCGTGCGTCGTAGTCCGGCCGCCACAGATAACTGCTGGTCTTCATCCCCAAAGACTGAAACACGGCTTCCGTCATGTAGTCGTTCAACGGTTTTCCAGTCACCTGCTCCACAACCTTAGCTAGATAAACAAATCCCTCGCCCGAATAGCTGAATCGCTCTCCCGGTGTGAAGTGAATCGTCAGAGGATTCCCGTCCCCCCTCCAGTTCGGAAATCCTGTTCGGTGACTCAAAACAATTCGTGCCGTGATTTTTTCCAGCCGCGCATTTCCGTCGATGTACGGCTTAGGCAGATACCGTGTTAGCGGTGCGTCCAGGTCCAGCTTTCCTTGATCCACCAGTTTCAGCACGCCATACGCAAATACCGGCTTACTCAGCGAAGCCGCTTCAAAGACCGTATCCTCGGTCACGGCCTGCCCGGTTTCTGCGTTGCGTACACCGAATCCCTGCACCCAATATGTTTTTCCGTCTCGAATCAACGCCAGCGCAAGGCCGGGGACCGAACTCTCCTTCAGCAATTCCGGTATGCGCTTCCGCAGCGCGGCAATTGTTTCCTGATCCGGCTTGTGTAAAGGTGGTTCGGTTCTTGCTGCAAGGGTCTGTGCGTGCAGCGAACAGGGCCCTAAAATCGCTAGCGTTGCGACCAGCAACGCAAGACTCAGACAATTTCTCATTGCCCACCCTTCAGATTGGACGAACAGCGCCCGCAAAAGTCCCGCTTTCACACACCATCGCTCGCATGCTTTTCGTCCGATAAGACGCACGCAGCAGGGGATTAGTTCCGTTGCCGCATGTTGGAAGCGGCTGCTTAGATCGGTTTGAAGAAATACGCTACTGATTCGGTGGCGGTGGCTTCTTGAATGTCGGCTTATCGCCGGAAGCCGGCGGAGGCACATCCGCTTGCTTTTGCTGCTGCTGCGCGGCCTCTTTGTTCGACGGCGTAATTGGCGGCATTCCCGCTTCCGTGTAGGGTTTTTTAACCAGTGCCTCCACCACGTCCTGCGCGCCGCCGGTGTTGTCGTTGGTCGAGCGGGCCTTGCTGTACTCGTTCAGCGCGCGTTCCCGCTGCCCCAGCAAGTCAAAAATCTTGCCCAGGTAAATGTGACTCCAAACTTCGGTCCACTTCTCCGAAGGCTCCGGCACCGTCGCCAGCGCCTCGCGAAATGCATTGGCCGACGCCTGATAGTTCTTTTGATAGAAGAATGCCTCACCCATCCTGAAATTTGCCAGTGAGCGATTTGGCTGAATCGATAGTGCCTTCTGATACTGCAGAATCGCGTCGTAGTATTTACCCGCTTCCGCCAATTCTTCCCCGCGCGCGATGGCGGCCCTGGCTCGCAGATTTGGCGTGCTCTTCAGCACGTAATTGTTCGGATCAACCTTAATCCCGCCCGGCTTCGGACGTCCAAACGTTTCCACCGTGAAGTCGGAATCCGTTCCCGTAACATCGATCCACTTTGTTTCGGGATTTCCTTCCGTGTCGATCCTTATTTGCATCGGCATATGGAAGGTGTCCAGCGGTTGGTGAACTTTGCCGACCACGCGGAATCCTTTTCGCGTCCGGTACACCACGTATTCCAGAGAAAACTCCGGAATCCCGGTGGAGTTTAGCCACTGCGCAAAATATCCTTCCAGGTTTGGCGGCCCTTCATTCGGTTTAGCCGCCGCGGTTGCCGTGGCAACCGCCAGGGCCTCGAAATCCTGAATGGTTGCCGTCTTGCCTTGGTACTTCGCATAAAAGCCGTGCAGCAACGACCTAAACGGGACATCGCCCATCTGCACCCGCAGCATATGAAACAGCATCGCGCCCTTGTTTAGCACCACCGATCGGTACTCACTCGAATAGGGAGCCAACCGTGCCGCTTGCGCCACCGGCACCGAGCCCTCGTACATCAGCGCACCTACCGCGAAATCATCAATCGTCTTCAGGCCCGCCTCTTTTCCAAAGGCCTGTTCCGCATACAGCTCCTCGCAGTATCGCGCCAGTCCATCGGTGATCCAAACATCGCCGGCAGACGCGGGCAGCACCTGGATACCCCACCACTGCGTCGCAGTCAGCCGGCTCATTTCCCGATCGCTCAGCTTCGGATCCCATGCGCGCTGGCTCAGCATGATCACTCCGGGCGCCGCGAAATCCCGCAGCGTTCCGTTGGGCAATTGAATGACCGTCATGTTGGGATCGGGCAGCGACCCGAACAAATCCGAAAAGACGATCTCCTGATGCGCTACCACGTTCGCGAACTCCTGCGCCCTTCCCGAATACTCTCGCGGTGCATAGACCGCCACGTCGATCCCTTCGGCTTGTTTTGGGTTTAACTGCAGCGGACCAGCCACGAACGACCCGCTCGCCTCAGCCTGGTCGCAATGAAACGTGTACATCAGCCGGCTTCCCTCGGCAGACGACTTCGGCTTCATTGGTTGAGGGGACTCCGCCTTCCCTGTGCCTGCCACTGCCATGGTATCCGGCACATTCAGCTTAAAGGTCCCCGTATAGCGGTTCGACGGATAATTAGTCAGGGGGAACCACCGTGAAGGCAGCAGCAAATACACCCAGTCTTTTCCGACCGATGCCACGCGCACGTTCGGCACCGGGCTATTCTCTTCGTTGGCCAGGAATCCGCCGTAGGTGAACGTCAGCGACACGGTTTTCCCCGCGCCAATCGGCTGCGGCAAAGTCACATACACGAACAAGGGGTTGTCGTTTTCTCGCTGAAACTGCAGTTGCTTTCCGTCCGGCCCCTTCACTTCCTTCACATCCAGGTTTTCATGCAGCTCCACGCGCACGTTTTGCGACACTTCCTGTGCCCGGAATTCCACCTTCGCAATCGCGTTGATGCCCTGCGATGCCGTATCGACATAGGTCGAAACTTCGTATTTCTCGGCCAGGAAGCTGGGGGCTCGCGGTTCCTGCGCCCTTGTCCGTACTCCGGCAAGAGCCGTCAACAGCAGGATGGCCGGCGCCAGCCCAGCCCATACCTTTCCACGTCGCGTCATCGCATTCCTTTCGGGAGCACCATCGTGGGAACTATATATAGGATAACAATGGCTCATGAAGCGTTGCCAGCGTCTCCTCCCAGCAAACCGGCAATCAGCTCTGCCGCCCGTTCCACCGCACTCGGGGGCCCTAGTCGCCTTCTCACCTCTTCCAATCCTTCGCGTTGGGTTGCTCGCGCATTTGGTTCTTGCAGAAGCTGCAGCGTCTCTGCGGCCACTTTTTCCGGGGTGAAATCGTCCTGCACCAGTTCCCGAACAACTTCCCTCTCGGCGATCAGGTTGACCATCGAAAAATACGACGTCCGCATCAGCGGCTTTGCCAACGTTGCTGTCAGCGGCGACACCCGGTACACCACCACCATGGGTACATTCAACAAAGCCGCCTCTAGCGTCGCGGTCCCGCTGGACACAATTGCGGCGTCCGCAGCGGCCAGTGCGTTGTACGTTTCCCCTTCGACAATGCGCAGCGTCAACCCGCCCGGCCACCCGCTCTTGATTTGTTCCGCGATTTTGGGATGCGCCGCTGCCACCACGAATTGCGCCGGCTTTTTCCCGTTGATTCGCGCGCACGTCTCCTGCAAAACCGGGAGATGGTGGGTCAACTCACCGGTTCGGCTTCCCGGCAAAATTGTTACCAGGGTTCGCGCCGCATCCAGTCCGTGCGCTTCGCAAAACTGCTTCCGGTCTTTCGTTGCCTGCACCGCTCCTACTAGCGGATGTCCGATAAAATCGGTGGCAACCCCGGCGTCGCGAAAGAATTTCTCTTCAAACGGAAAGATACACAGTGCCTTTACGAACCGGCGCCGGATCAACTTGGCACGCCATGGCCGCCACGCCCAGAATTGCGGGCAGATGTAATACACATTGCGAATTCCGCGCGACTGCAGCTTGCGCGCCAGCCGCAGATGAAACCCAGGGAAGTCCGTCAAAATCGCCAGCGCCGGTTTTCGTCTCTCCGCTTCCAGAACCATTCGCTCCATTGCTTTTCGCAAGGAAGGGAGGTGCTTCACAATTTCCGTAATGCCTACGACTGCTACTTCGGAATAATCGGTGATGATTTCCACGCCGGCTTCCCGCATTTGCGGTCCGCCCATCCCGAAGATTTGAACGTCCAGGCGGGCCTGCAGCGCTTTGGCCAGACGCGCAGCATACATGTCTCCGGAAGTTTCCCCGGCTGAAAGAAGGATTGGAATGGATGGCATTGTGAGATGGACGGCTAGTCACTGGCTGGCAACGGCGTCGGGAAAGGCGTCGTTCCTGCGGCACGATGATTTCCGTTGGCGTCGTGCAGTTCCTGCTCCTTATACTGCAACTGGTACAGGCGATAATATATTCCCCGTTGCGCCAGCAAATCCTGGTGAGCGCCCTGTTCCCGCAGACGTCCCTTGTGGAATACCAGAATGCGGTCGGCGTGTTGAATGGTGCTCAGGCGGTGAGCAATCACCAGCGCGGTTCGTCCTGACAGCAAGCGGTCCAGCGCTTCACGAATCTGCAATTCCGTTTTGGTGTCAACGCTCGAGGTCGCCTCATCCAGAATCAGGAATCGCGGATTGTGCGCCAGCGCTCGCGCAAAACTGATCAGTTGCCGCTGTCCCACGGATAGCGTCGACCCGCGCTCGTTCACTTCGCTCGCCAAGCCTTCTGGGAGCCCTTGCAAATAGTCGCCCAGGCCGACTTCTTGCAGGGCATGTTCGACTGCTTCGGCCGTGATCCCCGGCGTTCCCAGACGCACGTTCGATTCCATCGTTCCGGTGAAGAGAAAAGGGTCCTGCAGCACGATGCCGAAGTTCTTGCGCAGTTCTTGCATGTTGAGCAGCCGTATGTCCACGCCGTCCAGCAGAATCTGCCCGCGCTGAATGTCGTAAAAGCGCAGCAGCAACGAGATCAACGTGGTTTTCCCCGCTCCTGTGTGGCCCACGATTGCGAAGTTCTGCCCAGGTTCGACGCGGAACGAAACATCGCGCAGCACCCAGTCTTCGTCCTGCGGTTCTTCCACGTTGCGGTAAGAGAACCACACGCCGCGGAACTCGATCTCCCCGCGCGGCGCCACCTGGATCTGCGCATTCGGATTTGTGTCGACGGTGATGGGTTCATCCAGCAGCTTGAAGATCCGTTCGGAAGCAGCCATGGCCGACTGCAGGATGTTGAATTTTTCGCTCAAGTCCTGGATGGGCCGGAAGAAGCGTTGAGCGAACATAGTGAACTCGATCAGCACGCCGAGTGAGAGGGCGTGGCTCAAAATCCGGTTCCCGCCGGACCAGTAGATGAGCGCGATGGTTGCAAAACTCAGGAACTCCACCGCCGGATAGAACAGCGCGTACGCCAGAATTGCGTCGCGCCACGCCAGCATGTTGTCCTTGTTGCGTTTCGAAAACTCTTCGCGCGCCTTTATTTCGCGGTTAAACAGCTGCACCACGCTCATCCCGGAAATATATTCCTGCAAAAATGAATTGATTCGCGCGATGGCCGTGCGGATTTTCCGGTTTGCATCGCGCACGTATTTGCGGAAAATCAGCGTTACCACCAGGATGAACGGCAGCACCAGCATGGTGTCCAGCGCCAATCTCTTGTCAATCCAGAACAGCAAACAGGCCATCACCGCCAGCAGGAAGAAATCATTGATCATCGTCACGACGCCGGCGGCGAACAGATCGTTCAACGCGTCTACGTCGGTGGTCACGCGGGTCATCAACCGGCCCACAGGATTCCGGTCGAAATAGCCCATCGGCAGGCGCTGCAGGTGCCCGAAAATTTGCGTGCGCATGTCGTACATGGTCTGCTGACCGACGCGCTGCATGATGCGGATTTGAGTGTATTGCGCCAGAAAATCAAAAATCAGCACGGCCAGGTAGACGACGCTAATCAAAATGACGCCGTGCCAGGCGGTGATCATCGGAATGGCGCCGCCAGCGCCGGGCACCAGGAATCGGTCGATGACACGCTGGAATAGAATCGGCGGCGCTAGTTCCAGCGGCGTCACTATCGCCACCAGGGCCAACGCGAGAATCACCCGCCAGCGGTAAGGCCGCAGGTACTCCAGCAGCCGCTTCATCAGCCGCGCGTCGTACGCTTTACCGAGTGCCTCTTCTTCGTGACCGGTGCTCATGCGCGCTCGAGTTCTTCTTCCAGCAACTGCTTCTGATACAAATCGGCGTAGTATCCCGCGCGTTCCAGCAGCTCATCGTGGGTGCCATGCTCGATGATTTCCCCGTCCTTCAGCACCACGATCTGGTCCGCATCCCGCACCGTCGACGTGCGGTGCGCAATCAGAATTGTGGTCCTTCCGTGCATCACGCCGCGCAGGCGCCCCAGGATTCTCTCTTCTGTCTGCGTGTCCACGGCCGAAAGGGAATCGTCCAGAATCAAAATCCGCGGGTCGCGCACCACCGCACGGGCGATTGCCGACCGCTGCTTCTGTCCGCCAGACAACGTGATTCCGCGCTCTCCCACCATGGTTTCGTATTTCATTGCAAACGCGTCGACATCTCCGTGCAAGTCGGCGATGTCTGCCGCTTCACTGACGCGGGCCGGTTCGTGGTTGGGCAATCCAAACGAGATGTTTTCTCCCACTGTTTCGCTGAACAAGTACGTATCTTGCGGCACGTAGCCAATCGCGCGCCGCAATGTTTCCAGCGGCCACTCGCGGATGGTATGGCCGTCGATCAGGATTTCGCCTTCCGGAGCCTCCCAAAGCCGCGCGATCAACGCTGCCAGCGTTGTCTTGCCGCTTCCCGTCGGCCCCACAATCGCGAGCGTCGACCCTGCGGGTATCTTCAGATTTATGTTTTTCAAGACTGGGCGTGCTTCCTTGGGGTGTCCGTTGGTGCCGCTGGCCCCGTTGCCGGAAATTGTGGTGGGATAGGTAAACGTCAAATTTCGGAATTCGATGTTGCCTTCAACTCTACTGCCCTCGGCAAGCTTTGCGCCGCGGTCATCAATCTGCGGCTTCGCGGCCAGAATATAGTTCAATCGGCCCATGGAAGCAGCGCCGCGTTGAAAAATATTCGTCACCCAGCCGAGCGCGATTATGGGCCACACCAGAAATCCCAGGTAGGTATTGAAGGTGATCAGCGCGCCCAGCGACATTTGTCCATGCAGGAACCGGTAACCACCTTGCCACAGCACAATCAGGAATGTGGTGCCGATCATCGCCTGCAGCGACGGCATGAACATGCTCCACGTGCGGATCAGTTGCACGTTTCGCGCAACGTACTCGCGGTTGGGTGCGTCGAACCCTTTCATCTCCGCGCTTTCCTGCGCGTACGCGCGGATTACTCGCACCCCCGATAAATTCTCTTGTACCCTGGCCGAAAGCGTCGCTAGCGATTCCTGAATTTTTTCGTACAGCCGGTGGATCACTTGCCCGAAGTACCACACGGCGACGGCCACGGCTGGCACTGGCAGCATCACCCATAGCGTGAGCGAGGGGGACAACCGCACCATCAACGCGATCGCCAGTACCATGGTCACAATCGTGGTGCCGCTGTACATGATCCCCGGACCCAGCACCATGCGCACCGCGTTCAGGTCGTTCGTTGCGCGCGACATTAATTCGCCCGTGCGGTTGCGCACGTAAAACTCCGGTTCCATCACCAGCAGCTTGTCCAGTAAATCGCTGCGAATATCAAATTCGATGTCGCGGGAAATTCCGATCAAAATCCACCGCGTAACGAAGGACATCACGCCCTTCAGCGCGATACACAGCACCATCACCAGGCAATAAAAACCCAGTGTTCGCCGGCTGTCGGGTTGGTAGTACGGCACCAGGTTGCCCAGCCAGTCGGATCCCACCGCTCCCGTGACGCCATGCATCGGATGGGAAAATGGCCGTGGACTTCCCGCTAACGCGTCGGTGATGATTCCTGTTGCCAGCGGCACGATGTTGCCGATGATGCCCATCAGCGCCAGAGTCAAGAGTCCCAGCGCGATTGCACCTTTATACCGCCCCAAGTACGGCACCAGCCCGCGGAGGTTCTGCCAAGTCGATTTCTTCGACTGGTTCGTCGCTGCTTTTCGCGGAGCTGTTGCCGCCGTGCTCATCGCAGAGTGGACCTCGGATTATCGAGCGTTGCTGCCTCGCCCAGGAAATGCTGGTATGAAAGGTCCATCGACTGGTAGCGCTTCGTCGCCGGATTCCACCGGACAGCGATCGGCAAGGTTCGTTCGCTCGACCCAGCTTTGACCGGTGTGAAGTATAGCGACATGCCTTTTTCCGGGCTTTCTTCGTACTGCAGCTTCCATCCGGTTACTGCTTGCAGCGGCGTCAAACCCAGATAGCCCTTCGAGTTTTTCAGGTGCTCGTCGGCCCGCACCAGCTCTACCCACTTGCCGTCGTCATTTTCGGCAACCACGGCTCGTGTAACCACCGTTCCCGCTACCACGCTTTTGGGTGTATTGGGGACCACGTTCGCCGCCAGCAATTCTTGCTTGCCATTTTTGGCCAGGTCGCCATACAGCAGTACTTGGGCATCGCTTCCCAGCAGTTTCTTCGCTACATCCTGAATCTCTTCGGGAATCGCCGGCGTCTCAGGCTTCTTCTCCGCTTCCGGCTTCTTCTCGGCTTCCGCGGCGGGCTTGGGTGCTTCTGACCCGCAGCCACCCAGCATCAGGACGAGCACCACAACAGCAAAAAGGGAGCGGAACATTCAGGTCCTTTCTCAAATAGACGTACGCCGCGCACGAGTGTAACTACGAAATTCGACCACAAGTCGTTTCTTTACAAGCTCGGCGCGGCCAAGGTTATTTCTACCACTCGCCCGGCCTGCCCGTCCTTTTCTCTGGTGCAAACCACTTCCATCACTTGGGGTACATCAGGGCCGGCCCAGTCGAAGGCGTAGTACCACAATTCTAACGGCTGGCCGTCTTTCGTGCTAGGACTCCGCGAATCCGGCGCACCATAGAGGCTTGTCAGGCGCTCAACCGGATCGCCAAGGGCTAGACCTTTCCCGGTTGTCCAGAGGTTTTTCAAATTCAGTCCCTCTCCTTTTTCGACGCTGACGGCGGTGGAGGTGGTCTGGAGGTAACAAGGGATGGGGATATTTTTTGCCTGGTGCGAGGGCGGGGCTTGCGGGTGCCCCTTGCCAAAGGTACTGTCCGACACAATAACCGCGCGTACCGCCGTACGCGCGTCAAGGTCCAGCGTCATCTTCCAGTCACCACAGCTCCAAAAGATCACTCCATCAGTCGCGCTCATATTCTTCGTGCCGAATTTGGTTTTGGCCTTGCTGACACTGTCCCGCCCGGGCCGAAGTCCCGCTAGCGTCAATTCATTCGCTTTCTTCGCCGCTGTTGCTTTGGGCGTGGGCTTCTGTCGAGCCTCACCCCTGAAGGGGTGAGCTACAGTTTGGACGGTGGCGATCATGGTTACCAGGCACAACGCGCAAAATGCACGCTCGCCAAAATGCGCACCGCGGCCACTGCACAATCGAGGCAGGCCTGGCAATCGCGCCGGCCGATTACCTTTGCGCCAGAATGGCATCGAGCCGCGCCTCAAAATTGTCTTCTCCCTCGCTCAACAGTTCGCTTCGTTCCACCGGCAATGCTGCCTCGATCGCTTCCACCCAACTGAATAGTTGTTGGATGTTCTCGCGGGTCTTTGCGTGATACTGCTTCAGGTTCTCGCTGCTGCTGCTCATCCAGCTCCGGAAGGTCTTTTCCAGTGGATGATCCGAGGTTGCAAAGGGATTCTTTGCCGCGCCCGGAGCCAGCAATCCCGCGTGGCCCGTGAAAAGATGCTCGAATCCCAGGTCTGCCACGAAGTTGCCCGTGCTTGCGGCGATGCCATCGTCAAAGAGCGGTCCCTGGCACATCAGTTCCAGCGGAAGGGGCTCCTTTTTCCACTGCAACGTCTCGATGTCGAAGTTCCACATATCCCACTTTGCGTCCACGACGTACGCGGTGTCTGGGGCCAAGTTCGGCGCCGCGAGCGCGGCCACTTCGGCGGGACCAAATTTGCCAGTCTTCAGGTCCCACTCGGCGATGGGTGTTTCGGTGCCATCGATGGGTTGCACGATCAAACGCTCGAATCCCGGGCCCGATTCCGCAACGGGAGCGGTGGCGAGGAATCGCGCGAATTGCACGATCATCGTTTGTTCATTGAAGTCGCGCGTCCAGACGCGCACGTAAGCCCGGTTCGCCATAGGCAATCCGATGAATTATACAAGGCTGCGGCTCCCCGGCGCCAACGCTGGGTGGAGCTCATACGGTTACGACTTTGGCGGGTCTTCCGGTAAACAGCGGGCAGGCAATCTCCGAACCACGCTCAGTTTTTGCGGAGAAAAGCAACGCCGTGAAACTTTCTCTTTCCATGTTTCCTCAGAGCGAGCAGGAAATAGGAGGAGCAAACTCCATTCGCGATGCCCGTTTCGACGACGCATGAAGGCTCGAAAGCATGGATTGTTGCGTACTGATTTAAGACCTTTTTTGCGTACAGTCGGGGCTGACCCTGGAGAGTGCACGGAACTCTTCAGCGACGCTGGCAATATGCGCAGCAAATTCAGGAGAATTGCTAGGTTCATCCAGGAATCCCCGAATGGCGCGAGGAGAAACGCCGCACATCCTGGCAAGAAACCGCTCGTCACTGACGTCAATTCGCCCTCGTCGATAGGGCATAACGCGGATTCTTGAGTGCAAAGCTTGCGCGCGCGCGAATATTTTGCAGTAGCCATTTCATCTGAACGTCAGCATAGCATTGCCCGAGTAATTTCCGAAAACAAACGGCTTGAGGAAACCGTAGACAGCGATGTGGAGGGTTACGACTTCGGCGGGTTCTTTCCGGTATCGAACCCCATGGCAATTTGCTGCCGCCCTTCGCGCAGCGTGTCCCCGAAACGGGAGAACACCTCCGACGAGGCTTCGCGCAATCGTTCTTCCGCCGTTGCCGCGATCTTCGCAATCACGTCTCGAGATTGATGATCGAGTGTCGCCACGGTTGCCACCATCCATGAATTCGATATATTTTCCAGCCGGTCCCGGTAGCCCGCTGCGGATTCGTCGCTGATTTTCCCAAACGTCTCGCGTAACTCTCCGCGTTTTGTTTCGCTTTTCGTTTTCCAGGATTCCAGCAGGGACGCGAAACTCGTCCTGACCTCTTCCTGCGCTTCACTCAGGCTCTTCTCGACAGCCCCGGTAACCCCGGCGTGGAATCGCCGCAGGAATTCTCCCTGCTCAGCGGAGACACGTTGGGTAATCTCTTCTCGCGTGGCGTCCAACCGTTCGCGCGACAGTTCCACCGATTTGGTCATCAGCGCCGCGAATCCTTCGAGTTCCTGCCGGGCGTTTCGCTGAATCTCATCTGTAAACGCCGCTGCGGTGGTGTCCGCAGCCTCAGCCAAGAGCAGTCGCACTCGTGCAAAGGCATCGTGCACGGTCTCGTCGATTTTCTGATGGGTTTGCCCAATGTAAGCCTGGCTCGATTGGCTCAGCTCCGTGGCGAACGAGCTGGATAGTTCTGCGGCCTTTTCTCGCAGGTGATTTTCCGACTGATCCACGAGCTTTTCGGTTATGTTTTGCAGCTGGGTCTGGGCCTTCTTCTCGTACCACTCCGCCGACTTGAACATTTCCTCCAGAGCGTGGTGTTTCGAATCCGCGGTCCGATTCTCCAGTTCTTCCAGGTTCCGGTTCGTAATGGTCTGGGCAGATTCGCTCAACAACTGCTCCACGCTTCCCAGATTTTCGCGGAACCGCGCCATGGACTCTGCGAACGCGTCATCCGCCGACGCTCGAATGCGGTCTTGCTGCATGGTCATCGCGGCATCCAGCAGCGACCGTCCCCCGGCCAGGCGGTGTACCGCCTCCTCGGCTTGACGCACGTGCGGATTCACCAACGCGGCAATTTGTTCTTCAAATTTCTCCAGCGCCCGGCTGTTGGCCGTCTCGAAGCTGCTCTGAATGCGCTTATGGAATTCCTCAACCAGATTACCCGACTGGCGGTGCAACTCATTGCGGTGCAGTGTGAGTACGTCGTCCAATTGAGATTGAAATCCGGTGATGGCTTGCTGCTGTACCGCTTCGATGCGAGCCGCGAATTGTTCCAAACGTTCGCTTGCCTGGTTGGCCCGCGCCAGTGTGTCTTCCAGTTGCTTCGACTGGGCTTCCAACACCGCTTGAACCGCAGCACTCTGCTTCTGTCCTGCTTCGAGGATTTCCTGATGGAGATTGCGCGCTTTTTCCTGCAGCTCCTCCGCAGCTTTCTGGTGCTGCTCGCGCAGAGAAGCTTCCGCGTCGCCGAGCAGGCTGGCCTTTGCAGGCTCCAACTCCCGCGCTAGTTGCTCGGGCAGCGAATTCTGCGCTTCTGCCAGAGAGCCAGTTACGCGTTCCTGGATCTCCCGCATTCCCGCGGTCAATGCCGCGTGTTGATTTCCCGCGGATTCTTCGCGTTTACGCGCTTCTTCTTCCACGCGCCGAGCGGTCGCCTCAATCCTCTCGGCAACCTGCGATTCCGCCACTTCCGCCTGCGTCCGCAGCTTCGCCGCAGCTTCTTCCGCCTGATTGCACAGCGTTTGTAATGCGTCTTGTACGCTCGACAATTGCTTTTCGTGTTGCTCTCGCTGCAGCGCGCCTTCTCTTGCCAGATGGGTCGTCAATTCGTGTGTCAACTGTTCCAGTTGCGGTGCCAGCCATCTGGGCAATTCGATCTTCAGCGCTTCCGCGGCCGCTTCGTGTGCGACGCGCGCGCGATTGGCTGCCTCACCCTGGATGGTTTCGACCGCGTGCGCCGTTTCCCGCGCAACTTCTTCGCGAAACGCTGCATACTTCTGATCGCACTGTTCGAACGTGACTCGGCGTTCCGCAGACACCGCCTGCACCGCCGATTCTCGCGCCGCCGCTTGAATCTGTTGTTTCGCTTCACCGAGCAACCTGGCCACTTGCCGCGCCAGTTGCATGGATGCCTCCGTGGCGCTCGCCGGGGCAGGGAACACACGCAAATTGTCGGGCGCTCCGCTGGGAACTTCGCTTTCGCCAGGCGCTGCCGGCAAGTCTCCGCCAGTTGCGCTCAGTAGTGCGCTCGGAATTTCAGACGAAAGTGTTCCGCCCAGCGGCGATTCCCCTTCGGGCGGAAACGCAAACCAATCTTCGGGCGGAAACGCGATGCCCCAGGCATTGCCGGCGGTCTCCAATTCGAGCGCAACCTGAAACAATTGCCGAACGGTGCGTGGCCGTTGGATCCAAGCCACCTTGCCTCTTACGCGCCTGGGCGATTGCCCCGGCTCCGGGTGCGGCACTTCCAGGTTCACCCACATGTTTTTCAGGACATAGTGCTTGGATTGGTAGCGGCATCCGTGGCAGTTAATAATCAGCGTGGAAGTCCGCTCGTTGAACGGCCGTCCCAACGCATCGACGCCGGTCACATTCAGCGGCACCGCCTGCACGATGCGCGTGCTGCGGCGCTTGCGTAGATCGGAACTGGCGTTGACCGCGCTTTCGTTCATCATATCTGCCGGATCATCGGCCGCGTGCGGAGACAGTTCTGGGCCTTCGTTTTCTCTCTGCATAGTTTCCTGGGATTCTGTCCAAGTCGCATAATTGCGCGCATCAGGACTTTTTCGCTGGCTCGCTGACTTGACCTTCCGGGAGGCGCTTTCCTGTTACAAATGTCCAAATCTCTTTCGCCACCCAAATTGGTCCGACCATCAGATACACAGGGCCCTGGAAAAACGCCGGATTGCTTCCCTCAATGCGATGCCCGAGAAAGAGCAGCACCCAGCCACCAAGAAAACAACCGATTCCCCAGCGCCACCGAAGCAGCGCGAGAAGAATCAGTCCTGCAAAAATCAGCGGAATGCCGATTCCGTGCAGTACCTTGTTGCAGACTGAACTGTGTTCATGGTCATACTGAGCCATGTAGTGCGCCAACCCGGGCATAGCGCACCTCCTAACCGCTACCGCGGAAACAGCAGCGTTTTGGCGGGAACTTCCACCGCGGGAACAGAACTGTATCCTGAATGGGGATGCTTGCCTAGGGGTAGAATCATTCTGTACGTACTAGCTCCGAGGTCCCATCAGTCCCATCCCCGTTTTCCCTGCAAAAAAGCCTCGGCTGCGTACTCCAAGGCTTTTTTTGTGAAGCTCTCAGCGACAAATTTGCGCACGCACTGACTTTTCTACAGTTCCCGCCGGCCTTCCATGGCTTTCAGCATGGTTACTTCGTCGGCGTACTCCAAATCCGCGCCCACCGGAATTCCCACGCCGATGCGCGTCACGCGCACACCCAGCGGCTTCAGTAATTTTGACAGATAGATCGCGGTGGCCTCTCCTTCGGCAGTCGGATTCGTCGCGATGATGATTTCCTCCACCGTGCCGCCTTTCAACCGTTCGATTAGACTCTTGATGTGCAGTTGGTCCGGCCCCCGCCCTTGCAGCGGCGAAAGCGAGCCGCCCAGCACGTGGTACATGCCGCCATAGGTCCTGGTTTTTTCAATCGCCAAAATGTTATGCGGTTCTTCGACCACGCAAATCGTCTGCTTATTCCGCGTTGGTCCCACGCAATACAGACACGGATCGGTGTCGGTGATGTTATAGCAGGTGGTGCAGGTGCGAATCTTCTCTTTGGCGTCGCGGATCGCCTCGGCGAGCGAGAGAGCTTCTTCCGGCGTGGCACGCAGCAGGTGAAACGCCAAGCGTTGTGCGGTTTTCTGTCCGATTCCGGGCAGATGTTTCAATTCATCGATGAGTCGTTCAACAGGAGCGGCAAAATCAGGCATGTCCCTTGTGTAGCACAAGCGCAGTCATCCGCGCAAATTCCTGGGTGCACGATTCACGCGAACGACAAGGACAGAAGTCTACGGCGTTGGTGGTACCCGTGATTTCAGTTTTAGTTTCAGAGGGGATTTGCGAAAAGTCAGAACAATCCAGGAATCTTCAGTCCCTGCAATCCAGGCAGGCCGCCGGCCATGCTTTTCATCTGGTTGGCCAGTTCTTCGTCCACGCGTCGCGACGCTTCATTCACCGCCGCCCGCACCAGATCCTGCAGCATTTCGTGATCCTTGCCGGCAAACACTTCCTTCTCAATCTTCACTTCCAGCACCTGCTTCTGGCCGTTCATCTTCACCGTCACCATTCCGCCGCCGGCCGAAGCTTCCACCGCCACCGAGTTTACCTGCCGCTGCAGATCTTCCTGCACCTGCCTAAGTCTCGAGAGCATCTGTTGGAGCGCGTTTACTTCCATGTTCGTTAAGGCCGCACCTCGCGATGTGACCTTACTCCTCCGTTTGCCGCTTCACTTCTGAAATTCTTCCCCCAAAGCGTTGCAGCATGGACTTCACCATCGGATCGTTTTCAAACTGAGCCCGGAGTTCCTGCGTGCTCATTCCACCATGCGACGCGGGTCGCGAAGAATTTTCTTCCTTCGCTCCACCACTTTCGAGTCTAGCACAGACGCGAACCGGGCGCCCTAGTACCTTGCTCGATACGCCACGGATCTTCTCCAGCGTCTCGCGCCCTTCCATCAATCCCGCGAACGTGCTCTTGTCCGGACGGAAACAAATGCGCAATTCGCTTCCTTCCAACTCCCATCGCGCGGCGTGTTCCAAAACTTCGGCAACAAATTTTTGTTGCGCTTGCAGGGCCGCTTTAATCTCTACCACTTGCTCGGCGCTCATTCCGATCGCCGCTGTTTCCGCTTTTGTCTCGCGCGCCGGCGCCGCTACAGCGTCCACCGGCTTCATCGCGGGCGCGGCTGCGGTCGCCGCTGCTCCCAGGGAAATCGCGCCCGGCATGGCGACGGATTTTGGTTCCATGTTCACGGGAGCTGATGCCGCGAACGAGCTCACGGAATTGGCGGAAACGCTGTGAGAAGGGAGCGACGGCGGCGCCGCACTTTGCACCGTAGTTCTCGGCGTGGGTCTTCCTCCGCCGGATCCGCCGGTCACTCCGCCACGCGCATCAGCCAACAACTCTTCCAACGGTGCCAGCCGTGCCGCGTTGACCAGTCGCAACAGGCCCATTTCCAGATGCACTCGCGGATCCGGTTTTTTTCGCAGGTCGTCATCGGTCTGCAGCAAAATCTGGAAGAAGCGCGTGAGATCTTCTTCCGTAAAAAGTGCCGCGGCCTTTTCCAGGCCCGGCCGCTGGTCCGGTGTTGCCGCAATCAAGTCCGAATCGGCGCCGCACACCCGGGCGATCAGCAGATTGCGCATGTGACGGATGGCTTCCCGGCAGAAGTGCTGCAGGTTGCGCCCCTCTTTTTGGAACGTGTGCACCAGGCCGAGGGCGCGCTCAGCGGATTGTTCCGCGATCGCTTCCACCAGTTCCTGTAACGCGTCTTCCGGCACCACACCCAGCAACTCACGCACGGCCTGATCGGTAATATTGTCGCCGCAGTACGCGCGCGCCTGCTCCAACAGCGACAGGGCATCGCGCATGCTGCCTTCGGCCATGCGTCCAATTACGGAAAGTGCCCCGCCGTCGATTGTCAAATTTTCTTTTTCCGCGATGAACTTCAGGCGTTCGGTGATTTCGCTGAATGTGAGCGCGCGAAAATGAAAATGTTGCGAACGCGAGCGGATGGTATCTTCCAGGTCTTCGGGCTGCGTTGTGGCCATCACGAAAATCACGCGGTCGGGCGGCTCTTCCAGAGTTTTCAACAGGGCGTTGGACGCTTCGCCGGTGAGCATGTGAGCTTCGTCGAGGATCACAACCTTGCTGCGCGCCGCCGCTGGGGCATAGCGGACCATCTCGCGTAGCTCGCGGATCTGGTCGATACCGCGATTCGAAGCCGCGTCAATCTCAATCACATCCAGCGAGGTGCCCGCCGCAATTTCCTTGCAGGCTTCGCATACGCCGCAGGGTTCGCGCGTGGGGCCGTTCACGCAATTCATGGCCTTTGCCAGGATGCGCGCGGCGGTTGTCTTTCCCACGCCTCGCGCGCCCGAGAAGATGTAGGCGTGCGCCACGCGATTATTCTTGATCGCGTTTGCCAGCGTGTTGGTGACGTGCTCTTGTCCAACGAGATCCGCGAAGGTCTGCGGGCGCCATTTTCGTGCAATCACTTGGTAGGTCATACGTGTCTTGCATTCTCACCAGCCGCGCGGAAAAAGTCAAAACTCTTTGCAGTGCGGATGCCGCGTATCGCAAGGAAGTGTTGGAGGAATCTCGAAGGAGTAAAACAAACTTCAGGCAAAGAACAGATTGTTCTTCCTGAAAACTGACAACTGATTGCTGAGAACTGCTCAATTCGAGGAACTTCGGAATCTCCGCGGCACACTCGGCTTACCCGATACCGTTGCTCCCTTCCGGGCCTGGCGGGGTTCGCGGGACCTCGTTGCACGAAGTCCGAAGTTCCACGACTTGGCAGTCAACCATTCACGACTGCAAATCAAAGCTTAGCACACCGCTCAAAGCTCCTCCAATTTCCGCCTCGGCTTTGCTCGGCTTTGTCGTCCTGAATTGCGCGATGAATTTTGCCGTTTGGCTTGTGTGCGGAGCTCAGCTTCGCTATTCCAACTCCTGTTCTTGAAGCCGAGACGTTACTCGTTCGGCGCCAACCTAGCAGCACGTTTTCCCTACGGAGTGCCGAAAAGAGGTCTAGCCAGTTCCGGAGATGCCAACTCCGGGTGTTCTGTTCCAGCGCATCGCAGCGGTAATCCGGGTACGTCCGCTAGGGTGATCAAAGAAGACAAACTCCTCAACCTGCCCCGGATCCAGTTTGCGATATTTCCGAGCATCAAATCTACGTTGGCCTCGCCGTCCGGTTGACGAGCAGCATTCAGCCCGTACATGTCCGCCTCGAACTCCATCGTGCGCGTGATTGTGTTGGTCACGGGCAGGTCTGATAAGCACTATAAAAGGGAATGCCGTCTGATTTCTTGTGCAATGGATTGAGGGCTTGGCGCGACCAGCATCGAAGGCTTGCTAGAATCAGCACACCGGCAAAAGATCCTGCTTAGGTCACTCGGCTGTGGTTTAGACTCTTTCACGGTTGGAGTTCCTCCCCAACCGCCGGCTTTTTGCCCACGGCAGAAGCACGGTCCGCGCGCCAGCGCTGCGTCCCGCCAAGTCGGGACGACTGCCCCACGTCACGGGGACAATCCTGCACGTCCGTGCAGCCAGGAGGATGTTCATGAAAGTTATTGGTTCGCTCATTTTGGCAGTTGCACTCGTCTGTCCAGTCGCGCCGCCGAGCTCTGCGGAGCCACGCCAGATTTCGCAGGGCACCGAGATTCACTTGACGCTGCTCACTCCCATTAACACTTCTACCGTTCAGGAGGGCGATGCGATCACGGCCGTCGCTTCGGAGCCTGTAGTGCTTGGCGGGCTGACAATCCTTCCAGTTGGCACACGTCTTCATGGCAGCGTCGGTATCGTTCAGAGGGCCAAGCTGTTCTCATTGTTCAAGGGGCAGGCCTACGTGAACGTCAGCTTTAAGACGCTGGAAGTGGATAGTCGGCTGATCCCGATTCAAACGACGCTGCTCGCGGTTGGCCGGCCCCGCGTTGACTCCGGCACCAGTACGGCGCGCACGGACGTGAAGATCGCCGAGGGCGAAATCATCCAGGAAAAGCACGACTACAAAGATGACGTGATTGCTGTCGCCATCGGTGGTGGCACTGGCTCGACTATCGGCCTGATCGCCGGCAGCTTGGGACGCGGCATGGGCATCGGCTTCGCCGCGGGCGCCATCTACGTGGTGGCGCGAAAGGGCAAGGAAGTTAATATGCCCGAGCAGACCGCTATGCTGGTTCGGCTGGACACCACCGTCACGGTCCCGTTTGTGGCCGCGAGCAACACTGCCAGTGACTTGGACGCAAAATCCCGATAGGAAAATCTCACAGACGCTCGCTCGTTCGTGGAATCTCGGGCGGTGGCAGTTGTGCGTTGTGCTGGCGAAAAGTCTGAGGCATAAAGGCCTGAGCTACGGGAGAGGTCAACAGGAGACGACACGATAGATGCTTATTTTCGGGAGGAATGGGCGCCGAGAGTTTTGTCAGGGCCAACTCACGGCGCCCGAGGGGGTTCTCGCAGGCCATCCTAAGCATTTCGCGGGGAGGTTAAATACCGACTTGGAAACAATGCATGATCTGGGGATTGAAGGATCAAACTGTTTCACGGGCCTTGAAGCAACGTCTGCCAGGATCGAGTGCAGGTGGGATGCCACCAACCGGAGATTAGAAAACGCTGCAAAAGCAATCGCTTAGCCGGGTTGATGCCTTAGTGTCGTGAGTCAGGGCGGGAATCGTCGTTCCATTCCGGAACAGCCGCTGTGGAAATCACGGCTCCGCGTGGCCTCGTTTTCGCCTTTGTTTTTCTGCCTTTTTCTCCTATCTGGTTTTCTTATCCGATTCATTTGTTTTTCCTCTTCCGCTTTACGTTTTTCCATTTGACGCTGCGGAGACCCCCGCGATACCTTAATTCCTAAAGGCCCGGCATGCCGACCCCATCTTTTTCGCCAATTTTTTCACCTACTCAACTTGAGGAGATTCATGTCGAACGATCTGCGTAATTTCTTAGCGCTCAGTTATGAAGAGCTTGAAGATCTAAACCTGAAAGCGAAAGAACAACGTAAAGCCCACACTCCCATCCACAAGATTCAAGAGCAGCGCCTGAAGTACCTCACCGACGAAAAGCGCATTAAAGCAGTCACAGTCCTGTTCACTGACCTAGAAGGCCGGCTGCACATGCTGGACTATGACAAGAAGTTTTTAGTTAAGAGCTACGACAATCTCACCTTCGACGGCTCTTCCATTCGCGGGTTCACCGCGCAGCGCGAGAGCGATTTGCGCTTGGGGATGGATTGGAGCGCGTTCTACTGGGCGCCTGCGGACATTTTCGGAAATGGCAAGGTCCTGGTTTTTGGCGATGTGATTGACAAGGATGGCACCCCCTACAGCGCCGACATCCGGGGCGTTTTGAAAGGTTATGCGGACTCGCTCTATAAGAAGGAAGACTACACGCTGAATGCCGCGAACGAAATCGAAGGGTTCCTGTTCAAGAATGCGGAGGCGGAGCGGCACTACAACGAGACGCAGAAGTTCGAGTACGTCAATACCGGCGGCTACTACCACTCGCTGCCCGGCGATCCTCTGCGCAGCTTCATCGATACGACCGCCGAAGTGCAGCGCGCGATGGGCTTCCAGAATGAGAAGGACCACCCGGAAGTGGCGCCCTCACAGTTCGAAATCAACTACAGTTACACCGATGTGGTTGGTGCGGCCGACCAGATCCAGCTGTACAAGCTGATCTGCCGTCAGGTGGCCAACAAAATGAGCCTGACCGCCAGCTTCCTGCCTAAGCCGGTTGTAGGCGTGAACGGCAGCGGCATGCACACCAACGTGTCCATTTCCAAGGACAGCAAGAATCTCTTCTGGGACCCCAAGGGCGAAGAAAAACTCAGCAAATTCGGTTGGGCGTTTGTGGATCGCATCCTCACACACGGAAATGATCTTTGTTTGCTGATGAACTCCAGCGTCAACTCCTATCGCCGCCTGGATCCGCACTTCGAGGCGCCCAACCAGCTGAAGGCTTCGGCGGTTGACCGCGGCTCCATGATTCGCATCCCCATCGGCAATGAACGCAGCATGCGCGTAGAGTTCCGCTCCGTGGCGCCCGACGCCAATCCCTATTTGGTGATGTATTCCATCTTCCGCACGGGAATCGAGGGAGATACGGCCAAACTGAAGAACCTTCGTCAAGCCGAACGGTACTTGCCGGACAATATTTATACGGCGCTGGAGAACTTCGAGAAGGCCGAATGGACAACGAAACTGCTTGGCGGCGACGTCAAGGCTCGTTTTGCAGACCTGAAGAGGGCTTCAGCGGACCGTTGCGCGCGTTCCCTCGGGACGTTTGTGAAAGCCCCAGAGGTGCAATACCACCACGAGGTCTATAACCAGTTCCTTTGGAACCTTTTCTAGACCTTGGCGGTTCTACTGAATTTGCCCACCTCTGGCCGCTGAATTGCTCCAGAGGTGGGGTTTTTGTTTAATTTGGCCTACCCCTGTGGCAATCCATTTTTTTTGAATTTTTTGAATAAGTACCATTGACTCCTTCAATGCATGGGCCTATCGTTCTCCTTGCCCTTCCTTTGGTTCGAACCTTTGGTTCGAAATTTTGTCTGTGAGGTCCCCCAATGTCGCTAGAAACTATGAGCCTGCTATCCCCAGCGATGGACGAGTTGGAACAGCGCTGGGCCAGGCTACGCACGCACAAGCGGGCCGTCGCCAGTCTTCGTTTTCTGGTGGAATGGCAAGACGGGAATATCCCCCGCAGGGCGAACGGCGTCACCGTGGACGTCAGTCAGTCAGGCTGCATGGCTGTGGTAGGCGCTGACCTGCCGCTTCGCCGCCGCGTTCGAATTATTCGCCCGGAAAACGGTAGGGCAGCGGATGGTGAAGTTGTGTGGCGTGGGCACGAAGCATGGGACATCGGCATCGCGTTGTCGTCGCCGGACCCGTCGTTCTGGGGCGTGCCCTTCTGACGTGTGTGTTGCGCTTGCCAGACCCTTCTGGTGATCTTTCGCGTAGTTGACTTCGACAAGCTGATTGCCAAGACCCGTGGTACGGTTTCCTGCGCGTGTTGTGCAATTGGTGGCTTACGTGTGGCCGCCCGGAGACCACCTTTCGAGGTTTCATCCGTGCTCCAATAGGGGGGAGGCTGTCCTGCGGATTCCTTCTTTCGCGGGTGTCCCCTTTACATCTCATCCTCGATTAGAGCCTTCCCTGTCCAAGACTTCATGACCGTTGTCGGGGTCGTCTTCCGAGGTGGTCCGCCTAACCACTTTGGAATCAACACTTACAATCTGATAGAAAACAAACGACTTCATCCCTCTTTAGAATGAACACTGACAAGAAACGGGGGGCTGCCCCAACAGTGATGCTCACAATGGCTTCCCGATTTCCCAATGGTGCCCGAACGGATCTATGATTCGCCCGACCCGCCAGCCGTATGGTTGATTCTCGACCGGTCTGACCACTTTCCCTCCGGCGGCCACTGCCCGGTCAAACGCTGCATCCGGATCCGCCGCAACCATCACCATACGCGTCGTTGCGCCACCCAGCGACTCGGGGCTGAAGTTGAGATGCTCCGGCGATTCGTCAGCTACCCAAAAATCACTGCTCCCCACACTTAGTTGAGCCACCACCGATCCGTCATTTTCTAGCAGGAACAACTCGCTCGCTCCAAATGCTGCCTTATAGAACTCCACCGCCTTCGCTCCACCTCGCACCGACAGCATCGGCGCGATCGATGTCTTCGGATCCGGCACACTCTTCGAGGCCCGGCTCATTGCAACTCTCCCTTCTTGCCATCTTGGGGTTCGGAGCTGTAGCTCAGGCCTTCAGGGCCGAGGAATTGCTTCGCTCCCAGGATTGAAACAGAAGCAAAAATCCTTGGGGTTCCTTAGGAATTTCCGGCGCGCGCCAGCCTAGCTCAGCGCTTTCTGCAATCTCTTGGTCGTCTTCGCCAACTGTTTCTTCATCTCATCCACCTGCTTGGAGATCGCTTTCAATTCTTCCTTCGCCACGTCTCCCACCTGCGCGATCTTTCGAGCCTTACGTTCCGCTTTTCCCAGGGCTGCTCCTACTTTGACGCTCACTTGCGTGATCTTGTCTTTTTTTGCCATGGTTTCCTCCTCGGTCGAGTTCTACCTTATTGCAAAACCGCTAACTTAGTCCACGATTCATTCTCGCCACCATCCCGGGAACGCTGCAGTGTCCATCCCGACCGCTCATTACATTATCGGGCGTTGGCTTCTCGTTCGCCCGCTCGTTTTTCTTTTGCTCAATTTGTTTCGCCGGCGGCGGATAGCTCTCAAACCCATTGCTGAAATCCGGGTCCGCTTTTTTCCAATCTTTGTCTACCTTTACGATCTTCCGCACCAGGTACAGCCGCCACGCCACATCTTTATTCTTCGCGTCGATCAGATCCAGCACCAGCATGCCTTCGCGCGTGCTCGAAGCGCTCATGGTGTCGTACAGAAATCCCCAGTACGTTCCCAGGTAATGCCCATAGGGCCCCAATTGCCTGTCGCTGCCACATTGATCTGCACCTGGCTGTTTGCCCAGCAACGCACCACCAGATCCGGATTCTCGCTGGGCTGCACTTCGCGCAATCCCTTCGTGGTCAGTTCACGCTGCACCGCGCGGTGTACACGGTCGTTGATCAGTTCGGGATTCAACTGCAACATCACTAGATGCTCCACACCACCGATATAGGCATATGTTTTGAATTGGGAAAAATCCAGGTTGGGATTGAAGTCGAACTCCACCTTGGTCATCGCCGGCA
>Ga0210406_10001608_pt1 | contig 27193 bp, 24 predicted proteins | sample IncBWC30MmetaG_FD_155454 | JGI IMG/M metagenome (GOLD analysis project Ga0210406, IMG submission 155454) | Forest soil microbial communities from Barre Woods Harvard Forest LTER site, Petersham, Massachusetts, United States - Inc-BW-C-30-M | ecosystem: Environmental > Terrestrial > Soil >... | reverse complement strand
CGTCGATCTGCAGCGACAAATTCCGCCGTCCGGCGATGGCCTCGATCCGGCGGACAATGCCGGCGACGGCGCTCTTGCGGTGCTCATCGCACGGCGCGCGGATGTCGATGGTGAAGGAAACCTGCCCTGGAATGACATTGGTCGCGCCAGGCATCGCGTGGATATAGCCGACAGTGCCGACCAGCCCGTTTGCATCCGTCCGGCAGAGCTCCTCGATCGCGCCGATGCATTCGGCGGCGCCCGTGAGCGCGTCGCGCCGCATCGCCATCGGCACCGTGCCGGCATGGCCGGCCATCCCCGTCAGCCGCGCGGCAAGCCGCGTCGCGCCTGAAATCGCGGTGACCACGCCGACCGGGAGATTTTCCTGCTCCAGCACCGGCCCCTGCTCGATATGCAATTCGAGATAGGCGTGTAGTTCGCGGCGGATGCGGGCCGCAGCGCCGATATGATCGGGGTCGAGGCCGAAGGTCCGCAGCGCCTCGCGCATCGAGATGCCGTCCGCATCGCGCACATTCAGCACGCTTTCATCGAAGGTGCCGGCCAGCGCGCGGCTGCCGAGCAGCGTCGAGGAAAACCGCACGCCCTCCTCGTCGGCAAAGCCGGTGACCTCGATCGCAAAGGGCAGCCGCCGCCCGCGCCGGTTCAGCTCGGCGACGCAGGCAATCGCCGTCATCAGACCGAGCGGGCCGTCCCATCGGCCGGCGTCGCGCACCGTGTCGTAATGCGAGCCCAGCATCAGGCAGGGCAGGCCCTCCCGCTCGCCCTCATAGCGACCGCAGACATTGCCGATCGCATCGAGATGCGCCCGCATGCCGGCCGCGCGCATCCAGCCCAGGATGAGGTCGGCCGCTGCACGATGCTCGCGGGTGAGAAAGACGCGGGCGAGATGCGCCGGCGTCTCGGAAATCGCCGCGAGCTCATTGATGCGGCTGACGATTCCCTCGCCGAGCGAGAATCGGTTTGAGCCCGCTTTGTTCGCGTTCATCTCGTTCATCTTGTCTCGTTCATCTTCCTGCGACCGGATCCGCGGCAGCGCGGCCCGGCTCTCTAACCGATACAGGTTCAGTGCCAGACAAGTTCGGTGCCAGCGAATTCACGCGTTTGGCCCGATTCCCGCAAGCGGGTGGCTCGACGAGAATGCTCAACTCCATTGCATACAATCAAAAGACGCTGCTGAAATTTTAGCCATTCGACCTCCTGCCCAAGATTCATCCGGTCGCCGGCTACCGAGCATAGATCAATATTTCCAAATGCTTAAGTCACCATGCTCAGCAAAATGGCTATGGCACGACAATTGCGACACGCCGTTCTCGGGCTCCGCCGGAGCAGGAGCCAGCGAACAATCGCGGCAGGCCAGCCGCCAAAGGGAGCAGGCAATGGATTTTCGCAACATTTCAAGACGGCATCTGTTGCAGGGCAGCGCCGCGCTGGCGCTGTCCAGCGCCGTCGGCGCGCGCGGCGCATCCGCCGCCGAGACCACAATCGGCTTCATCTATGTCGGCTCGCGCGACGACTACGGCTATAACCAGGCGCATGCGCAAGGCGCGGCGGCGCTGAAGAAACTGCCCGGCCTCAAGGTGGTCGAGGAAGAAAAGGTGCCGGAGACCGACGCGGTCGAGAAGACGATCGAGTCGATGATCAACCTCGACGGCGCCACCCTGCTCTTCCCGACCTCGTTCGGCTACTACAATCCGCACATGATCAAGATGGCCACGAAATACCCGAAGCTGCGCTTCGAGCATTGCGGCGGCCTCTGGACCGCCAAGGACCCGAAGAACGCGGGCAGCTATTTCGGCTATATCGACGAGGCGCAATATGTCTCCGGCATCGTCGCCGGCTATTCGACCAAGAGCGGCAAGCTCGGCTTTGTCGCGGCCAAGCCGATCCCGCAGGTGCTGCGCAACATCAACGCCTTCACGCTCGGCGCCAAGCTCGCCAACCCGAAGGCCACCACGCAGGTGATCTTCACCGGCGACTGGTCGATGGCGGTCAAGGAAGCCGAGGCCACCAACAGCCTGATCGACCAGGGCGTCGATGTCCTGACCTGCCATGTCGATGGTCCGAAGACGATGGTCGAGAATGCCGCACGCCGAGGCGCTCTCGTCTGCGGCTACCATGTCAACCAGTCGCCGCTGGCGCCAAAGGCCTATCTCACCGGCGCGGAGTGGAACTGGGAGGCGCTCTACCCGAAATTCGTCAAGATGATCGCGGCCGGCGAGTCCATCCCGAACTTTTATCGCGGCGGCCTGAAGGAGGAGATCGTCAAGGTCTCGCCCTACGGCGAAGCGGTGTCGGAGGAAGCGCGCAAGCATGCCGACGACGTCAAGGCCAAGCTCACCGCGGGCGACTACACGATCTTCAAGGGCCCGATCAGCGACAACAAGGGCAAGACCGTGATCGCTTCCGGCACCGATCGCGGCCAGAAGGACCCGGAGCTTGAGAAGATGGACTACCTGGTCGATGGCGTGATCGGAGCAACTTCATGACGACAGATGTGGCGGACCCCATCGAAGGGACCGCCATCGCGCCATCGGGCGATCCGGGCTTCCTGCAGCGCTACGGCGGCACGATCGAATACATTTTGATTCCGGGCGCGGCGCTCGCCGGCGCGCTCGCGGTGTTCGGCGTGTTCGTGGCGCTGTTCGGCAAGAACCCGCTCGATCTGTATTTCTACATGTATTACGGCGCGTTCGGCACCTGGTTCTCCTGGCAGAACACGCTGACGCGCGCAGCGCCCCTGATCCTGACCGCGCTGTGCACGGCGCTGCCGGCGCAGCTCGGCATGGTGATCATCGGCGGCGAAGGCGCGCTCTTGATCGGCGCGCTGGCGGCGACATCGATTGCGCTGACGCTGCAATCGATGCCGCCGCTCGTCGTGCAGCTTGCGATGGTTGCCGCGGGCATGATCGGCGGGGGCTTATGGATCATGCTGTCGGGCGGCCTGCGCCAATATCGCGGCGTCAACGAAACGATTTCGAGCCTGCTCCTGGTCTATATCGCGCTCGCGATCCTCAATCATCTCGTCGAGGGCGCGATGCGCGATCCCGCAAGCCTCAACAAGCCCTCGACGCGCGAGATCGGCGCGGCCAACATGATCGGCAGCATCCCCGGCACCGACGTGCATTGGGGGCTGGTGTTCGGGCTAATCGCGGCGGTGGCCTCCTACATCCTGATCTATCACACCACCTTCGGCTTCGCGGCGCGCGTGGCCGGCGGCAATATCCGCGCGGCGAAGATCGTCGGCCTCTCGGTGAGCAGGCTGATCCTGACCATCTGCTTCCTCGCCGGTGCCTGCGCAGGGCTTGCCGGCATGGTCGAGGTCGCGGCCGTGCAGGGCCGCACCAACGCCAATCTCGCCGTCGGCTATGGCTTCACCGGCATCCTGGTCGCGTTCCTGGCGCGGCAGAATCCGCTCGCGATCATTCCGGTCGCGCTCCTGCTCGGTGGCATCAGCGCCAGCGGTGGGCTGTTGCAGCGGCGGCTCGGGCTGCCCGACGCGTCCGTGCTGGTGCTGCAGGGCATCATCTTCGTGTTCGTGCTGGCGAGCGACGCGCTCTATGGCCGGATCGGTTTTCTGAAGGGGAAATCCTGACATGGCGGATGGCGGAATCGGACTCTGGACCGTGCCGGTCGCGGTGCTCGGCGGCGCCATCCGCGTCTCCACGCCGTTTCTGTTTGTAAGCCTCGGCGAATGCATCACCGAGCGTTCGGGGCGCATCAATCTGGGTCTCGAAGGCACGCTGGTGATGGGCGCGATGAGCGCCTATGGCATCTCCTATCTCACCGGCTCGCCCTGGCTCGGCGTGCTTGCGGCCGGCATCACCGGCGCGCTGTTCGGCGCGCTTCACGCGGGGATCTGCTCGCTGCCGCGGGTGAACGACGTCGCGGTCGGCATCGCGCTGATGCTGTTCGGCACCGGCCTCGCCTTTTATCTCGGCAAGCCGCTGATCGAGCCGACCGCGCCCCGGCTGCCCGCGATCGATTTCGGCTGGTGGAGCGATATTCCGCAGCTGCGCGCGGCGCTCCGGGTCAATGTGCTGTTCCTGATCGGCGTCGCGCTCGCGCCCATTCTCTATTGGGCGTTCCGCTCCACGCGCTGGGGACTCCTGATCCGGACCGCGGGCGAAAGCGCCGACGCCGCGCGCGCGATGGGGCATTCCGTGCTCTTGATCCGGCTGCGCGCGACCATGGTCGGCGGCTTTCTCGCCGGGATCGGCGGTTCGTTCCTGTCACTGTTCTATCCGGGAAGCTGGAACGAGGGCCTGTCCAGCGGACAGGGCATCACCGCGGTCGCGCTTGTGATCTTCGCGCGCTGGGACCCGATGCTGTGCCTGTGGGCCTCGCTTGCCTTCGGTGGTGCCGCCGCGCTCGGGCCCGCGCTGCAGTCGGTCGGCGTCACCTCCGGCTATCATCTGTTCAACGCCGCGCCCTACATCCTGACGCTTCTGATCATGATCATCACCTGCTCGCCGAAGCGCACGCTGACCGGCGCGCCCGCCGAACTCTCGATCACCCGGTAACGCGCGAGACAAAGCCATGACCGAGCGCAGCATCAAGTCCGAGCCCTATGCCTGGCCCTATAATGGCGATCTGCGGCCCGAGAACACGGCGCTGATCATCATCGACATGCAGACCGATTTCTGCGGCGTCGGCGGCTATGTCGACAAGATGGGCTATGACCTCTCGCTGACGCGCGCGCCGATCGAGCCGATCAGGCGGCTGCTGAAAGTCATGCGCGACAAGGGCTATCACATCATCCACACCCGCGAGGGCCATCGGCCGGACCTCGCCGACCTGCCCGCCAACAAGCGCTGGCGCTCGCGGCAGATCGGCGCCGGCATCGGCGATCCCGGCCCCTGCGGGCGCATCCTGGTGCGTGGCGAGCCCGGCTGGGAGATCATTCCCGATCTTGCCCCCATGCCCGGCGAGCCGATCATCGACAAGCCCGGCAAGGGCTCGTTCTGCGCCACCGATCTCGAACTGATGCTGCGGCTGCGCGGCATCGACAACATCGTCTTGACCGGCATCACCACCGATGTCTGCGTCCACACGACCATGCGCGAGGCCAATGACCGCGGCTTCGAATGCGTGCTGATCGAGGATTGCTGCGGCGCGACCGACAAGGGCAATCACCACCACGCGCTGAAGATGATCAAGATGCAGGGCGGCGTGTTCGGCGCGGTCGCGACATCCGCCGACCTGATCGAGGCGATCGCGTGACCGAGGCGGCGCAAACCATCGACAAGGCGCCTGATAAAGCGCTTGGCGTCGAAGCCATCGCCATGACCATGCGGTTCGGCGATTTCACCGCGCTCGACAATGTCGAGCTCAAGGTACGGCCGGGCTCGTTCCACGCCCTGCTCGGCGAGAACGGCGCGGGCAAATCGACGCTCGTCAAATGCATCATGGGCTATTACCACCCGACCACCGGCGACGTGCTGGTCGGCGGCCGCGAGCAGGTGATCGCCAATCCGAAGGACGCGCACGCGCTGGGCCTCGGCATGGTCTACCAGCATTTCACGCTGGTGCCGGCGATGACTGTCGCGGAAAATCTCGTGCTGGCGCGCGACGACGTGCCGGCCGTGGTCGATTGGGCGAAGGAGAAGACGGAGCTTGCGGCGTTTCTCGACCGGATGCCGTTCCGGGTGCCGCTCGATGCCAAGGTCTCGGATATTTCTGCGGGCGAGCGGCAGAAATGCGAGATCCTGAAGCAGCTTTACCTGAAGCGGCGCTTCTTGATCCTGGACGAGCCGACCTCGGTGCTGACGCCCGCCGAAGCCGACGAGGTCCTGGGCATGCTGCGCGCGATGGTGATCACAGGCGAGCTGACCATCCTGATGATCACGCACAAATTCCGCGAGGTGATGGCGTTCGCCGACGAGGTCACGATCCTGCGGCGCGGCAAGCTCGCGGGCCATGGCAAGGTCGCCGACCTCACCCCCGACGCGATGGCGCGCACCATGATCGGCGCCGAGCAGCTCACCATCCAGCCGGCCCGCACCGGCGAGACCGGCGCGGCGCGGCTTGAGCTCGACAAGCTCAGCGCGCTTGACGATGCCGGCGCGATTGCCGTGCGCGATGTGACGCTGACCGTGCGTAGCGGCGAGATCGTCGGCATCGCCGGCGTCTCCGGCAACGGTCAGCGCCAGCTCGTGGAGGTGCTTGCCGGCCAGCGCGAGGCCGAGAGCGGTGAAATTCGCGTCGCAGGCGCCGTCTATCACGCCAGCCGCGAGGAGATGCGCCGGCACAAGATGTCGCTGCTGCCGGAAGAGCCGCTGAAGAACGCCTGCGTCGGCGGCATGAGCGTTGCCGACAACATCGCCTTCCGCGAGTTCGACCGCGCCCCCTTCGCAAGCGGCGGCTGGTGGCTCAACCGCGCATCGTTCCGGGACGATGCGAAGAAGAAGATCGCCCGCTACAAGATCAAGACCCGCACGCCCGAAACGCCGATCTCGGCATTGTCGGGCGGCAATGTGCAGCGCGCGGTGCTGGCGCGCGAGCTCGGCCATGACGTCGAGGTGCTGATCGCCGCCAACCCTTGCTTCGGGCTCGACTTCGCGGCCGTCGCGCAAATCCATGCCGAGATCATGGCCGCGCGGAACCGCGGCGCCGCCGTGCTGCTGGTCAGCGAGGATCTGGACGAACTGCTGGAATTGTCGGATCGTCTGGTCGTGATGTTCCACGGCCAGCTCGTCTATCAGGCCCGCGCCAGCGAGGCCGACCTGACCGAGATCGGCCGGCACATGGCGGGACATTGATGAGCGATGTCGCGGGGCTCGGCCAGCCCGAGCTGGATGACTATTTCTTGCGGCAATCCTTCGCGGTGGCGCGCCGCGCGCTCGCCCACGGCAACCATCCTTTCGGCGCCATCCTGGTCGATGAGCAGCGTCATGTGTTGCTGGAAGCCGAGAACGGCTACATGCCATCGCGTGACAGCACCGCGCATGCCGAGCGGCTGCTCGCGACACAGGCCTGCACCACGCTGAGCGCAGACGTGCTGGCGAAAGCCACGCTCTATTCCTCCGCCGAACCCTGCGCGATGTGCGCGGGCGCGATCTACTGGGCCGGCATCGGCCGCGTGGTGTATGGCCTGAGTGAAGTGCGGCTGCGCGGCGTCACCGGGAATCACCCGGAAAACCCGACCCTCGACCTGCCCTGCCGCGAGGTGTTTCGAAGCGGCCAGCGCGCGTCGGAAGTCGTGGGACCGCTGCTGGAGGACGAGGCGGAAGCGGTGCATGCGGGGGTGTGGACGAAATAGCGCGTTGGCCGATGTACGAGCACCGTCATTCCGGGATGGTCCGAAGGACCAGACCCGGAATCTCGAGATTCCGGGTTCGCGCTTCGCGCGCCCCGGAATGACGGCGGGGAAAGGCGTGCGATGATTTTCGCGCCGTCCAACGCGCCCCTACAACAAGCCGAAACGATATGGCGCCGCGGGGTGATCGCGGCGCCATCGCTCTTTTGCCTGGAGGTCGGGAGGAAGAAAACGGAAGCTCAGAACTTCACGGTGATGCCGCTATAGACAGTGGACTCGGTGCAGGAATGGTTGCTCACGCCGGGCGAGACGTTACAGGCAGAGCTGTTGTTGTGGTCGAGACCGAACTTGTTCTGCCAGTAGCGATAGGCCACCCAGACGTCGACAAAGTGCGTATATTTCGCGCCCCACATCGCCTTCGAGGCATCGAAGGTCAGGCGGATCGGCTCGGAGTTGAACTCGACGGCGGTGTTGACGTTGCTGACGGCATTGAACGGCAGCGGATTGTTCTCGGTGCCCTTCTTGCCGTACCAGGCCGCGCGGCCGCTGATCGACCAGAACTGCATGCTCTCGGGCAGGAAGCCCAGGTCCATGTAGTAGTTGGTCTCGACCGCCCAGGTCGGGTCGAAGCTTCGGTTGCCGTCGACCAGACAGTTGACGCCGGGGGTCGGGCCGGCGAAGCCGGTGCCGCACTGGGTGAAGGCGTTACGGTTCGCAAACTCCCAATACATCAAAGGGGCAACGTTGAAATAGCCCTTGTAAGGCAGGTCGAACGCGAATTGCAGACCGGCGACGACGTCACGCTTGGCCGGTGATAGATAGTTGTTCTCGGTGTTGGCATCCATGCCGACTTCGAACGAGATGTTGTGAAGTGGCCCGTAGCTGAAGGCCTTGGTGTTGAACATCTCGTTGAAGCCGAAGGTGGAGCGGAACAGGCCGTAGATCTCGGTCGCGCCTTCGCAGGCGGCCGGGACCGCCGCGCTGACGAAGCTGGTCTGGATCACGCCCGCATTGGTGCACGGGTTCGCCGGATCGTTGTGATCCGACTTGAACATCGAAATGGTGAAGAAATTGGTGCCGTACTGCCATATGTCGAAATGCGTGAACGAATAGACCTGCTTGGCAGTGGTGCCGTTGATGCTGCCGTCCGGCCGGACCGAGAACACGCCGGGGTCGGTGCCCTTGGGCATCCAGGAGAACGTCACCCGGTCGTCGATCAGCAGGAAGAACGGAAGATCGGCGGCCTTCTTGGCGGCCTTGACCGGCAGGTCGGCGGCCCTGGCAAAGCCGGCCGACGCAAACGCAGCCAATGACAGCATGGTGACTGCGATTGCTGACTTTCGAAGAGACATAACTGAGCACCCCCAATGAACGAGCGAGTGAACCGAAGCTCGTGACTGCGACAGTTTGCGCTGTTGCTAATAAGTGAGAAGCCTCAACTTTCTCCACGTCCTGCCACGTGTTTGATCAGTCAGCATCGCGCGAGCGAAGTTGTTGCGAGGCCAGCGACGATTCGCGGCGCGGCGCACTCAACCTTTGCGCGAGAATACAAAACGCGCGATTTTGGCCTATATTTGTAGGGTATTTTGCTGAGAGGTGCGCCGCGATCGCCTCGATAGCCGTCAACGAGCGGGGCTTTCGTTGGCGCTCGCGATCGATCAGATGATGCTGCTCATATCTGCAGCAGCTCTGCCTACACGGTTCCGATTTGCATGAACCGTCACAAATTAGCAACACGATATCGCAGGCTCGATGCCAGGAACAGGAGGGAGCCGGGCCACGCAAAGGCGATTGCCGCCGCACGCTCCAGATCCTATCGACCGAAGTCCTGTCGGTGAAATCCCATCGGCAGGCTCACGATCTGCCGAACGGTTGAGCAAAGGCTGGCGCTTTTTCACCACTTACGCAAAGGTTCAAACTGGCCCACTATTGAGGCACATCCTCCAACGCGCGCGTGACAGCGATGTCAGATACGACGCCCGGCGGCCCGCATTCCGGCGGCACACCGCTTCTGCAAACGCTTCGGTTGACCAAGCGCTACGGCACGTTTCTCGCCAACGACCACATCGATATCGACATTTGGCCACGACAGATCCATGCGCTGCTTGGCGAGAACGGCGCGGGCAAGTCCACCCTGGTCAAGACCATCTACGGGCTGATCCAGCCGAGCGAGGGCGAGATGCGCTGGCAGGGAAAGACGATGGTCCTGTCGGGACCCTCGGAAGCCCGCGCGCGCGGCATCGGCATGGTGTTCCAGCATTTCTCGCTGTTCGAGAACCTGACCGTTGCCGAGAACGTCGCGCTCGGGCTCGATGGCCGGGAATCGTTCAAGGACATGTCCGCGCGCCTGGAGCAGGTCTCGCGCGTCTACGGGCTGCCGCTCGATCCGAAGCGCGACGTGTGGCGCCTGTCGGTCGGCGAGCGGCAGCGCATCGAGATCGTCCGCGCGCTGATGCAGGACCCGAAATTCCTGATCCTCGACGAGCCGACCGCGGTCCTGACCCCGCAGGAGGCCGATCAGCTCTTCATCGTGCTGGAGCGCCTGAAGGACGAGGGCCGCGCCATTCTCTACATCAGCCACAAGCTCGAAGAGGTGAAGCGGCTGTGCGACACCGCCACGATCCTGCGTGGTGGCAGGAAAGTATCGACCTGCAATCCGAAGGCGGAGACAGCCGCCTCTCTCGCGCGCATGATGGTCGGCGCCGAGATCAAGGAGGTGAAGCCGGCCGCGAAGCGGGAGACTACCGTGCCCCGGCTGGTCGTCAACGATCTCAGCCTCGCACCGGACGATCCGCATGGCGTGCGGCTCGAACGCATCGCGCTGGAATTGAAGGGCGGCGAAATCCTGGGCATCGCCGGCGTTGCCGGCAATGGGCAGGACGAATTGTTCTCCGCCCTTTCGGGCGAGCGGCTCGCAGCGGAGCCGGGCATCATCGTGATCGAAGGCATCGCCGCGGGCCACCTGTCGATCACGGAGCGCCGCAAGCTCGGCGCGGCCTTCGTGCCGGAGGAACGGCTCGGCCATGGCACCGCGCCCCGCATGAAGCTCTCGGAGAACGCGCTCCTGACCGGCCACGCCGCAAGCGGCATGGTGAAGCACGGCTTTGTCGATACCGCCGCGACGCTGAAAGCGGTCGATCGCGCCACCGAGGCCTTCGACGTGCGCAAGGCCAAGCGCGATCCGGAGGCCGCGAGCCTGTCCGGCGGCAATTTGCAGAAATTCGTCGTCGGCCGCGAGATCCTGAGAAACCCCGCAGTGCTCGTGGTCAACCAGCCGACCTGGGGCGTCGATGCGGGCGCCGCCGCAATCATCCGCCAGGCGCTGCTCGACCTCGCAAGCAGCGGCGCCGCCGTTCTCGTCACGAGCCAAGATCTCGACGAACTCATCGAGATCACCGACCGCATCGCCGTGATGTTCCACGGCCGCCTCTCGGCGCCGCTTCCGACCGCAGAGGCGAGCCGCGAAAAGCTCGGCCTGTTGATGGGCGGCAGCAGTCTCGACCAGAAGGAGGCGGCGCATGCGGTTGGTGCTTGAGAAGCGCGCCGAGCGATCGGGCGCGCTGGTGTCACCGCTGATCGCGATCGGGCTCACGATCGCGACCATGAGCATCCTGTTCGCCATTCTCGGCAAGAATCCGGTCGCGGCGCTTTCCGCCTATTTCATCGCTCCCCTGACCGACGGCTATTCGCTGCAGGAGATCGCGGTCAAGGCGACGCCATTGGTCATGATCGCGATCGGCCTGTCGCTCTGTTACCTCGCCAATGTCTGGAACATCGGCGCTGAGGGACAATTCCTGATCGGCGCGGTCGCCGGAAGCTGGCTCGCGGTGAAGACACAAGGCGCGGACGCGGGTCCCTGGGTGCTGCCGGCGATGCTCGTGCTCGGGGCCGTAGCCGGCGCGCTCTATGCGCTGATTCCCGCCATCTGCAAGGTGCGGTCCGGCGCGAGCGAAATCCTCACCAGCCTGATGCTGGTCTATGTCGCCGATCTCTTTCTCGATTATCTCGTGCGCGGCCCCTGGCGCGACCCGGCCGGGTTCAACTTTCCGACCACAGCCGAGTTCGATCCGGTCGCCACCGTCCCGGTGCTGATCGAAGGCGGGCGGCTGCATCTTGGTGCGATCATCGCGCTCGCCGTCGTTGCCGTCGTCTCCGTCCTGCTCGGGCGCACCATCAAGGGTTTTGAAATCCGCGTCGTCGGGGCCGCGCCGCGCGCCGCGCGGTTCGGCGGCTTCAACGCCAACCAGTTGATCCTCCTGACCTTCGCAGTGTCTGGCGCGCTCGCGGGCCTTGCCGGCATCATCGAGGTCGCGGGGCCCGTCGGGCATCTGCAGCCCGGCATCTCGCCGGGCTATGGCTTCACCGCGATCATCGTCGCCTTCCTGGGCCGACTGAATCCGATTGGAATATTAATTGCAGGGCTCTTCCTTGCCCTCACTTTCATCGGCGGCGAGCAGGCCCAGATTGCAATGAAAATTCCGTTGGACGTCACCAAGGTGTTTCAGGGCATTCTGCTGTTCTATGTGCTCGCTTGCGATTCCCTCATTCTCTATCGTTTCCGTCTGATCTCGCGACAGGTGACAAGTGGAGCTAATTGAGGCGATCATCCTGTCGGTGCTCGCGGCATCGACCCCGCTTCTGATCGCGGCCACCGGCGAGCTGGTGACCGAGCGCTCCGGCGTTCTCAATCTCGGCGTTGAGGGCATGATGATCGTCGGCGCGGCCTGCGGTTTCGGCGGCGCGTGGCTCACCGGATCGATCTTCCTCGGCGCGCTCTGCGGCATCGTCGCGGGAACGCTGATGTCGCTGATCTTTGCGATGATGACGCTCGGCCTCGCCGTCAATCAGGTCGCGACCGGCCTTGCGTTGACCATCCTTGGCATCGGGCTGTCCGGCCTGATCGGCGCGGGCTTTGTCGGCGAGCGGATCTCGACCGCGCCGCATCTCTCTATTCCAGGCCTGACCAGCATTCCGCTGATCGGCCGCATCCTGTTCGGCGAGGATGCCTTCGTCTATCTCTCGCTGGCGCTCATCATCGGCGTCTGGTGGTTCCTTTATCACACGCGCGCGGGATTGATCCTGCGCGCCTGCGGCGACAATCATGTCTCGGCGCACGCGCTCGGCTATGGGGTGCTGCGCATCCGCATGTTCGCCGTGATGTTCGGCGGCGCCTGCGCAGGGCTCGCCGGCGCCTATCTGCCGCTTGCCTATACACCGTTCTTCATCCCCGGCATGACGGCGGGGCGCGGCTGGATCGCGCTCGCGCTCGTAGTGTTCGCATCATGGCTGCCGGGCCGGCTGGTGGCCGGCGCCTATCTGTTCGGCGCGGTGACGATCCTGCAATTGCATGCGCAAGGCGCGGGCATCGGCATTCCGTCGCAATTCATGTCGGCCCTGCCCTATCTCGCGACCGTTATCGTGCTGGTGCTGTTGTCGCGCGCGCGAACCGGCGGCTCGACGGCGCCGGCCGCGCTCGGGACGGTGTTCGTGCCGGATCGCTGATTATCATTTGAGGGGCGTGCGCGATGGGGCGCCGCGCTCCGCACTTTGAGGGTTCACCCCGCTTGTTTGGAGATTGACGATGATGAAAAAACTTCTTGCGGCCGCAACTGCTCTCCTGCTCGCGGGAAGCGTTGGCAGCGGCGCGCTGGCCGCCGACAAGTTGAAGGTCGGCTTCATCTATCTGGGCCCGGTCGGCGACCTCGGCTGGACCTATCAGCACGAGCAGGCGCGGCAGGCGCTGGTGAAGGAATTCGGCGACAAGATCGAGACCACCTATCTCGAAAACGTGCCGGAGGGCCCGGACGCCGAGCGCGCCATCGAGCAGCTCGTGCGCGCCGGCAACAAGCTGATCTTCACCACCTCGTTCGGCTACATGGACCCGACGCTGAAGGTCGCCAAGAAATATCCCAATGTGCATTTCGAGCACGCCACCGGCTACAAGCGCGACAAGAACATGTCGGCTTATTCGGCGCGCTGGTATCAAGGCCGTTACATCCAGGGCCAGATCGCCGCGAAAATGTCGAAGGCCGGCGTGCTCGGCTATATCGGCTCATTCCCGATTCCCGAAGTCATCTCCGGCATCAATGCGACGATGCTCGGCGCGCAGAGCATCAACCCGAACATCAAGGTGAAGATCATCTGGGTCAACACCTGGTTCGATCCGGGCAAGGAGGCCGATGCCGCCAAGGCGCTGCTCGATCAGGGCGCTGATATCATCATGCAGCACACGGACTCGCCGGCGGCGATGCAGATCGCGGCCGAGCGCGGCAAGCTCGCCTTCGGGCAGGATTCCGAGATGATCAAGTTCGGCCCGAAAGCGCAGCTCACCTCGATCCTCGACACCTGGGCGCCCTATTACATCGCGCGCGTCAAGGCCGAGCTCGACGGTACCTGGAAGGCGGAAAACACCTGGGGCGGGCTGGACAGCAAAATGTTCGAGATGGCTCCCTATACCAACATGCCCGACGACGTGAAGAAGATGGCCGAGGATACGCAAGCCGCCATCACCGCAGGCAAGCTGTATCCGTTCAAATGTCCGGTCATGGGCCAGGACGGCAAGGAGGTGGAATGCAAGGGCGGCGACCATCTCGATGATCCGCAGATCCTCGGCATGAATTTCTACGTCAAGGGCATCGACGATAAGGTGCCGGGGAAGTAGCTGGCCTTGACCTCTCCCCGCAAGAGCGGGGAGAGGTCGGATCGCCTTGGCGATCCGGGTAAGGGGCGAGGCACAATGCCTTCAGGCGGAAGGCTCCACGAAGGGAAATCCTTTTCAGACAATTCGCATGTGGCTTGCGGAGGCGGCCCCTCACCCCAACCCTCTCAGAGCGAGCTTTGCTCGTCTCGGCCCCGCAAGGGCGGGGTGAGGGTGCACAGCTGCGACGCGGTGATACGGTCAGGACACACGAGCTAAGCTAGCCCTTATGCATCGCGCGCGCGGCGGCGGTGTGGCGGCGGATCAGGTCGGCGATGTCGAGGCCGGGGATCGTGCCGCCGATGACGGTCCATCCGCCGCCGACCATCACGCGGTCGGCGCGGTGCGCGCCGCAGAGCACCAGTGCGGCGAGCGGATCACCGTGGCCGGAGAAGCGCAGCTCGTCGAGCTTGAACAGCGCGAGATCGGCGGCCTTTCCGACCGCGATCTCGCCGAGCTCGGGGCGGCCGATGCAGGCCGCCGAGCCCCTGGTGGCCCAGCGCAGCGCGTCCTTGTGGCTGACCTTTCCGACGCCATAGCGCGCCCGCTGCAGCAGGAACGCCGCCCTCACCTCCTGCATCAGATTGGACCCGTCATTCGAAGCGGAGCCGTCGACGCCGAGGCCGATGCCGACGCCCGCCGCCTCCATCTCGCAGACCGGGCAGCAGCCCGAGGCCAGAATCTGGTTGCTGCAGGCGCAATGGCTGATGGCCGTTCCGGCCTTGCCGAGCCGCTTCATTTCGGACGCGTTGAAGAAGATGCCATGCGCAAGCCAGGTCCGCGCGCCGAGCCAGCCGCATTGTTCGAGATAATCGAGCGGCCGGCAGCCATGCGCGGCCTCGCAGAAGCGGTTCTCGTCCTGGGTCTCGGCAAGATGCGTGTGCAGCCGAACATCGAGCTTGCCGGCAAGCTCGGCGGTCGCGCGCATCAGCGAGGTCGTCACCGAGAAGGGCGAGCACGGCGCGAGCGCGATCTGCACCATCGCGTCCTCGCCGCGCTGGTGATGTTTCGCCACGACGCGCTCGCTGTCGGCGAGGATCGTATCCTCGTCCTGCACGACGCTGTCTGGCGGCAGGCCACCATCGCGCTGCGAGCGGTTCATCGATCCGCGCGTGAGCAGCACGCGCATGCCGAGACGCTTCGCGACCGCGACCTCGATGCCGACGGCATCCTCCAGCCCGGCCGGAAAGACATAATGATGATCGGTCGTGGTGGTGCAGCCAGAGAGCAGAAGCTCCGCCATCGCAACCGTAGCGCCGAGGTCGAGCGCTTCGGGCGTGAGCCGCGCCCAGACTGGATAGAGCGCCTGAAGCCACGGAAACAGGTCGCGGTCCATCGCCGCCGGCAGCGCCCGCGTCAGCGTCTGGTAAAAATGATGATGGGTGTTGATCAGCCCCGGCAGCACCACATGTTCGGACGCATCGAATGCCACCGCATCTGCGGTGGCCGGCTGCGCCCCCGCCGGCACAAGCTCGACAATCCTGCCCTGCCGGACGACGATACCCCGCCCGGCGCCGTCGGCCAGAATGGCCAGGGGGTCCTTGATCCAGGTCGCCCGCGCTTGATCCATGATCCGCTGGTCTCCTCAAGACTGATGGCGAGGCTCTATCGCTCCTGCAATTCAAAGACCATCCCCTATTGAGAGTTGGCGCTTGTCTTGCAAGACTTCCCAAGGCGCGATGCATCCTCTTGAAAGCGCTGGGGTTCGATGGATTTGAACACCATCACATCGGTGGCGCATCCGAAGCGCCGGGCGGAGCTGCCCGTTTGGACGGCAGGCGACGCCTGGCTTGCGGGCGGAACGTGGCTGTTCTCGGAACCGCAGAGCCATTTGGCGCGGCTGATCGACCTGACCGGCCTGAAATGGCCGGCGCTGACGGTCACCGACCACGCGCTGTCGATCGCGGCGACCTGCACCATCGCGCAGCTCGATGCGCTTGCCTGCCCGCCGGACTGGCTCGCCGCACCGCTGATCGACCAATGCTGCCGCGCCTTCCTCGCCTCCTTCAAGATCTGGAAGACCGCGACCGTCGGCGGCAATCTCTGCATGTCGCTGCCGGCCGGCCCGATGATCTCGCTGACCGCAGCACTCGACGGCGTCTGCACGATCTGGCAGGCCGATGGCGGCGAGCGCAAGGTGCCGGCGGCCGACTTCGTCACCGGCAATCAGGAGAACGTGCTCAGGCCCGGCGATCTGTTGCGGCAGATCGATCTTCCTCTCACCGCGCTAAGGCGCCGCTCCGCCTTTCGCCAGATCTCGCTGACGCCGCTCGGCCGGTCGGCCGCGCTCTTGATCGGCGGCGTCGCGAGCGTCGGCGCGTTCCTGCTGACGGTGACGGCGTCGACCAAAAGGCCGGTGCGATTGTTCTTCGCCAAGATTCCCGAAGCTGACGAACTACGCCAGACGATCCTGACTCGCATCACCGACGACCTCTACCACGACGACGTCCACGGCAAGCCGGACTGGCGCAAGCACATGACGCTGCGGCTTGCCGAGGAGATCCGAGCCGAGCTTGCGGGCGCAGCCGGGCCATGAGCTTCAAAATCATGAGCTTCGAGATCAACGGCAAGAGCTATTCCAAAACGCCGCGCGCCGGTCAATGTCTGCGCACCTTCCTGCGCGAGCTCGGGCATTTCGGCGTCAAGAAGGGCTGCGACGCTGGCGACTGCGGCGCATGCACCGTGCTGCTCGACGGCGAGCCGGTGCATAGTTGCCTGATCCCGGCCTTTCGCGCCGAGGGTCACGCTGTCACCACGATCGAAGGTCTGGCCGCCGACGGCGGCACGCATCCGCTGCAGCAGGCCTTTCTCGACGCGCAGGCCTTTCAATGCGGCTTCTGCACCGCCGGCATGATCCTGACCTGCGCCTCGCTGAACCAGGCGCAGCGGCAGGACCTCGGCGCGGCCTTGAAGGGCAATCTCTGCCGCTGCACCGGCTATCGCGCCATCGAGGACGCGCTCGACGGCAGGCACAATATCGAGGAGGTGCGCGCGGGCGAGGCCTTCGGCCGCAGCCTGCCCGCGCCCGCAGGTCCGCTGGTCGTGAAAGGTGCGGCGCGCTACACTTTCGACACGGAGATCGAGGGCCTGCTCCACATCAAGCTCGTGCGCTCGCCGCATCCGCATGCGAAGATCATGTCGATCGACAAGACTGCCGCGCTTGCCGTGCCCGGCGTCCATGCGGTGCTGACGTCCGACGACGCGCCCGACCGGCTGTTCTCGACGGGACGGCACGAAAAGGCCTGGATGGACCCGGAGGACACGCGCGTGCTCGACACCATCGCGCGCTTTGTCGGACAGAAGGTCGCGGCCGTGGTTGCCGAGACGGAAGCGGCCGCCGAGGAAGGCTGCCGCCGGCTCAAGGTCGCTTACGAGATCCTGCCTGCCGTGATCGATCCCGCGCAGGCGATCGCGCCGGGCGCGCCCCTTCTCCATCCCGACAGAACGCCCGAGCAGCGCGTGTTCGGCGCGAGCCGCAACATCGTCGCGGAAAGCCACGGCGAATATGGCGACGTCGCCACGGCGCTCGCGGCATCCGCCGTGACTTATGAGGGGACGTTCACAACACAGCGTGTGCAGCATGCCGCGCTGGAAACCCATGGCGGGCTTGCCTTCCTCGATGCGAATGGCGTGCTCAATGTCCGCTCCTCGACGCAGGTGCCGTTTCTCGCGCGGCGGGCGCTCTGCGAGATCTTCGATCTCGCGCCCGACAAGGTGCGCGTGTTCTGCGAGCGCGTCGGCGGCGGCTTCGGCGGCAAGCAGGAGATGTTCGTCGAGGACATTCTGGCGCTTGCCGCGCTGAAGACGGGCCGGCCGGTCAAGCTCGAATTCACCCGCGAGGAACAGTTCATCGCGACCTCGACGCGGCATCCGATGCGAGTCACGGTCAAGGCTGGCGCCGACAAGGATGGCAAGCTTACCGCGCTGCAGCTCGACGTGCTCTCCAACACCGGCGCCTATGGCAATCATGCGGCGGCCGTGCTGTTTCATGCCTGCGGCGAATGCCTCGGCGTCTATAACTGCGCGAACAAGAAGGTCGATGCGGTCGTCGCCTATACCAACACGGTGCCGGCCGGCGCATTCCGCGGCTATGGCCTGCCGCAGACCCTGATCGCAGTGGAAGCCGCGATCGACGAATTGGCAAGGCAGTTCGGCATCGATCCGTTCGAGATGCGCCGCCGCAACATCATCAGGCCCGGCGACCCCATGCTCTCGCCGCCCGACAATGGCTATCACGACGTGCATTATGGCTCCTACGGGCTCGATCAGTGCCTCGATCTGGTCGAGCGCGCGATGAAGGCCAAGGAACTGAACAAGGAACTGAACAAGGGGCCGAAGGTCGGACTGTCGTCCGAGTGGCTGGTGGGCGACGGCATCGCGCTCACCATGATCGACACCGTGCCGCCGGACGGGCATATCGCGGACTGCAGAATCGCGCTGCGCGACGACGGCGGCTTTGATCTCGTGGTCGGCACGGCGGAGTTCGGCAACGGCACCAGCACGGTGCATCGCCAGATCGCGGCGACCGCGCTGGCGACGACCGTCGACAACATCCGTCTGCTCCAGTCCGACACCGCGCATGGCGGCCACGACACCGGCGCTTACGGCTCGACCGGCACATTCGTGGCGGGACGGGCGACGCAGGCGGCGGCGGAAAATCTCGCCGTCGAACTGAAGATGTTTGCAGCCCGCATGGCCGGCGCTGACGCAGCCATGGCCGCTCTCGAAAATGATTCCGTCATTTGCGCCGGCAAGCGCGATTCCTTTGCGCAGCTCGCGAACTGCGCGCGCGACCAGAACAAGACGCTCGCCGCCAGCGGCTCTTCGGCCGGCACGCCGCGCTCGGTCGCCTTCAACGTGCAGGGCTTCCGCGTCGCGGTGAACAAGGGCACCGGCGAGATCACGGTCTTGAAGAGCGTGCAGGCGGCGGATGCCGGCCGCGTCGCGAATCCGATGCAGTGCCGCGACCAGGTCGAGGGCGGCGTCGCGCAGGCGCTTGGCGCCGCGCTCTATGAGGAGATGGTGATGGATGCGAGCGGCCGCGTGGTCAATCCGCGCTTCCGCGACTATCATTTGCCGTCCTTCGCCGACGTGCCGCGCACCGAGGTCCTTTTCGCTGAGACGTCCGACACGCTGGGGCCGATGGGCGCGAAATCGATGAGCGAGAGCCCCTACAATCCCGTGGCCGCGGCGCTCGGCAACGCGATCGCCAATGCCACCGGCATCCGCTTCACCTCCGTGCCGTTCAAGCCCGACCGGCTGTTTCCTCTGCTCAAGGCGAAGTTCGGGTCCGGATAGCATCGTCGAATTCGCGATCAGTCCGTCTCAGCTCCCGCGATAGGTCGCGTAACTCCAGGGCGTGACCAATAGCGGCACGTGGAGATGGCCTTCCGGTTCGCTGATCGCAAAGCGCAGCGGGATCTGGTCGAGGAATGGCGGGTCGGACATCGCAACGCCGCGCTGGGCGAAATATCGGCCGACGGAGAAGCTCAGCTCATAGCGTCCGATCGGCACCGGCCGGCCGCCGATCAGGGGCTGATCGGTGCGGCCGTCCGAATTGGTGATCGCGCGCGTGACCACGCGGCTTGCGCCAAGTTCGGACAGTTCGATCAGCTCGACCGCGACCCCCGCCGCGGGCTTGCCGCTATGGGTGTCGAGCACATGGGTCGAGAGCCGCCCGTTCACGGACAGCCGATCGTCCGACGTCACGAGCTGATCGAGTCGCAGCGCCGCGATGCGAAAGATCTCGGCAATCGACACCTGCATCTCGGTCTTGGCGTCGTTCGGCAGGCGCCGCTCGAAATCGCGCAGAATGGAATCCTTGGTGTGGCGGCGAACGCAGACGATGTAGGGAAAGCCGAACTTTGTGCGATAGGCATTGTTGACGCGTTCGAAAGCCTCATATTCGGCATCCGAGAGCCGATCGAGCCTGACACTGTTCTGCTCGGAGGTGGACTCCGCGGTGAGCCCCGCGGCACGCTGGGTCCTGTCCGCGAGGTCGGGATGCGCCTTGATCAGCGCGAGCCGGCGCTCCGGCGGCGTACGATCGACCACTTCGATCATCGCGGCGAACAGCGGCCTGATGCCCGCGAACGGCCGCCTGGCCGCGGCCTGTTCGGCGATCCAGGGCGAATGTTCGAAGATGTTGCCGAGCGCCGCGACAAAGTCGCCTTGGCTACCGCCATTCAGCTCGGCGAGCATTGCTTGCGCCATCCCTGCTCTATCCGATCTCGAATGCGTTGGCGGCAAGATGGATCAGGTTCGCATGCCAATGCTGCGCGATGGCCAGCCGTGTCGGCACCCAGACGCGCTCATGCTTCTGCACATAGTCGAGAAACCGCATCAAAGCGGCCGCGCGGCCCGGACGCCCCACGAGGCGGCAATGCAGCCCGACCGACATCATCTTCGGCGAGCCCGCGCCCTCTGCGTAGAGCACATCGAAACTGTCTTTCAGATAGGCATAGAACGCATCGCCGCCGCCAAAGCCCTGCGCATTGACGAAGCGCATGTCGTTGGCATCGAGCGTGTAGGGGATGATCAGATGCGGGCCTGACGGTCCCTTGATCCAATAGGGCAAGTCGTCGGCATAGGAATCGCACGAATAGAGGAAGCCGCCTGCTTCCATCACGAGCCGCTGCGTGTTGATGGAGGAGCGCCCGGTGTACCAGCCGAGCGGACGCGCGCCAGTGGCCTCGGTGTGCACGCGGATCGCCTCCGCGATCTCGTGGCGCTCGTCGGCCTCCGACATGTCCTTGTGCTCGACCCAGCGAAGGCTATGGCTTGCGATGTCCCAGCCCGCCTCCTTCATGGCGGCAACCACGTCGGGATTGCGCTTCAGCGCGGTCGCGACGCCGAACACGGTGGCCGGCACCTTGCGTTCGCCGAATATCCGCCACAGCCGCCAGAAGCCGGCGCGCGAGCCATATTCGAACATCGATTCGATATTGGGGTGGCGCCGTCCGGGCCATGGCTGCGCGCCCAGCACGTCGGACAGGAACGCTTCCGACGCGCGGTCGCCATGCAGGATGTTGTTCTCGCCGCCCTCCTCGAAATTCACCACGAACTGCACCGCGATGCGCGCGCCGCCCGGCCAATGCGGATCGGGCGGGCTGCGGCCGTAGCCATGGAGATCGCGCGGATAACGGGCCTCCGCCATCGTCAGACCTTCTCGAAGCGGATCTTCTGCGCACCCTCCCAGAGCACGGTCTTGCCGAGCAGGGGAAGGTTTTCGAGACCCGACGTCACGGTGATGAAATGATTGCCGGCGAGCTGGCCCATCTTGCTCGCGAAATGCACGCCGCCATAGGCGAGCAGGATCTCGGTTTCGCTGATGCCGCCGGGATAAAGGATGATCTGGCCGGGCGCGGGATAGCTGGTATGATTTTCGTAACCGACGCCGAAATCGAGATCGCCGAGCGGCATCCAAACCGCCTCGCCACTCCAGCGCACGTGAATGACCTGGCTCTCGAACGGCATTGCCTTGCGAAACGCGGCGCAGGTCTTCGGCGCGAGCAGCTCCTCAAACCGGGCCTCGAAGGTGAAGTCACCGGCGTGGATGATCAGTTGGCTCATCGATCGTTCTCGTGGTCAAAACGAGGCTTGACCCTATCCATTGCAGCAGGGCAAGCGGGAAGCAAGCGCCATTCCAGAGGGCGTCTGGCGAAACGGCCGAATCGCCGACAAGCCGCCTATCGGTCGGGACGCTTGACCTCATATGACAATCCGAAGAGCCCGCTCCGCTGCACCTCCGGTTCCGGCGGCGCGGCGTCCTTGACCTCGGCTTGCGCCGGGGGAGCCGGCGGCGCCGGAAGGTTCTCGCATTTGATCGAATAGACCAGTTCACCATTGGCGGTGCGGCCGATCGGCGCACAATTGTCGGCGCGCGAGGTCGCGCCCTTGGGCGTCAAACGGGTCTGCGCCCCTGCCGGCAGCATCAAGGCCTGCGATATCACCAGCACGAACGCTACTATCGTCTTCATCCGTTTTCACTCGCCCTTACTGATCGGCGTCATTGAACCGGATCGTTCGGCCGCAGTCCATCCGCAAGATAAAGGCAATTGCCAAAACTTTAGCCGAAATGACTGTCCGACCAAGAATTTTGCTCGCCGCTTCGTGATGCAGGCAGGTGCAGCACATCGCCCCGCCATCCCTACCTATCGAGCACCGCGCAAGCTTGCAAAGACGCGACCTCGCAAAAACCATGGGAGAGCAACAATGCAAAAGACGGCTTTGACAATCTTCAGCGCGGCCCTGCTGGCCGGCTCGTTCGTCCAGGCGGCAGCGGCCAAGGAGCATCACCATGTCCGCAAGGCGCAACGCCCGGCAATGACAGCGAGCCAGTCGTACCGCAATTCCAACGCAGCGATCAGGCCCGGCCCGGCGGTCCAGCCTGATTGGTCGCGGGCCTACCATGACGAGGCGCTTTCGCCGCCCGCAGGCCATTAAGCCGCAACAGCGGCGATGCCTCCCTCACATGGACAGCCTTGCGGGACAGGCATCGTTCTGGCTAGCTTTGCCCAAGCAAACTCCTGCCGGGAAAGCAAGCCGTGGTACTGAAAAACATCGTCGGCATCGATCACGCCGTGATCATGGTGAAGGACCTCGACCAAGCCGCCGAGGGGTGGAAGCGCCTTGGATTTACGGTGTCGCCGCGTGGCACGCATAGTGCTCACATGGGCACCGGCAATTACACCATCATGCTCGATCCCGACTATGTCGAACTGCTCGGCGTGCTCACCGCGACGGAACACAATGCGCCGGCCCGCGCCTTTCTCGATGGGCGCGAAGGCATCGAGCGCGTTGCGTTCACCGCGCTCGATGCCGCCGCCGGCGCGGAGGAAATTCGCGCACGCGGCTATGCGGCGACCGGCCCGACCGACTTCGAACGGCCTGTGACGATGCCAAACGGCACATTGTCGGCGGCGAAGTTCAGAATCTTTCAATGGCCGGTCGCCGAAGCGCCGGGCGGCGTGCGCATCTTCGCCTGCCAGCACAAGACGCGGGAGACAGTGTGGATTCCCGAATTGATGAAACATCCCAACGGCGCCAAGCGTCTGAAGCAGGTGCTGATCGCGGCGCCCGAGCCCGCGACAGAGGCCGCGCATCTCTCGCGCCTGATCGATCGCGAGCCACGTCACGAAACGGATGGCGCGGTGACAGTGCCATCCGGCGGCGACCGCGCCGACTTCGTCTTCCTCACCAAAGAGCAAGTGAGCCGCCGCTATCCGGATGTAGCGCTCGCGGCCCTGCCCGAGCGCGGCGGCGCGGCGCTGGTGATCGCAAGCGGCGACCTAGACGTGACCGGGAAGGCACTCGGCACCAACGCCATTCGGAGCGGCGGCAGCATCTGTATACCACCTGCTGCAGCCAACGGCACGCTGCTGGCGTTCGTACCGGCGTAGCTCATTAGGGCGTAGCCAGCCATACCCGGATGGCTGCAAGCCGGACGAAGGCAAGGTAGTTCATCATCGGCGAGTTCATAGCGCATGATTCGAACCCCCTAGTTTTGGAGTTTGAATCACAGCCGTCCGGCCAAACGCAGAGTGAATCGATGATGGATTCTCAAATCAAGGGCGTAACAACCATAAAGTTACGACGTCATTCCGGGGCAAAGACTAGAGCTTCCGTTCCGATTCAATCGGAATGGAAAAGGCTCTAGACATCCTCCATGCGTATTTTGCTCTCTGAAGGATCCGGGCTCACCTCCCGTCAGGTCGCAGGACAACTCGGTTTGCTCGGGCACGAGGTCGAGATTCTCTCGTCGTCGAAAATCTGCCTGACGCGGTTTACGCGGCATGTAAGGGCGGTGCACGATGTCCCGCGCTTCGGGCTCGATCCCTTCGGCTGGCTCGCGGCCGCCGAGCGCATTGCAGCCGAACGCAGGACCGACCTGCTGTTTCCAACGCAAGAACAGGTGACGGTGCTGTCAGCGCGCCGGAAATACCTGCGTGTCGCGACTATCGTGCCGCCTTTCGTGAGCCTCAGGCGGGTGCAGGACAAAATATCCGCGTTTCGCACGCTGAAAGCTATCGGCGCGCCTCAGCCGCAGACTTTTGTGATTTCGAGCGCGGACGATCTACGGGACGTCTCGGCCTATCCGGTCTTCGTAAAACGACCCGTGAGCACGGCGAGTTCGGGTGTCCAGCGCACGACGAACGCGCAGGAGCTTGAGGCCGCGGCGCGCGAGTTCGGTCTTGGACCATCCGAACTGATCGCGCAGAGCCAGGCATCCGGGCCACTCGCGATGGTGCAAGCCGTCGCGGACAGAGGCCGCCTCATCGCACATCATGCCTGCCTGCGCGTGCGGGAAGGCGTTGGCGGCGGGGCATCGCTGAAGGAGAGCATTGCCTTACCGGGACTCGCCGACTTACTCGCGCGGATCGTCGCAGCGCTCGACTGGCATGGAGCGTTGTCGATGGACCTGATCGTTGCCGACGTGGGGCCTGTCATCATCGACGTCAATCCGCGGCTCGTCGAACCGGCGAATGCCCTTGCGGCTGGCGTGGATCTCGTCGCGGCAATGCTTGACCTCGCGGGCGACGCGCCGGCACGGGAGCGGTCGCCCGGCGCCGCGGATGTGCGCACACGCCAGACGCTGCTCGCGATTCTCGGGGCCGCCCAACAGCACGGCGCGCGAGGTGCCGTCCTGCGCGAAGCGTTCAATGCCATTTTCGCGCGCGGCGATTATGCGGGCTCAATCGAGGAGCTTACGCCGGTCACGGGTGATGCCATCGCGGCGATTCCTGTCGTCACTGCGCTCCTCGCGTCACTGATCCATCCGCCCCTGTGGCGGAAATTTCACGCCGGCGCGGTCGGCCCCTACGCGGTCAGCCCGGAAGCGTGGGACGAGATTTTGGCGGTGGGGGAGTGACTTCCGCTTGGCCCCGAATGCGAGATAGACGCGGAACGCGTTTGCGCGGAGATCATGCTCTAGCGCCGGCAGCCCTGCAGAAACAGCGTGGTGCAGTCTCTGGCGCGGCGCTCGATCTCCTCGCGGCTCGGCGGCGGCGTATGGCCGAACATCACGGCGCGCTGCGGCTGGAAGACGAGCATGCCGAGCAGCATGCCCGCCGCGGCCGTCGCATCATCGCATCGGATCAGGCCCTTGGCCTGCTGCGCGCGCAGCCATGAGGCGAGCGTGTCCTCCGTGCGCCGGATCGCCTTGTGAAAAAAGGTCTCGGCCACTTCGGGAAACTTGTCGCTGTCGGCGAGGATGGTGCGCTGGAGTGCCATGACCTCACCGTCCAGTATCAGTTCGCCGCAGACGATCAGCGCTTCGTTAAGCGCCGCTGCGATGTCGCCGCCCTGGCAGGCCCGAAGTCTGACGACGGACGCAAAGCGGTCGATCCGATCGGTGACCATCGCCTCGAACAGTGCCGCCTTGTTGGGAATGAGACGGTACAGCGTCCGGGTCGAAACGCCGGCGCGGCGGGCGACGCTTTCCATCGCGGTCGCGGCATAGCCCGTCCCAGCGAATTCAGCCCTCGCCGCATCCAGGATCAGGGCGCGCGTCTCCTCGTCCGAACGTAGCTGCGGCCGTCCGCGGCCGCGTTGCGGCTCCGCTGCTGCGCCGGCCTCTCTCTTTGTGAGCGTCGTGTCGTGCTTTGTGAGCGTCATGTCGTGACCCTCATGTCGTTCGAGCCATGCTTTTAAATGATGCCTGTCATTCCATTGACAGTCCAAATATGAGGTCTATTTTGGAAAACCTCAAGTTTCCTATTGTCTTCATTATCCCCCGGCCGCCGGCAATCGGAATTCACGTTTTATTGCAGGGGGATAGAACCAGAAGAGGCCTGTCATGAGCCGTCACTCAACCGACTTCGAAGTCGAACGTCCGCTTCCCGCCGCCACCGTGGCGGAGCTGCTCCCGCCGGCAAATCCCAAGCCGGATCAGAATGATGCGACCGACCCCGCCGCTGCCCCGCAATCCACCATCAAGAACCGTGTTCGCCGGCTGCTGATGGCGGCCAGCGCGGTCGCGGTGCTCTCTGCAGCAACCTGGTACGGCTGGGACTATTGGACCGTCGGCCGCTTCCTGGTCTCGACCGACGACGCCTATGTGAAGGCTGACAACACCACCATCGCACCGAAGGTCTCGGGCTATCTCACGGATGTGCTCGTCGGCGACAACCAGCGCGTCAAAGCTGGCCAGTTCCTGGCGCAGATCGACGATCGCGATTTCAAGGTGGCGCTGGACCAGGCCAAGGCCGATGTCGCCGCCGCGCATGCCGCCGTTGCGAGCAAGCAGGCGCAGCTCGACGTCCAGCAGGCCGTGATCGAGGCGGCCAAGGCGACCATCGAGGTCGATACGGCGACAAAGACCTTCGCCAGCCAGGAGAACAAGCGCTACACCGATCTTGCGTCCACCGGCTACGGCAGCGTGCAGAACGCGCAGCAGGCGCAGGCCCGCAACGCCGGCGCCGATGCCGCGATCCTGCGCGACAGGGCGAACCTCATCTCCGCGCAAAAGCAGGTCGAGCTGCTCAAGGCCGAGATCACGCAGGCGACCGCGGCAGTGGCACGTGCTTCCGCCGTGCAACGGCAGGCCGAGCTCAATCTCGGCTACACAACGATCACCGCACCGATTGACGGCGTGGTCGGCAACCGCACGCTGCGCACCGGGCAATACGTGCAGGCCGGCACGCAGCTGATGTCGCTGGTGCCGGCGTCAGGCGCCTATGTGGTGGCGAATTTCAAGGAGACGCAGCTCACCCATGTGCGCGAAGGCCAGCCGGTCGATATCGACGTCGACATGTTTCCCGGCCAGGTCGTGCACGGCCATGTCGACAGTCTCGCGCCCGCCTCGGGGCAGGAATTCGCGCTGCTGCCGCCGGACAACGCCACCGGCAATTTCACCAAGGTGGTGCAGCGCATCCCCGTGAAGATCGCGCTCGACGGCGCGGCTGCGATCGAATTGCGGCCCGGCATGTCCGTGATCCCGAGCATCGCCACACGGTCATCTGCGGGCCAGCCCGCGCATGCGGTCGCCGAATCCAGAATAGCCTATGCCTCAAAGAAGTGATGCCAAAGAGGTGATACCATGTCTGCCCTCGCCCTTTCAGATCGGACATCAACGCCCCGCCCCGTCGCCGCGCCGGCCAATCCCGATCGCGCCAGCGCAACCGTCTGGGTCGCCCTGTTCGCCGCGATGATCGGCGCCTTCATGGCGATCCTGAACATCCAGATCACCAACGCCTCCCTGCTCAATATCGAGGGCGGCATCGGCACCGGTGTCGACAATG
>Ga0210406_10001606_pt1 | contig 27203 bp, 54 predicted proteins | sample IncBWC30MmetaG_FD_155454 | JGI IMG/M metagenome (GOLD analysis project Ga0210406, IMG submission 155454) | Forest soil microbial communities from Barre Woods Harvard Forest LTER site, Petersham, Massachusetts, United States - Inc-BW-C-30-M | ecosystem: Environmental > Terrestrial > Soil >... | reverse complement strand
CCGCCAAGGAAATGGTCGAGCGCGTGAGCCAGTACCTCGACGCGACCCAGGTCTTTCGAACATTCCACTCCTATTGCCTTGACCTCCTCAAAAGAGAACGAGAGCACTTGTCTTTCCCGACCTGCCCCTCGATCATCCCTGTTCGCGGGGAGCAGTTCCTCTTAATGAAAGATTTACTCAAGACCTACCCGCCTATCACCTCATACCGCGCGCTGTCAGAGCGCATCAGCGAGTGGAAGGCCGGGAACGTGAGTCCGGAACAAGCTATGGAACAAGAGTTCAGCGGCGGGGTAACTTACTTCTACGCTCTCGCGTTCCGAGATTATGAAATCCAGTGCAGAAGGCAAGGCTGGCTCGACTTCGACAGCCTGATTAAAGAGACGGTCAAACTTTTGGAGGAAAATGATGGAGTCAGACTTCGAAATGTACGTAAATATGTTGCGGTCGACGAGTGCCAAGACACCGACACAACTCAATTCCAACTCCTCAAACTCATCTACGGAGGAAACATCTTCGTGGTCGGAGATGAAAATCAACTTATCTACGAGTGGAGATCAGCACAAGCTGGAAATCTCTCTAACTTTGCCAAAACTTTCCCCGGAGCAAAGACGCTCTACCTTGGCTCTAATTATCGGTCGACTGTTAGACTTGTAGACTTCTTGAAGAAGATTCTCCCGGTCGACAACGGCCTGGCGAGCCGCATGGTCTCGATGCGCCCCGTAGGCGACGAGGTCCGTTTCATCGGATACCAGGGCGAGGACGAAGAGGCCAACGAGGTATTAAACGAGATCAACAGCCGCGACATCGCGGAAGAGTCCGCCGTGCTGGCTCGCACCAACCGCCAGCTGCAGCTGATTCAACGGCGCGCGATGTCTAGAAACATCAAGGCAGAAATACTCGGCAAGAAAAATGTATGGCAGGAGAACGAGGTCAAGCACCTGATCGACCTGACGAAGGAAAAGACCTCGGACCCCCGTCCCGCCGCCGTGGTGATGACCGAACTAATCCGAGAGCACAACCTGGTCTACCGGTACACCAACACCAAGGGCGGCATGGATAAGGACCCGATTGAGAATATGAATGACGTGGTGAGAATGGCCGGACGCAAGAGTAAAGAGACAGGCCTGCCGTTGACTGTCCCGCAGTTCTTAGACTGGCTACGCAAGATCACGTTCATGCGCCGCTCCAAGACGGAGCCGATTCTGACGCTATCGACCGTACACCAGGCGAAGGGCCGGGAATTCAAACACGTCTTCGTGGTCGGGTGCAACCAGGGAACTATGCCCCACAAGGACGGGGAACTGCAGGAAGAGAGCCGCATATTCTTCGTCGCGTGCAGTAGGAGTTCAGATGAATTACAGATTTCTTTCTCAAAAAACAGAAGCCAATTTTTGAATCAGTTCATAGATGACATAGAGATTTTTGGTGAAACCAATGAGCAGTAAAATTTGTCAAAACAAAACGTGCAAAAAGCGGTTCTTAGTGAGAACTAAGAAAATAGGGACTCGTTACGCTAATGCTCATAGAAAATACTGTCTCGATTGTGACGGAGTCAAAGTATGGGAGAGTTTAAACCAAGAACGCGGAGCGTTTCTTAGAAGACGGTGGGCAAAGCTAAATCCAAAAAGAGCAAAGGCAAGATATCGTCGACATCGTTTGAAAAAGAAATATGGTTTAACAGTCGCCACCTTTAACGAGAAAAAGCGTAAACAAAGAAACAGATGCGCCGCTTGCCAGAGAGTATTCGGAAAAGTGGCAGGACCCCCTAACGTAGATCACAAGCATGGGAGAGAAGGCACTTGCAGAGATTTGCTGTGTGTAAACTGTAATTTCATAGTTGGACACTCCCAAGAAGATACACGAATTCTATACGCCATAATCAAGTACATAAAAAAGTGGGAGGACTAAGAATGGCATTCCTTTACATAGGACCGACCGGAAGACCGCACCGCAAACATAGCTACAGCGCCGGGTCTACCTGGGACCACTCAAATTTTAAATATTACCTCCAGAAGGTTCTAGGCTGGCGTGAGAAGAACAAGCTCGCACGGTTCGAACTTGGAAAGGCCTTCGAGTCGTCGTTCCAGTATTACCACGAGAACCGAGGCGACCTGGCCTCGACGCTTAAGCACTTCGAGACCCAGTGGAACGCGTTCCGAGATAACAAGGAACTGCAGTTCACCCGAGTCGAGAAAGACTGGGCGCAGTGCCTCCGCATCGGAACGGATTGGCTGAAGCTGTACGCTATTCGCCAGCCGAGTCTTCCTATTCCGCTCGGCGGGCAAGCTGTGTTCCAAAGAATATACGGCAAGGAAGTATTTCCAGGAGACGCCAATTATGGTGAGATCGAATTCGAAGGAAGGCTCGACATCGTCGCCTTCGTTGAACCCCAGCATCCTATGTTACCTAAGCTGGATTGGAAGCCTGAGTACGGCGCTTTCCGGCCAATCATCGTTGACATCAAGACAGCTGGGGCAGACTTCCCGGAGCAGTACGGCATCGCTGCGTACGATATACAGCTGCGACTGTATTCGTGGGTCAGCGGCATACGCGATGTCGCGATGGCTTGGTTCGTTAAAAAGGGGCTGAGCATCCAGAAGGGCTACTCGGTCACGCTGCTCGAAGACGTCGGGTTCATGAAGGCCGGGGCAGAGGCCGTGATCGCGCTGGTGGAAGACGAGGGCATCTGGCTTCTCCCGAACGACTTCATGGTCGAGGAGATGGAGCGCGTCCAAGGGCAGAAGAACGGGAAGACGGAGCAGACCAATGTCGCGAAGGAACGACGCGCGAAGTGGCTGGAAGAGAACGGAACCTTTGCGCAAGAGGAGTCTGTAACAAAACAACGCTTGCAATTCAACGCCGGATTCGTTACCGTAGAGTCGGCAGAAGACGCGGGCAAGGTAGCGCAGAGGCAGATTATCAGCATCGTGAACGCGTGGAAGTCACAGAGCTACCCGGACACGTTTAGCGTACGATACCCGCACGACGACCGCAGCGACCCGTACTTCCGCGCGTTCGTCTTGAAAGAGCAAGGATACAAGGAACTGAACTTCACCAAGTCCGACGAAGACGTTGACATCTTCGCGGAAGAAGACAACGAGGCAATATGAGAGCGATAAGTAAGCCGGATTTGAGCAGGGAGGACTTCCCGTACTGGGAGGACGTGCTAAAAAGTCACGGGCTGGGAGAGCGCCAGCTTGGACTGCAGGAGGAACCCGAATTGAATGACAACGGAACACTGGAGGAAGCCGATGGCAAGTGACCAGAGAAGAAGGGATATGAAGAAACTACGGTCGCGGTTGGACACAGACGACGGCTTCATGAGCGCGCACAAGATCAAGAAGGTTCGCACCAGGGAGCGCAATATACCAGAGTGGACGTTGAGCGACAAGGAAGTCCGGACCGTTCTTCTCCGCTCCTTCCCGAAGCTGCGCACCAACAACGCGCAAGCTATCCGTGCGGGCCGCTGGGTCCGCCTTATTCATCTCTACTATCGGGTCCAGATGTCCAACTCCCAGGTAGCCAAGGAGATGGGCATGACCCTTAACGCAACCAAGATGGCGTTTAAAATCATGCGCCGAGTCGCCAGAGGACAGCGCGCCAATAATACCGGACCGCTGAGACGACCACCGAATATGTGACCCCAACGGGGGAACTGGTGAGCAACACCGGAGACCCTATGTACGTTTCGAAAATTCACTCATGCCGTGGGCAGGAAGCAGTAGTCTTAGAAGAGAAAGAACCACCGGCGCCGAAGTGCTCTTGCCGCCTGATTATCAACATCACGGAGGCCACTGCCATCGTGAAGCGCGGCGAGGCCAAGTGGATTGTGGTGTCGCGCACCCGTGGCGTTAGAGACGTTATCTGCTCCCACTGCAAGGGCGGGCAGGACGTTAAGATTTGCGCCAAGTGCTCCGGAACCGGGAAGCAGGAGGAGTCTTATACGGAAGACATCCCCGGCACCGACATAGTTTACACCTCGGCTGACTCGGTCGACGAGAGCGAGAGGAAGAAGCGCAAGTGGCTCGCGCCGAAGACACCCCGCGTGGCGACGATTGAAAGTGAGCACATCGAGCGCGCGTATGTCTCAGGAGTCAAAGAGGCCGTGGAAAGAATCGAGGAGTACGGGATGTTGATTATCAAAGACCGCCTTCGCCAGCTGGCTGTCGGCGTGACCAACGAAGAGTTCGAAGAGGCCTGGGCCGAGTACGAGGACGCGAACTACCCGCCTTACTCGCCAGTGCCCATCAGATTTGAGCCGGACAACAACGCGATGCGCGGAGAAGGACGAGACTTTGACTACGGGAGGTCAGTTTAATGGAAGAGTTTATCGCATCAATAGAACTGCAGGCAGCAGTTGACAAGGCGCTAGCCAGCATTGGAAATCTGTCTTACAGCGAGCGTCACCCGGAACTTGGGAAAATGTTCAAGTGCCACATCTGCAGCACCCGTCACCGGAAGAACGAGAAGAAGTGCGAGCAAGTTTTCACGTACAGTATCGGCGACTACGAATACTTCCGAGAGGATGACAAGGGCGAGTTGGTCCCCGACTACCGCACCTGCATGCGACCGGACGAGAAGCCTACCAGAGGCCAGGTCATGGGCCGACAGTCTTACGCGAAGAAAAGGCTGAAGCCGCATTACTCACGAATCAAGCTGATTCTCATCCAGAAGACCAGGGAAGTATTTGAATCCCTACACTTCCTGCTCGACGGCTCGAAGGAATCGTTCGAGGCTAACCTCCAACGCTCACGCGTGCTAGCCGCCCGAGATATCAGGGAAGAGCGCGAGGCCAGCGACCGTGCAGCCCGGCGCCGCGCTGACGTGTCGAAGCGCATCAACAAAGGACTGTTGTGAACTGGGAGTTCCACTCCGTCCACAAGACCGACTCGAAAGAGTTGGTGAAAGAGTTCTCCGAGTACGCGGCTGAGTCCGTTGAGCGATGGATATACACTCTATCGCTCACCGCATTAAAAGAGAAGCAGCCGGAAGCTGATATGGCAGAGTTCCCTCCCGGCTTCTATCACGACGGAGCCTCTTACAATTACCGTTTCCGAGTTTATGGCCCGGGTGGATGCTTGAGTCCAGCCGAGTACGACGTCACGGTGAAGCAGACATTTTATCTGGTTTACACACCTCCAACGTCTAAGGAAATATCGCGCTGCATAAGGTACATCGGGAAATCAGGACGTGTATGCTAGGTGACATAACAATCGTCATCCCGACATTCCACCGTCGAGGCTACCTAAGGGACTGCCTCGCTGGCATCCGGGAGAACCTGCCGGAGTGCGATGTCATAGTCGTATCGGACGACGGAGTGATTCCTCAAACGGCGAACGAGATTTATCTGCCCTACGACTCAGGTCTCACCGCAAAGCGGAACGCGGGCGTCGCGCAAGTTCAAACGCGGTACACGCTAATTGGCTCAGATGATTTTGACTTCTCAACAGACGAAGCGCGAGAAGGGATTATCAAGATGGAAAAGGCATTAAGCTCATCAGAAGTAAACATGGGATACGAAATCGACGTAGTCGCTGGCAGAGTCAATGATAGATGTTATGAAGGAACCCTTGAATACGTACCAGGCGAGTATATTAAAGAACATCGCCGCCCATTAGGGGATTTGCCTTTTCGTCTTCTGCCGTTCAAACTTTGGAAGGTCGACATCGCGGCCAATTATTTTCTAGCGCGCACCAGTATTCTTCGAGCCGTACCGTGGGATGAAAGTATAGTTAAAATTGGCGGGGAACACGTGGATTTCTTTCTTGATTTGAAGGCCGCAAAAATCGTAGTCGCGTTCCTTCAGGAAGCAAATATAAATCAGATGGAATATGATGCCTCGAAGCAGGACCCCAGATACAAAGCGTTCCGACAACGTGCCCTCACGACCGGGCACGCGCTGATGATGAAGAAGCGGGGAATTAAGAAATATTTTGGCTTCGACGAAGAGGTTAAGTTATGAGGTCGGATTTCGAAGATTTATCAGGAATGATTTTTGGAAAACTAACGGTTGCATGGCCTGCAGGAAGGCAGCAAAGAGCGACCGTGTGGCTGTGTTTTTGTATATGTGGACGTACTGCCAAAGTTAGAACGGCGGCTTTAAATAGCGGGGATACAAAAGCGTGCCATACCTGCTACAAAATAACGCACGGAGTTTACGGAACAAGAGAGCACAGAATTTTTGCGTCTGCAAAGCTGCTGTGTACGAATCCGAAGCACAAGGCTTGGATGAACTACGGAGGCCGTGGAATAAAATTTTTATTCACAGATTTCCGCGAGTTTATTCAGGATATTGGACCTCGACCTAGTTTAAAACACTCTGTCGATAGAATTGATAATGATGGTAATTACGAACCAGGAAACGTTCGATGGGCAACATCAAAAGAACAAGCGGGTAATCGAGTACGTAAAGTATGCTGCCCAAATTGTGGAACGTCTTTCAAACCGGAGATAAAATGAGCCTAATTATAGCAATTAAAAGCTGCAAGGCCGACTTAGATAACGGGTACCACGACGTGATTAGAAAAACGTGGGGGCAGGAACTGAGAGGCAAAGCGCATCTAAAATTTTTCGTGGGAGCAGAAAGAGATGGAAGGACTAGTCGTGTTTATAAAAGCGATGAGGTCGTAGTCGATACAGAAGATGACTACAATTCTCTGCCATCAAAGACACGAGCGATATGTCAGTGGGCCTTTGGGAAGAACGTAGATCATCTGTTTTTAGCGGACACCGACACGTACGTGAAGGTGAACCAGCTGCTGACCTGCGGCTACCAGCGTTACGACTACACGGGCAAGATCAGCAAGCCGATAGGCGAGACCTTCCCTTACGACGCGATTGATCGCCGTGGCATTGTTACTCACATCCCGGAGTGCTATCCCTGGGCCAGCGGCGGTTTTGGCTACTTCCTTTCTAGAGACGCGATGTGCGTGATCGCGGACACGTTCCCTCACGGGTGGGCCGAAGACCTATGGGTGGGCCAGGTGCTCGGCAAGGAACTAGCAAGAGGCGACATGATCGCGCTCGACCTGCCTGCTAACTCTTACTCGTCGCACTTCCCGTCGTCGCAGTACAAGTCGGGGTATAAGCTTGAGTACCGCTGGATGGAAACAGCGGACCTCGTGTACCGGACGGTGAATTCGTGAAGACCGCTCTGCTCGTGATCGCCACAGGAGAAAAGTACCATGCATTCGTACCACCACTTTTGGAATCTGCTCAAGAGTTTTTTGTCGAACACGATGCGATTGTGTGGACGGATACTCTGGAAGCGGCCAGCACCTTCGATGCGAAATTTGTACTAACCAAGAAAGCTCTCGGTTTCCCCAAGGAAACGCTATACAGGTATCACACAATTCTGAATCAGGAGTGGCTATTGAAAGGGTACGACCAAGTTTTTTGGATAGACTCTGATATGCGATTTGTCGCTCCGGTCGGGGAGGAAGTCTTCTCCAACGGCATAACCGCTACCCTGCACCCAGGATACGTTGGCTCGTGCGGGACTCCGGAACGGAGAATACACTCAGTGGCCTCTATTGCTCCAGGTTCTGCAAATAAATACTTTTGTGGGGGATTCAACGGCGGCGCAACCTCAACATTTTTGAGAATGGCTACCGATCTAGCTTATCACATCAGTGTGGATGAATCTTGCGGAGTGCTCGCAGTATGGCATGACGAATCGCACTTGAATCGCTACCTTCACGAGCACCCGCCTTGTACGGTTCTCGATCCCTCTTACTGCTACCCGGAAAGCGCGTCCGCGTATTACACAGACAAGTGGAAGGCAGCGGGACTGAACGTCACGCCAAAGATTCTGGCGCTGAATAAGGGCGCGCGATGATTACGGTACGACTACTTGGCGGGTTATGCAACCAGATGTTTCAGTGTGCCTTCGCTATGACGCTGCAAGACAGAGGCTATGAGGTCCAGCTGGACAGGTCCTATTTGATCGAGGGCACCCATCGCGAGTACTCTCTCGGATACTTCGGAATAAAGGCCGACGGTAAATCGAGTGGCAGAGAAGTCTATGAAGACGGCATGAGGTACAACCCCAGCTACCTGGAACCAACAGAAGACTGCACGATGATTGGTTACTGGCAGTCAGAAAAGTATTTCACTCAGATGGTTCGTCTGGCCTTCCCTCTCAATAACAGGCCTCTGCTTCCCTTTATCGCAGTTCACGTCCGTCGCCAAGACTACGTCGGACTGGAGCACTTTCACGGCCTGCCGACTCTCGACTATTACCGAGAAGGGGTCGCCCATATCCGGCGCGAAGTGGGAGCACTTGTTCCTGTGATGGTATTCTCCGATGACCGCCAATGGTGTAAGGAAAACTTTCCCTCCGACTTCAAGGTCATCGAGGGCGGAAACAAGTACGAGGACTTAACGCTTATCTCCAGCTGCGAGTACCAAGTGATCGCCAACAGCAGCTATGGGTGGTGGGGAGCGTGGCTCGGCCCCCAGAAGTTGGTTGTGGCGCCGAAGAAGTGGTTCTCAAATCCAGATGTAGATTACTCGGATATCGTACCCGAAAGGTGGACCAGGCTATGATTAAGGTCGGCAAAGTCAACATCGTGATTCCTCTTTTCAACCAAGAGGAATTTATCGAGCAGTGCTTGAATTCTGCGTTGGCCCAGACGTACCCGGACTTCGATGTAACCCTAGTCAACGACGGCTCCACGGACCACTCGATGGTGGTCGTGCGAGAGATAGTAGACCGTTGGAACGGAGAGATGAGAGAGTTGATGGTCAAGCGTTACGCGGAAGCTGAGATGATGGAACCAGTCCCCGGGTGCTGGAACTTCAACGGGAATCTGAAAATTATTGACCGGGAGAACCGAGGCCTCTCAACGTCCAGGAACGAGGGCATAAAAGCTGGAGACGGAGAGTTTATCCTCCCCCTCGATTCCGACGACTGGATCGAGGCCAACTACTTGGAGCGCACAGTTCCCTTGATGGTTAACCAAGGCATCGGCATCGTGTCGACGGACATGCAGTACGAGGGACTGTTGCACAACCGCATCCCGCCGAAGGGACTGTCTCTCGCGAGCGAGATGGTCAGCAATGACCTTCCTGTATGCTCTTTGATTCGCCGCACGGCCTTCGAACAAACCCCCGGATACGAGACTATCTTCGTCGACGTCGCGGGCAGCACGAAAGTTCTCGGATACGAGGACTGGAATATGTGGCTCGACATCTTGAAGCGCGGTTGGACCGTCGGGGTGGTAAACGAGCCTTTGTTCCACTACCGAGTCAAAAAAGTTTCTATGATAACACAAGCCACGAAAGTACACGGCGGACTGGTGCGGTTGATTCACCTGCTGCACCCGGACCTCTGGAGATAACATGACACCGGAAGAACTAATAGCATTCGAAGATGACATCGCCGCTGAGTTTAACGCTGGTCTGATAAGAAGTCCTACTCATCTTTACTCTGGCGGGGAGAAAGAACTGATCGAAATCTTCAAAGGCATACGCGCCCAAGATTGGGTGCTTTGTTCGTGGAGAAGCCATTACCCCTGCCTTTTAAAAGGAGTGCCTCCCGCAGAGTTGAAAACCAAGATTATGGCTGGATACTCAATTGCTCTCAGCTTTCCTGAGTACCGCATTTTATCTAGTGCAATCATTGGTGGGGTTTTACCCATCGGTGTAGGCCTTGGCATGGCTATCCAGCGCAGATGTGGTAATGAGCGCGTCCATATTTTTCTAGGTGACATGACAGCCGAAACAGGGATAGCTTACGAAAGCATTAAGTACGTAGAAAATTTTGATCTACCAGTATACTTCCACGTCGAGGACAACAACCTTTCTGTCTGCACGGATACTCGACTGGCGTGGGGATTGAAGAACGAATTCGGCGACGAGTTTACAACAGACGCAGAACACAAAAGTAAGTTCTCAGATCACGTTACGCATTTTAGATACAAGGCCGAGAAGTGGCCCCACGCTGGGGCAGGGAAAAGAGTGACCTTCTGATGGGAAAATACCAACAAGAACTAACCAGAGCTATGGATTATCTGGGAGCCGACCCTCGCACGATTTTCTTAGGGCAAGCGGTCGCTTATCCTGGAACCGGTATGAGCGGCACGCTCGTCAATGTTCCTAAAGAAAAGCTCACAGAATTTCCCGTTGCGGAAGAATTACAGCTAGGAGCGAGTATCGGTCTGGCCCTCGCTGGCTTCATCCCGGTGACAATATATCCCCGGTACAACTTTTTGTTGCTCGCCATGAATCAGCTGATTTTACACCTTGACAAACTTTCTCAAATGAGCCAGAATGGTTATTGCCCTAATGTAATTGTTCGAGTGGGAATAGGGAGTGAAAGGCCTTTGCATCCTCAAGCGCAGCATGTCGGCGACTTCACAGAACCGCTGAGACAAATGCTGACGACGGTCGAGGTCATCCGGCTAGACGAGCCAGAGGACATCTTCCCGGCCTACGAAAAGGCCTTGACAAGAACGGACGGACGTGCTACTATATGCGTGGAATTCGGAGACTACTATAGTGAAAAATAGGCTTGGCATCATCTACTCGGACGCGCACAAGGTCATCGAGGCCGTGGACTTCAGCTGGCTGGAGGGAAAGTCTGTCCTGGTCACCGGCGCCACAGGCCAGATCGGGACGCACTTCCTAGCGACCCTGGGTCTCTTGAAGAACGACGGTATGAAGATTAAGGCGTACGGCTACTGCCACTCGGAGCCAGAGGACCACACCAAGGAGATCGCCTGCCTGGATGATATCCAGCTGTTATCAGAACAGAATGTCTTCACCGACCTAGACGCGGTGATTCATCTCGCCGGGTACGCGCAGCCTTCCCGGTTCACAAAGAATCCAGCGGAGACCATTCGCATCAACGTGGAGTGGACCCGCCAGCTGCTACAATATTTGAAGCCTGGTGGAAAGTTTCTCTTCGCTAGCTCCTCCGAGGTTTACAGCGGGCTGAGTAACGCGGACGAGTATCAGATCGGAACCACTAACCCGTATCACCCCAGGGCCGGGTACATCGAAGGCAAACGCTGCGGAGAGGCTGTCGTAAACGCGTTCCGTGAAACCGGAGTCGTCGACGCGCAGTCTGCAAGGCTGTCTCTCGTATACGGGCCTGGCGCTCGACGAGGCGATTCCAGAGCGGTCAGCACGTTCATCGACCAGTCTTTGAAAGACGGGGTGGTTGCGATGAAATTTTCCGGGGACGAGCTACGTACCTTCTGCTACATTAGAGACGCGGTCGAGATCATGTGGAATATTCTCCTCCACGGCACGAAGGCCGTGTACAATGTCGGCTCTCCAAACAGCTACACCATCGAGAACGTCGCCTGCGAGATCGCCCGGCTATCCGGCTCCCGACTCTTTACCGGCTCAAACCAGATGGCAGGCGCGTCAGGCAACGTCGTGATGGACGTCTGGCGGGTTATGAACGAGTTTAAGAAAGCACATTTTGTGGGACTGGAAGAGGGATTAAGAAACACAATCGAGTGGCATAAAGGTGGACTATGAGACTCTTTGAAATTGTAGACGAGCACTTCAACGGAGAAGTCAAGGTCATTCAACCAACAACCTTCTCAGATAACCGAGGCTCGTTAACTGTGACCCGGCTACAAGACGACCCACTGTTTTGTTTCCCGTCCCGCGTCCTTCGACAGATGGTCTCCCGCTCGGAGCGCGGAGTCATCCGGGGCCTTCACTACCAGCTAGACCCGCCGATGGGGAAGCTGATGCAGGTCATCAACGGCGCGGCTTACCTGGTGGCCGTCGATATCCGCATGAATTCTCCCACATTTTTGAGGTACCACAACGTCATCGCTCACGAGCGTAATAATTATCAAGTCTGGGCGCCAGCAGGATTTGCGCGCGGATACTGCGCCTTGGAACCCAACACAATCGTTCTATATAACTGCGACGAGTACGTCGGCGAAGACCGGGCGGTCCTTTGGAATGACCCAGACATCGGCATCGACTGGCCTTTGACGGATAACCCGATTCTATCTGACCGTGACAAGTTCGCCAGAACCGCCAGAGAATCGTGGTTAGGACCGAACAGCATGTTCACGGGGGGACGATGAGAAAAATTACGCTGGGAACGCTGTCTATCTCAGATCAAGGCAAGAGGTATGTGAACGACTGCCTCGACACGAACAGGCTTTCATACGGAAAGTACACGCGAGAGTTCGAGGAGAAGTTCGCAGCGATGCACGGCTGCAAGCATGGCATCTTCATGAACAGCGGAACGAGCGCGCTCCAAGTCGCGCTAACAGCGTTGAAAGAAGTTCACGGATACAAAGACGGCGACGAGGTTCTGGTCCCCGCAACGACCTTCATCGCAACATCCAACATCGTCCTTCAAAACAACATGGTCCCGGTCTTTGTCGACGTCAATCCTAGAACCTTCAATATGGCTTCAGGCAAAATAGGAGAGAAGATCACACGGAAAACTCGCGCAATTATCCCGGTTCACCTCTTCGGACTACCCGCAGAGATGCCTGAGATTATGTACATCGCCGAGAGTCACAGCCTGCAGGTCATCGAGGACAGCTGCGAATCGGTTGGGTCTACAGTTGACGGAAAGTCAGTGGGTAGCTTCGGGGACATGGGATGCTTCAGCACATACGTCAACCACCACATAGTCGGCGGCGTAGGCGGTCTGGTTACAACCAACGATGGTAAGCTGGCCGAACTGTGCCGCTCCTTAATGGCTCACGGGCGCGACAGCGTGTATTCGAGCATCGACGCGGCCAACGGGCTGACAGGTTCTGGTCTTCAAAACATAGTCGAGCGCCGATTCAAGTTCGACCGGGTCGGATATTCTTACAGGGCAACGGAAATAGAGGCCGCGCTGGCGCTAGCGGAACTGGGACACTTCTCTCAAAACGCAGCAAAACGGCAGGCGAACGCGAGCCAGCTGATAAATCTTCTTTCCGGCATCTCGGAGATTCAACTTCCTTACGTCCCTTACGACTCGACTCACTCGTGGATGATGTTCCCGATTATCTGCAAGCCGTATGTAGACAGGGAGAAGCTGCTCATGTATCTGGAAGAGCACGGCGTGGAAACCCGCCACATGTTTCCACTTTTGGAAAGTCCCGCATACAGGAAACTTTTCCCCCGGATGATGGAGCAGTACCCGGTCTCTCAAAACCTGGCCCGCAGCGGGTTCATGATCGGGATTCATCAGAACCTAACTCCTGAAGACATTCGATACGTAGGCGAGCTTATTCACGGATATTTCCTGGGATACAAATGAAGCTGGAGAACTGCAACTTCTGCGTTTGGGGATTTAAAAGCGGAGCGTACAACTCCTTCCGTCACATACTGGAGGCCTTTTACCGCGCGCTTAAGTTCAGATTCCCGGAGCGCCAGGTCCTTTGGCTGGACGCGCACGACGACATCTCTAAGATAGATTTCTCCAACACCTTCTTCATCAGCATGGAGTACGCTGTAAAGGGGATGCCTCTACGGACAGACTGCATTTACGCGGTCCACAACATGGAAGCCCGGGCTAAAGAGTACACGAAGGGCTTTTTAACTATCAACTACGGCCTTTACGTGAACAGCATGGAGCTACCCTCGAACGCGGTGGAACTGAGCAAGGACGCGTTCTTCTTCCCCCAGCCTTGGGACTCTTACGACGCTGTAGTCTTCCGCTGGGCCACAGACCTCCTGCCTCACGAGATTATGGCGAACAAGCCGAGCAAGGTCTTTCGAGACTGGAGCCGGGACGTCAACTACGTGGGCACTTCGGTACCAGAGCTAGCTCCGTTCGCTGCAGCCTGCAAAGAAAGTGGAATCAACTTTAAGCTGGTCGGCGGATTCGGCGGCTCCCCCGTATCTGTGGAAGAGAACGTACGTCTGGTGCAGGCCTCATATATCGCGCCAGCGATCTCCCTAGCGTATCAAATCAAGGTCGGGTACATGCCGTGTCGGGTCTTCAAGGCGCTGTCTTACGGCCAGATGTGCGCGACCAACAACCCTTGGGCTAACGAGATTTTCCGTGGAAAGCTGATTTATAACTGGGATACACGCGCGCTGTTTTATGACGCGAGAGAACAACTATCTAGAACCACACCGGAAACTCTCCACGCGCTGATGGATGAGGTCGCCAAAAACCACACCTACTTAAACAAAATCGACAACCTATTGGACGGCGCCAAGCTAGCACAGGAGAGCAGATGATTAACATATTCGCGTTCACGAGCAACCGGTCGGACCTAATCGAACTGCAGCTGAAGTCTTTCTGGAAGTATATCCAAGAGGACTTCACGTTTACGATCTTAAACAACGCCAAGTTTGACCGTCCAGCGGAACGTATCAAGATCGACGAGACATGCAGGAGGCTTGGAATCGCGGTATTCGACGTCGAGCGGGTCCAGTCCTTGGAAGACAAGTGCAACGCTGTAGAGAAGTCGTGCACGGTATTCAACCGCCAAGGCTCTTGGAGCAATCCCAACTGCGCTGGTTGTTACGGGTGCTTTTATACGTGGGAGTTCCACATTATGAAAGAGAAGGGCGCCATCTGCCTCCTCCACCCGGACATGTTCTTCACCCAGCCTATCAAGCTGACTGACTACCTGGTAACGACGCCGCTGTGCTTTATACCGCAGTCTCGCCCCAACCTGGGCGGGATTCACATGCACGACGCGCTGGTGCTGGCCGACATGTCGAGACTTCCGAACCCGGAGCAAATCAACTGGTGGGGCAGCTTCGTGAACGGGATAGTCACAGACATCGGAGGGCAGAGCTTCTTCTACTTGCAATCTCACCCGGAACTGAATCCGACTCTTATCCAGCAGTACTTCGTTCCAGACGACCCGACGACCGACTTTCATCCGTCCGAGTACGAGAATATTTCCATAAACGACAAGCCTATCGGGATTCACTACTTGCGCGCGTCGAACTGGAACCACCGCTCACCTGAATACCACACATTGAAGACGAAATGGCTGATTGAGAAGCTGAACTTGGAGGGGGCGTCATGAAGGCTTTGATAACGGGCATAAACGGGCAGGACGGCTCATACCTCGCAGAACTCTTGTTGTCCAAAGGTTACGAGGTCCACGGGATTATCCGCCGCTCCTCCTCGATCAACACCAGCCGGATTGACCACATATTCAGAGACCTGCACTTGCATTACGGCGACGTGACCGACGCCAGTTCCACCACGAACACCATCGACATGATCGGGCCGGACGAGGTTTATCACCTGGCCGCGCAAAGCCAGGTTCGCACCAGCTTCGACATCCCGGTCGTCACCGCAGAGGCCACAGGGATCGCGGCCCTTAACATACTGGAAGCCATTAAAGAAAAGGGCATAAAATTTTATCAAGCCAGCAGTTCGGAACTGTATGGCGGGGTCTATACGACGGCCACTAACGAGAGCACCCCGTTCCACCCCCGCTCACCGTACGCTATCGCCAAGCTGTTCGCGTACTGGTCTGCAGTAAATCATCGGGAGGCTTACGGTACCTTCGCGTGCAACGGCATCCTCTTCAACCACGAGTCACCCCGGCGCGGCGAAACTTTCGTTACGAGAAAGATAACGAAAGCCGCAGTTCGCATCTCCCGAGGCTTGCAAGATAAGTTGTTCCTCGGCAATCTAGACGCCATGCGAGATTGGGGATTCGCAGGAGATTACGTGGAGGCTATGCACCTGATGCTCCAGCAGCCGTTCCCGGACGACTACGTGATCGCAACAGGGGAAGCGCACTCCGTAAAAGAGTTTCTTGACGAGGCATTCGGATATCTCAACCTAGATTGGCGGAAGCACGTTGAGACCGACGAGAGGCTGTACCGCCCAACCGAGGTAGACGTTCTGATCGGCGACTCTAGCAAGGCTCGCCGGGTACTGGGTTGGGAGCCAAAAGTGCGATTCAACGAACTGGTCCGGATGATGATCGACGCGGAGCTAGAAATAGGTTGACAAATTTCCGAAAGTGTGATACGGTAAGGGAGTCGCTAATAGGGGGCCGGATGTATCATATGGAAAAGTGCGGAGAAGAGAAGAGAGAAAAGAACTTCAAGCTAGAGTGCGTGATCGTGTGCCGGGAATATTCTGACTTCCTCGCTTACACCCTCCCCAACAACAAACAACTGTTCGATAAGCTGGTGGTGGTCACCAGCAAGGAAGATCGTAAGACCCGGAAGCTGTGCGAGTTCTACCACGTCCAGTGCGTGATATGCCCCCAGCTGAGCGACCCCGGGATGTTCAAGGGCGACGCTATCGACCTCGGCCTCTCTCACCTCGACCTGGACGGCTGGGTCCTACACTTGGACGCAGACATCTGGCTCCCTCCCCAAACCCGAAGACTTTTAGAGCGCGCCTGCCTCGATAAGGGTATGATTTACGGCTCCGACCGTTTCAACGTCAAGGGCGCCCGAGCGTGGGGCAACTTCCTCCACTCCCCCAAGCTTCAACACGAGGACGAGGCTTACATCCACTTGAACAACTGCGAGTTCGATATCGCGACCCGAGTCATGGCGCACGATACCGGGTGGATACCGATAGGATTCTTCCAGCTGTGGCACCCTTGGGTCAGCAGCGTTTACCGTTACCCGAAGGCGCACAGCGACGCGGGCCGCACTGATATGCTGTTCGCTAAGCAGTGGCCTCGCGGCAGGCGCGGATTTGTTCCAGAAATTGTATGCTACCACTTGGAGTCGGAAGACGCCGGGATGGGCACCAACTGGAAGGGCCGTCAGACTTCCGAATTCAAAATCGAGAGGAGATCACTATGGCAGACTTTACTCAGGCTGTTCAGAAAACCTTAATTCACGAGGGTGGATTCGTTGACAGCCCGAACGACCCAGGAGGGGCTACGAAATACGGCATCACCCAAGCCGACATGCCTGGAGTCGATATGAAAACCGTTACCCAGGAACACGCCATTGCTTATTACGCTGCGCATTACTGGAACCAGTTCTACACCCAGATCGTCGACCAGGCGATAGCTGAAAAACTTTTCGATATGGGCGTGCTCTTCGGAGTCAAGACCGCTGTCAAGATGCTGCAGATCACGCTGGTGAACAAAGTCAGTCTGGTCACCGACGGCGAGTTCGGCCCCGGCACGCTGTCTGCCGTGAACCAGAACGCGAACCTGCTCCCCGCGTACCGCACGATTTTAATAAACCACTGCATGAACGTGGTCAACAACAAGCCAGAGACGAGCGTCTTCGTCAGCGGCTGGGTAAGGCGCATCAACAGCTGATGATAACAATGGGTAAGGCGTGGATGGCAACAATCGTCTCCTGGATTCCCGGGCTGAAGCACCCGGAGACCGGGAGGACCCAGTTTTTAAACTGTCACGAGTACGACCGGGTCCGTATGGTCTTGAAGACCCGCTGCACAATCTGCGACGCGACTGTGTCTAGGGACGAGAAGGCCGTGAGAGAACTGGTCTTCATTTGCAAGGATACAGCATGCACGTGCAAGCAGGTGTACGGCGCCGCCAATCATCCTGTTTGTTTGCTTTGTTATGATATGTGGTACGCGCTGTACGCGAACTACTTGATGAAGAACAGGAACTACTTCAAGGAAATGGACGACCGGGACAAGAAGGATTTCAACGACCCGGAACGACGCAAAAGGATGGGACTGTAAAAATGAGACACGACATAAAAACAATCATGTTCGCCCAAGGTTGGCTAGGCTCAGAACTGGAGCACGCGGCCTCGGATGTGGAGAAGTCTGGAGGCGATACCACTATCGCTGTCCGAGTCTTGGAGCAGTGGCAAATTTTGGACCAGGCTATGGACGACCTCTTGAAAGAGAACGCCGACCTGCGCCGCAAGCTGCAGCTGACGAGAAACGCGCTGGAATTATGATCCCCAAACTTAGGCGGATGATACGGCGGGTCTTTAGAATCAACCAGGCGGATAATCTGGTCGTCCGCGTGATCGGTAAGCCGCCCTTGGAATTGCTGGCCAAGATTCCGTGCCCCGTTTGTGGGGGCGGTTGGTACGACTGCGGGCACTTGAATCATTACACCCTAGACCAGTTAGCCATGAAGGGGTTCGCCCGTTACGTCGAGCAGGTATGAACCTCCGTTGGAATAATCGTTTTGAGGCCGAATTCTCTCAAGATTTTTCCGGAGATTTAAGCGCCGTCAAAGCTGCCGGATTCAAGCCCGACATGAGCACGGGCGCGTGGGTCTGGTGGACATCCAAGGCCGCGCCGCTACAGAAGCTGAGAGAGAACCGTCCGCCGAGCGGTTTAACAATAACCGCAGAGGCTAAGGCCAACTACGCGTCCATCTCGGAGATGGAGGCCAAGAATTCGAAGATCAAGGCCGAAGCGAAAGAGTACACCAAGTCCGTAAAGAAGAAGCGTGACGTAGTACAACAGATCAAGCACGCTCTGGTCATCCCCGAGAAAGGCTATATCGACAAGGAAGACCTCTCCCCCCAACCGCCCCAGGTTAACAAGTACGTCCCTCCCCCTCCACCCGATGAGAAGTGCATCATCTGCGCGTGCCCTGTCTATTTCTACGAGCTACTAGTTCCTTTTGCGATGTGTATCTGGTGTGAAAAAATAACACTTGACAAGTCCGAGGAACTCTGATACTCTCTTTACAGATGGTGGTTCTAACGAACCTGAAAAGAGGAGCATGTCGGAAATTCACACGGTGGCCCAAAAGTACCTGGACAACTACCTCAAAATTCGCGATCAAGGACAGCCGGACGCCGTCTACTGGACCGAGGACAAGGTCAAGGAAGTTCCTTGGAGACACGACCTGGACGAACTGGCGACGGTTTATATGCAAGATTACAACGAGACCAACGGCAAAGATTTCATCGACAATATCAACGTCGATATCCACCCGATGTTCGTGGCCCTGGTCAGGGAGAAGTCGCCTAAGTATCTGGAAGGTGTGCTCCGCACCGGACGAATCTTTTGGACGGAGCACTTTCATAAGGCGAAGAGAATCCCTCACGCCGAGTATAAGAGGCACCAGGAAAATATCAGGTGCTTCGAGCCGGACACGTTTGCGGTGTGGGCGTGACCCACAACTGCAAGCTGCAAGGCAACGCGGGGGAGTACATATGGATGTGCTCCCGTTGCCATCAGTGCTACGTGTGCAAACACAAGGCGGTCTTTTTCGATTCAGAGGAAGTTTGGAAGTGGAAGAACCGGGCCGGGAAGTTTGAAGAACTTATCTTAGACGGGAGGTTACGTGATAGTTCAAGCCAAGATTCAACTGTACATCCCATGCTCTAGCTGCACCAAGGGCAAGTGGCGTGCCGACCAAATCAATGTCGGATTCAAGACCACGTGGTCCTGCGACAAGTGTTACAACGAGTCGAGTATCGAACGGCTTACCTACAGCGATTTCGAGGTCACATCCAACGGACGGAAACAAACCCCCGTGACCGTGACCCTGCAGTCAATCACAGAGCCAAAGATAACCTTGAAGCTGAACACCTGGAAGTATTCTCACAGTCAGGAAGATTCGGCGGAAGACTACGCGAGCCATCAGCAGTATTTCTACGACGAGCACACTTGTCCAACGAACTGGACCCGCGACATCGTGGAGATCATTTTTGGAGGAGACCACGACCCGCACGGAGTTTTTGAATTTGTTTCGGTTGTAGACGGGCATTTAGTAGACGGTAACGGCGGTGAAATGATTCCATCAAAGGGAGTAAACCATGAGCGATAAAAAGCCTTACAAGAAGTCCCAGAAGCCAGCAACACCCCTGACCCAGGAAGAGTTCGCAGCCCTCCAGGCCGCGAAGTTGAAGGCCCAAGCGGAAGCCAAAGTGGAACGAGATCGTGTGGAGGCGTTCGGTCGCACGTTGCCTTTATTGTCTCACGGCCAACTCGTGAAGGTTTTGAAGAAGGTCATTCGGAAAGAATACTCCGGCAAGCCGCCCGTGGCCCAAGCCGGACTGACCGTCGGACTCGGCGCGATTCTACTCACCGTCTTGGAAAATACCAAGACACTGGAAAACCCTTTTGCGAAGCTGAACTCGTACCCCCGATGAGCACCTTCTTTGCGCTCTTCATCGCAACGGCTATAGTCCTTCACGGGATGAACTTGTTCGTTATAATCTCCGCAAGGCTAAGGGAGCGCCCATGAATCTGTACTCGATCAACTGGGGCAATTTCTTTGTCTCCGCAGGAATAGTGCTAGACGTCTTGGCGGCAATCGGCTACGGCCTTCAAGGCGACTGGAAACGGGTATTGTACTGGGTAAGCGCGACCGGGATTATGGTCGCAGTGAGGATAATGTAATGACATTCCAAGATTCATTTGTTGCATCTTTTCAGGTCAAGGAACGCAGGGCTTATGAGTGCTCCAAGGCCCACGGCTTCCACGAGGAACCGAAAAACTTCGGCGAAGTTATCGCGCTGATGCACGCGGAGTTATCCGAGGCGTTGGAGGCTAACCGACACGGCGACCCTCCTAGCGATCACATACCGGAGTTCAGCGGTGTCGAGGAAGAGTTCGCGGACGTCATCATTCGAATTATGGACGCAGCGCATCACTTCGATCTAGATGTAGCTCGGGCTGTTATTGCGAAGATTGAGTTCAACGAGTCCAGACCTTACAAGCACGGAAAGAAATACTAATGTACGAAGTTTTCTTTTGCCCTCAGCACGGTATCATCCCCAATCTCTTCCGTTTGCTGGTCGGCAGCGACCCAGGAATTTTGTTCTTGACAGTTCAGCTTTATTGTGGTAGGGTGAGATCGTTCATCAGGAGGGCTTAATGCTATCGTTGACGACAGTGCAGAGAAACTTTTTAGGAATCATCGCATCGGTGGAGGCCGGACTGACCACACCCGTGGACGCGTTCAATGAGTTGAACGACTTGCACGCGGAGGCGCTCCGGTCTAATATCAGCTTCACCGCCGACTACTCGGTCAAAGATTTCGAACTGGTCAAGGCGAACGCGGACTCTCAATATAGTATGGACGACAGTTTTTACGACGACGTCGACCACGATTATGAGAACGAACAGTGCGATATCTGATAGGCGGCATCGAAGTGGACGCGGTCAGGTCTATCGGTGGCGGCTTTTACGATATGACCGTGGTAAAGACCGGGGACAAGCAAAGCTATACCGCGTATGTGTTCGAACAGGAAGCGGTCGCGCTGGGAGCGTGCAAGACGCACTTCACGCCGCACCCGAAGAACAGAGATTGCAAGGATTGGTTTCAAGTTTAAAATTCAGGAGGAAACATGTCAAAATCACAAGGCCGTACAGAAGAGAAGACAGCGAAGCAGGTCATCCCGGACGAGGAACTGATTCGCCTACTCCGCATCGACTTGAAGTCTGGAATTTATCCTAGCCAACAGGCGACCGCAGCCGTCCTCCGCAGCTTGGACGCGGCGAACTTGGAGTTGGCCGCAGCGAACACGTCTTTGAAAAATATCATCGAGGGACCAACGCTCCCAGACGAGGGAACAGATGGCACATCTACGGTTTGAACCTGTCGCCAATCCTGGCAATAAGACGTGTCGGTGGATAATTGTGAACGTTGCCGCCGCGCAGGGTTCCAACGCGGGACAACTAGGCTTCATTGAGTACCGCCCCACTTGGAGAAAGTACGTTTGGGGCACTTTGAACAACGCGATCTTCGACGTCAACTGCACCCAGGAGATCGTGGACTTTCTTTGGGCGCACAAGGATGACCGACAATGAAAAGCGCGCAGTGGTTCAACGGACTTCTAACTCTGCTAATAATCGAGGCACTTATATCGTTCCTTCACTTCGTGTGGGTCCACGATAAAGATGGCATCGTATCACTTGGTTTCTGCATAGTCGTATTCTCAATCCTTTGGCTTGCTTCTTTCTTCGGGTCAACCAAGTGATCGTCGGCTACCAGCCCGGTGGCAGCGTTCGGGATGCGCGCGTCGTCTTGAAGCCGGACGAGACCGTCCCGAACCGCTACAACGTCGCGGAGGCCGTGATCTACCGGGAGGACTCGGAGACCCACGAGTGGGTTATGGTGAAGCCTAAATTCGTAGTCCTGCCGTCGGACTCGCCACTGCTCACCCAGCCGAAACTTCCCGAGGTCGAATTATTTCCCTTGACAACCGACCAAAACTCTGATAGCCTGTACGAGCATCAAGACATCATCCGACTTGAGGAAGAGGTAAAAGATGAAACTGAGTCTTAGAGAAAAGGTTCTCCTCACAATCTTGCTGGCGTTTATATGGTTTTGGCTCGGCGGCTGCTCCCAGCAACACTGGGTCAGCATCCCCGCGCCCGCCGACGGCACCACCACCGTCGACTACTTGAAGCACATCTACGCCGACTACAACGAGGGCTACTTCCAAAACAAGCTGACCCAGGACGTCGTTATCGACCTACTGGAACCGGACCAGGGAAATATGGCTAGCACGATGTGCGAGCCGGACGGCAGCTGCGTTATCCACTTCAATCCGAAATACGTCGCCGCGCCCCGTATCGCAGACCAAACGATGCTCCACGAGCAGTGCCACGTAAAAACTTGGATGCACGACATGACGCTGGGCCAGCAGGTCGACCACGGTCGTGCTTGGCGCGCGTGCATGATTAACCTGGACACGCAGGGCGCGTTCCGGGAACTTATCATCGACAACTACTCGGAGCAGATGCCATGACTTCAGAACAACTAGCAAAATTACCTCTCGGCGCCCGGGTACGGCTGGAGGGTGAGGGATTCGAAATAGGAACGGTTGTCAAAGTTGGGCCAGTGGTAAACATCGAGTGGCCGAACTCGGGCGTTACGAACTACGTCGACACGAACTCTCCGAAGTGGGAGACATTTATAAAGTGGCTGGATAAAGTGGAGGGCGAATGAGGCTATTTGAAGCGAAGACGGAAGAGGTATCTGAAGGAAAATTTTTGACCTACGTCATAGTCAGTATCGACAACTGCGCCCCGGAACGCCGGAACCTCGACTACTTCACCTACCGGCTGGTGCAAGCCGCCTTGGCGAAGGGCCGCAACGAAGTTCGCCGGGAGATTCATGACGCGCTTTCTACCGAGAGGGAACAATGAGAATCATCGACACGAAGTCTGTGAAGTGGAAATCTTTTATAAGCTGGCTGGAGGCCGTATGACAAAACAGGAAAGACTTGCAGACTGCCAAAGACGACAAAATATAGCCAGCAAGAAGTGCAAGCGGCAAGAAAAGTTGTTAGAAGATTATCTTGAAAGCAACATGGCCAAACAATTGAGAAGAAACGTACAAATTGCCATAGACAAGGTGAACGCGATTATCTATGAGTGGAACGATATCATCATGGAAGATTACTATTCGAGGCAAGGGAGATAAGATGAACACCAAGACGAAGAGCAACGATTCAAAGTCACACACGAAGAGGAAGAACCCCGCAGCACACGCAGCATGGACGGCCCGCAAGAAGGCTATGAACGCAGCACGTTACGCGGCCAAGGTTGTCGAGGTGGAAGTTAGGGGGGAAATCAGTGATTAAAACAATGGAGTCAATGACGCTGCTTCGCGTCAAGGTCGCGATCTGGTACGAGTATCTGACCGGCAGGCTGGGTTACGACGCCGCGTGTGACCTCTACGAGGCACTGCTCCCGGCCACGAACGCGTTGAAACAGGAGGCAAAGTGAGACCGGACAAAGTAATCCTGACCTGGCGGGAGATGAACCTTCGCGCGGTAGTGTCGCAGAATTTTGCCGAAGCAGCCGCCCGACACTGGCAGAACTTGGCAGATAAGCAAAAGCACTTAAGCGATGTCGAATTTGTAAACCAGAACGCGAGGGGCAAGTGAAAACAGTATTAGAGATCATCGGCCTCCTCGTTTACGCCAACCTATTAGAGTACGCGATTCACCGGTGGATGCTCCACGGCTGGCTGTGGAACCAGCACTCCGGTCACCACAACGACTCCAGTCACACGGTGCTCTTCGTCCACAACCTGAGAGGCGCGCTGCTCGCCACGCTGCTTATCGGCGGAAACGCGCTGCTCTTCGCGCCCCTAGGCTGGTTGCCGTTGGCGGTGTTCACGTTCTACTACTTCGTCATGCTGGAGGCTGTCCATCTTTTGATTCATAGGTTCCACTTGAGGGGTCACCACATGACCCACCACGCGGATTTGAAAGAGGGAAACTGGAACGTCTGGCTGCCGCTCGGTGATTACTTATTTGGAACCCGCATATGAAAAAGCACTTCTTAGGCTTGTCGTTGTTCATAGGCGCCTGCATACTCGTGTGGGCGTTCACCGTGGTCTACATCCAGTCGCAGTGCCACAATCAGTGTGCGCGCGGTGACCGGGCCTGTCAAGACAGATGCTTCAAGCACAAGTTCTGTCCTCAGGAGGACCAATGAAACACACCCGCGCACTGATCTACTTAGCCGCCACGCTGATTACCGTCGCCATATTTCTCACCGTCGGGATGTACACCGCCCGGCTGATCGACGCGATTTACGGGACCCACATGGTCCGGGTGTCGAGGTACCACGTCACGATATTAGTCAGGCCAAGTAGAAGTAAAATCTAGGAGGAACTATGAAAAAGTCGCTCGCGGTAGTTCTGGCAGTTATGTTTCTGTTCTCAACCAAACCGATGCTCGCAAACGGGACAGCGCCCCCACCGACGGTGGAGGGAGAGCAGCCTTCGAACCCGAACGTGCTGCCTTGTCTGCTGCTTCCGATTCCGTGGAACATCCCTTACTGCCTCGCTATCCCAGGCAAATAGTCAGGGGGCGGCGAAGCTGCCGCCTCATTTTTCCCTTGACAAGTATTCGAAAGTGTGAGACAGTTGCCTTGGAGATTATATGACATTCCAAACCCAAGCTGAATGCTTCATGAACGAGATCGCGACCCGGCAGTGTGACCCGGTCAAGAGGAACACTATCGCCGTTTACCGGTCCCTGCTAGACCGCCGCATCCTCCCCCAGGTCGGTCAGCTTGACCTGGTGAACATCACCAACAAGGCGGCCAAGGTACTGGTCGGCCAGCTGGTCCTGGCGGGGTTGAGTCCGGCCACGATAAACCTGGCGGTCAGCCTTTTGAAACAGGTCGTCAAGTCGGCTGTGAACGACGAGGGCGACCAGTTATACCCCCGGACGTGGAACACCGGCTTCATCGACGCGCCCAAGGTCGACCCAACCACCCAGAAGGCCCCAATTGCCACCGCGAAGGCCCTTTCCAGCGCCGTGGCGAGCCTGAAGGGTGAATTGGGTGGTCTGATAGCTTTACTCGCTGGGACCGGCCTGCGGGTCGGGGAGGCGCTTTCCTTGATGGTAGGGCCGGACGACCAGGTCAACAGCTTCTGGGACCCGGAGGTCAAGACTTTGACCATCCGCACCACGATGGTTAAGGGCAGCGTCCAGAACTCGACCAAGACGAAGGCCGGAACTCGGGTTGTGGACCTGGACAGCAGACTGAACGAGTTTATGTGTTCGCAGTTCGCGAATCGCGAAGGGCGAATATTTAGCTCCTCGGAGCGCACTTTGCGGCGCCGAATAGAGGAACTGGGCATCCACGGCTTCCACTCGATGCGCCGGTTCCGCATCACCCACCTTCAAGGTGAGAACGTACCACAGATGTTGACCAAGTTTTGGGCCGGACACGCGGCCTCTGACCAAACAGAGAAGTACACTAAGATGGGCGCGCAGATTCAAGAACGTAAGGATTGGGCAAAGCGCGCAGGACTGGGGTTCACAATATGAGATTCTTTTTCTACAAGTGGATTTACGTCCTCAGCAAGAGTGAGAGTCGGCTGGAGGACTGGGCGTGGAGCAAGATGTGCAAGCACTTCATAGACAGATTTAAGAGAGGAGAATGATGGAAGACTACTCAAATTTCAGCTGGGAAGCGATTGAGAAGAGCATTCAAGATATCTACGACGACGTTCAAAAGAAGACCGGAGCGACGGACGACCAGATGGAAGCCGCTTTGAAGATCGCAGCAGAGAAGTTCATGGACACGAATTTTATGAAAGAGGAGAGACGATGACAGACCTTAGAGAGCAGGGAATCTGCATGCAATCGGGAGAGCCTCACGCGAAGCAGTTCGAGTGCGTCGACTGGCGTTCGGTGAACAGCCACGGCGTTTTATGCGAGGTAGAGGCACAGCTGGGCTTCTGGGTTAACGGAAGGTTCTACCCGGTGAACCTGGGGCCTTTAAGTACGCTGATCGAGGAGTCGAAGAAGTCGTCTGCTGATTATCAGCGGCTAGTTGAAGAAAACCAGGTGTTGAAATTCGCGGTCCAGCACGAGAGGGAACTGACCAAAAATGCGGAGAAGTGTCTCCAGGACGCGCTCAATAGATACCACGACTACGTGTCGGGGAAAATTTAGTGCCGGGTCCCGGGATTCCAGCAATCAGCTGGGGCCGGTTCTACGACACAAACGGCGGCATCCACGTCGCTCCCGCAGTCGAGGGCTATCTGATGTACGGGCACTACCTCTCTTTGAAGTGCGCTTGCTCACCCCTGGTCGACGAGGGAGAGAACGCGAAGGGCAACGCTTACCGGATTGTCGTTCACAACGTAATCAACTGAAAGCAGTGGCATATTTAATCGAGAGGCCATATTTACAACAGGAGTAAATTTAGGAGGGAACATGACAACAGAACAAGCAGCGCAGCTGATCGCAGTTCTCAACAAAATATCTAGTACGCTTAAAATCGCCACATTGTGGTTTGCATTTTACGCGATTATAAAACTTTTTTAGGAGGAAACATGGGATTTTGGAAAGTTTTGGAACTGATCGCATCAATCGTCGGCTTCTTGGCGGTCGCGAGCTTCTTTTGGGTGTCAATCGCGGTGCTGCTGGCAAAGTGGATTCAGTTTCTCGTTAAGAAGATTCTGTAGGGAGGTAAGGCTCGAAGTCCCTCGCGTACCTGTCTGACGGCGAGGTTGTGGCTAGTAAATGGCGAGCTTTTGCTATCCTCTCCTCCAAACTGCCTTCCTTGTTCTGGTAGATATCAAGCACGTTGTAGTTGCGAAATCCGACGTGCGCGCACACAGCTGGCCCGTATGCGGCGGTCATTCCCTCTTGGCGCATCACCCTCCGAATCAACCAATCGTCCAAAGTGGAGACGTCCCAAGGTTCAAAATACTTTTCGCAGTAAGCCTTCGTGTCCTGGAAGTACTCCGCGTTGATGTGGGGGACGAGAGCGTCGAGAAGCGGGCGAGTGAGGCACGAGCCTGGGTTGGTGTAGAGATGCCTGTACTGCCAGCGGGGGTCCGGGTGCATCCGGCCACAAGACGCGGCAACCTTATTCAGTTGTCCCGAGGATTCGCAACTCT
>Ga0210406_10001605_pt1 | contig 27208 bp, 23 predicted proteins | sample IncBWC30MmetaG_FD_155454 | JGI IMG/M metagenome (GOLD analysis project Ga0210406, IMG submission 155454) | Forest soil microbial communities from Barre Woods Harvard Forest LTER site, Petersham, Massachusetts, United States - Inc-BW-C-30-M | ecosystem: Environmental > Terrestrial > Soil >... | reverse complement strand
TGCCTTGGGATATCTTGTTTCTTGCGCAGTGGACCGATCCGGCGCAGACGAACATGCACCGCGACTGGGCCCGATCCGGCGAGGAAATTCTGCGACCTTTCTCGGCGAACGCACACCTGCTTTCTGCGCTCGACGTGGAAGCAGAAGACGTCATCAAGACGGCATTCGGTCCGAACTTGCAACGCCTGGCCGCCATCAAAAAGAAATACGATCCCACCAATTTCTTCCGCGTGAATCACAATATCAACCCCGGGACTCGAGCAGGCGCCGCCTGAGAGGTCGGAAAGTTCTCGTTAGCCCGCCAACAGTCTACTTAGAATGCGATTGTTGGGGATGGCGGCTACTTGGACGTCAACGCCCGGAAACCGGCCAACAGGTCAACTTTCAGCCCCCAACCCGGCCCGCTTAAGTTAGCGCTTATGGGCCCCCCCGCGGTTCTAGTATTTCACTGCGTCGCTGATTTCAGGATTCCTGCTGGCTCTCGAGTTGCCTCCGCCAGGTCGCCGAGAAACAGCGCGGCACGGGCGCCATCGGCAACCCGGTGATCGCAAGAGAGAGTGAGCGTCATCATGGGACGGACCGCGGGCTGGCCCTGGATGGCTACGACCCGGTCAAGGATGGCGCCGACCGCGAGAATCGCGACCTGGGGCGGCGAGATGATCGCACTGAACTGATCCACTTTATACATGCCGAGGTTGCTGATGGTGAATGTGGCGTCGGCAATATCGGCTGGCCGCAACTTCCCCGCGCGCGCGCGTTCCGTGACCTCGCGCCGCTGGATGGAGATTTCAGCCAGGCTCGCCGTATGCGCGTTGGGAATCACCGCGGCGACCACGCCATCATTCACGGCAATGGCGATTCCCATGTTCACGTGATCATGCAGGCGAATCCCTTCGGCGCTCCAACTCGCATTCAATCGCGGATGCTTGAGGAGCACGCGGGCGGCCAACGCCACCAACAGGTCGGTAGGAGTGATTCGGACTCGCTTGGCCAGATCGGTATGCCGCTCCATCTCGCCCGCGGTGCGCGCGCGATATTCGTTGAGCGCGGTGGCTTCGATCTCGCGGCTCACGAAGAAGTGAGGGACCGTCGTCCAGCTCTGCGTGGTGCGCTCAGCCATGATGCGGCCCAGCGAGCTGGACACTTCCAGGCTTCCAGGTTTTTTCTCGGCTGCGGGCGCTGCCGCCGCTGCCTGCACGTCGGACGCGAGAATTTCGCCACCCGAACCTGAGCCGCGAACGGAGGCAAGATCGACACCCATCTCTTTGGCAAGGCGTCTTGCCTTGGGAGAGATTCTTGCGTTGAAGGATGCTGCCTGTGCCGAGGCTGTTGCAAGCTGGGAGGACCCGGTTTTCACGCGCGACCCAGCCCTGGCCGCCGGGCCAGCCCATGCGCTCTCGAGGGGAGGTAGTTCGCCGGGCGCCACGATCCAGGCAATCGTTTGTCCGACAGGAATGTCGGCGCCCGCTGTGGCCTTGATGCCCGCCAGAATACCATCGGCGGGCGATTCGACTTCGACTACCGCTTTATCCGTTTCTATTTCAAGGAGCGGTTCGCCTTTCCGGACGCGGTCGCCTTCCTGCTTCCGCCAGCCGAGCAGCTTGCCGGTTTCCTGCGCCATCTCGAGGGCGGGCATCACAACGCTGAAGGCCATAGTCTTTGACGGGAGAAGGACCCACGATGACCTTCAGCCCGAAACTCCTACCCGCTCCGTCTTCGCGCTGGTCTCGATCATCTCGATCACGCGTTCGCTGGGCGACGCTTCCGATTCCCGTGTCGTCGGAAGCGGCCCGTTCACCGTGTAGTAATGCGCGCCCGCCACCAGAAGTTGTTCCGCGGGGAAGCGCGTGATGATCTCGTGTCCAGTGGGAGTGACCACGATTTCTTCTTCGATGCGCGCCGCGCTCCAACCGTCGGTCGAAGGCCAGAAGGTTTCCAGGGCAAACACCATGCCAGACTTGATTTCGACGGGATGCTGGAATGAAACCAGACGGCTGATGACTGGCTTCTCCCAGATCGCAAGCCCGATGCCGTGGCCGTATTGCAGGGCAAAGGCCGCTTCTTCGTTGGGGAAACCGAAATCTTGCGCCTTCGGCCATACCGCCGCAATCTCGGCCGTGGTGCGGCCGGGTCGTACCAGTTCGATCGCGGCGTCGAGATAATCGCGGCAGCGCTTGTAAGCGTCGACCATGGCATGCGATGCGAAGCCCACGGTGAAGCAGCGGTAATAGCAGGTGCGGTATCCCATGTAGGAATGCAGAATGTCGTAGTACACGGGATCGCCGGGGCGCAGCACGCGATCGGAGAACACGTGCGGATGCGGACTGCAGCGTTCGCCGGAAATGGCATTCACCGCCTCGACGTATTCCGAGCCCAGATCGTAGAGAACTTTGCTGACGAGTCCGACCGCTTGGTTTTCGCGCAGACCGGGCTTCATGGCGCGGTAGAGTTCGTCGTAGGCGGCGTCGACCATCATCGCGGAAGTATTGAGGAGGGAGATTTCGTCCTGCGTTTTGATGACGCGGGCCTCGGACATGAGCTGCTGGCCGTCGACCACCTCGATGCCTTCGCGCTGCAACGCAAACAAGACCGGCAGCTCGACGATGTCAATGCCGACCGGCTCTTTGTGCAGGCCGCGCATTTCGAGTTCAATGCGAATTTTTTTGGCGACATCTTCCGCGCGGCCCATTTCGGGCGTCATCGCGCCACGCAGCATGGAAATCCCCGGCCGCGAGCGATCCCCGAGCCACGGGCAATTGAGTTGATGATGCTTGGCGGCTGATCCGAAGTCCCACAAGATGGGCTCGTCGTTTTGCGGCAGCAGCGTGAAGCGATTGGCCTTGTCCTGGGCCCAGGTGCCGATGTGGGTGGAAGTCAGGTAGCGCACATTGTTCATGTCGAAGCAGAGCAACGACCCCATCGACGACTGCGCAAGCAGGTCCTTTGCTTTTTGCAGGCGCTGGCGGCGCAGCCGGTCGAAATCGATCCGGTTCTCCCAGTCCACAGCCATGGTTCCGTGCGTTTTGAGTCCCACAAAGCCTCCTTCGTACAGAGGTTATCGGCAACCTCTTGCCGGGATCGCCTCGCAGCTATCCTTTTATCCACGCCGCCGGCAGAGCCATAGCCAGCGACGTCTCTACGACTTGTGGCACAGCTTCCGGGCGACTTCCGCTACCGTTTCTTCCGTTGGCACGGTCACATCTTCCAGCGGCGGCGAGAACGGAATGGGGACGTGCATCGCGCCCATGCGCTTCACCGGAGCATCGAGATCGTAGAATGCGCCTTCGGCGATTACCGCCGCCAGTTCGGCCGTCACGCCATAGCGTCCGTAGCCTTCATCGATCACAATCACGCGTGACGTTTTCTTCGCCGACTCGATGATCGTCTTTTCATCCAACGGCCAGGTGGTGCGCGGATCTACTACTTCTGCGCTGATGCCTTCTTTTTCCAGCATATCCGCCGCGCCCAGCGCGACCTGTACCATGCTGCTCGTAGCCACGAGTGTGAGGTCTTCGCCGACACGCTTCACGTCGGCCACGCCGAGCGGAATCGCGTAATCCTCCGCCGGGACGTGCCCTTTCAACTTGTACATCATTTTGTCTTCAAAAAAGACCACCGGGTTCTCGTCGCGAATCGCGGTCTTCAGCAAGCCTTTGGCATCGTAGGGAGTCGAAGGCAGCACGACTTTCAACCCGGGCACGTGGCTGAACCAGGCATGCAGCGACTGCGAATGCTGTGCCGCCGAGCGGCGAGTGGCGCCTAGCGTAGTGCGCATCACCATGGGAACGTTCCAGTGACCGCCCGACATGTAGTGGGCCTTCGCGGCCTGATTCACCATTTGATCCATAGTCAGGGTGAGGAAATCGCCGAACATGATGTCGACGACGGGCCGCAGGCCGGTCATCGCGGCGCCGACGCCGACGCCCGTAAAGCCAGCTTCGGAAATGGGAGTGTCGAGCACGCGGTCTGCGCCAAATTCTTCCACCAATCCGGACAGAACCTTGAAGGGCGTTCCCGCTTCAGCCACGTCTTCGCCGAAGATACATACCCGCGGGTCGCGGCGCATCTCTTCGGCCAGCGCCTCGCGCACCGCCTGCGCAAATGTGAGCTCGCGTTCAGGCACCGCTCCCTCAGGCATAAACGTCTTCCTCCACCTGATCGACACTAGGGTAGGGCGACACAATGGCGAATTTCACTGCGGCTTCCATCTCAGAGCGCGCTTCCGCGGTAATTTGCTCGAGCGCCGCCGCCTCCGCGTGCCCCTGCGCATGCAGCCAGTCCGCAAGCAGCTTGATGGGATCCCGCTCGGTCTTCCAATGCTGCTCTTCCTGCTTCGCGCGGTAGTATTCGCGATTGATGTCGCCCACGTGATGGCCGCTGTAGCGGTAGGTATCGGCCTCGAGGAACGCCGGGCCGTGGCCGGCACGAGCACGCTTTACCAAGCGCTCGGCGACTTCATTCACCGCGCGCACATCCTGGCCGTCGACCTTTGCGGCTTCCAGTCCGAAGGCCGTGGCGCGTCCCAGAATCGTTCCGGCCGTCGTCTCCGAGAAGTGGGTGTATTCGCCGTACAGATTGTTTTCGCAAACGTAGATCACCGGCAGCTTCCACAATTGCGCCAGGTTCATTACCTCATAGAGCGATCCCTGGCCGAGAGCGCCTTCCCCGAAAAAGCAGACGGCCACTCGTCCGTTGCCCAGGCGCTTCGCGGCAAAAGCCGCGCCGGTAGCGATTCCCACACTGCCGCCCACGATCGCGTTGGCTCCCAGATTGCCGGTCGCGGGATCGGCAATGTGCATCGACCCACCTTTGCCGCGGCAATAGCCCGCTTCCTTGCCCAGCAACTCGGCAAACATACGGTCCGGCGTAGCCCCCTTGGCCAGACAATGTCCGTGGCCGCGGTGCGTGCTGGTGATGTAGTCGTCGACGTGCAGGGCTTCGCAGATCCCCACCGCGATGGCTTCTTCGCCGCTGTAAAGGTGTGCCAGTCCGGGCATCAGCGCGCGCGTATAAAGTTCATTTACCTGCTCTTCAAACAGACGAATCCTCACCATCTGGCGGTACGCTCGCAGCCACCGGTCTTTCTCAGCCTGGTTGTCGCCCGCGCGTCCTCCCCCTGGCTTGGAAGTTGCAGTAGTGGTGTTCACTTCTTCCCTCCGGCAGTAACCGGCGTAGTCACTCCCGACATGGAGGCCAGCACGTCGAACATGCAGGCGAAATCGTACTTGGTAAATCCCATGGCGCGAGCCGACGTGAGTATTTCGTTGCTCACCGCCGTCGTGGGCAGCGGCACGTCGAGTTGCCGGCCCAGCTCCATCGCCAGCACCATGTCTTTCTGCATCATGTTCACGTCGAACCAGGCTTCGTCCGGCTGTTCGAGAACGAAGGGGCCGCGGTACTGAATCATGGGCGAAGCCACCGCGCTGTGGGTGAGCACGTCCACGGCGACCTTGCGGGCAATGCCGCTCTTTTCCGCCAGCAGCACACCTTCGGAGAATGCCAGCATCTGTACCGCCAGACTCAGGTTGGTCGCAATCTTCATGGCGAGCGCCAAGCCGTTGTCACCCACATAGGTCACCTTCGGGCCAATGTCGAGGAGCAGAGGCTTAACCGCTTCGAACGTTTCTTTGCGCCCCCCCACCATGACCGATAACTTCCCTTCCTGGAGCGTAATCACGCTGCCCGATACCGGAGAGTCGAGCATATCGGCGCCGGCGGCCCGCACTTTCGCAGCCAGCGCACGACTCACTGCCGGACTCACTGTGCTCATGTCGATGAAAATCTTCCCTGTGCTTAACCCGGCCACCAGTCCCGCCGGACCTTCGGTGATCGCCTGGATGGCCGCGGCGTTGGTCACCATGGCAAAGGTATATTCCGCGGCGCTGGCCACCGCGCGCGGCGAGTCCGCCCATTGCATCCCTTTCTCCACCAGCCATTGCGCCTTGGCGCGCGTGCGGTTGTAGCCGGTCACCGCGTGACCTTTGCTCAGCAACCGATTCACCATTTGGCTGCCCATCACGCCTAAACCGATAAATCCTACTTTTGCCATCCTTATAGAGCCTCCAGATACTGCCTCCAGAATACTGCCTCCAGATCTTTATCGTTTCTGCAGATTTCTAGCGACCTTGGGTCTGCCAGGAGCAGGTTTCGCCGGCGTCTGACTGTCTTCGAGCACCTGGTAGAGGTGAGCCCGCATACCTTCGCGCGACTTCTCCGAGTCATGTCTCTCCACCGCGTCAAGAATCCGTTTGTGATAAATCTGGCCGCGCTCTGGTCCGCCCGGCACTTTGAAGATGCGCAACCGCTGCTCGCGCAGCAGTCCCACGATGGAATCGAGCAGCGAAAGGATGAGCGGATTGGCCGCGCCCTCCGCCAGCGCCAGATGGAAATCGAGGTCCGCTTCGATGTAAACTTCCGGGTCCTTAAAGGCTCGGTCCATCGTGGTCACGGCCTCACGCATGGTGGACAATTCCGGTTCTTGAATGCGGATGGCGGCCAGCGCAGCAATCTCCGGCTCGAGAATGGCCCGCACCTCGGCGAGATGAGTGGAGCCTTCCGGTTGCCCGATCTTCACCATCAGGTCGAGCGACTGGCGCACCGCCTGCGTGGTTCCGTCCGTTATAAACGTGCCCCGCCCCGAGTAGGCCTCGACCAAGCCCTTTTCTCGCAGCGCCTTTACCGCTTCGCGAACCGCGGTGCGGCTCACGCCAAAACGCTGAGCCAGGTCGCGCTCGGCTGGCAGTTGATCTCCTGCCTTGAGATCGCCCTTTACGATGGAATCTTCAATTTGCTGAACGATTTGCTCGTACAGCCGCGCGGTTCGAATCAGCTTGTACACTAGGTTGCCCTCCGCACCAGCAGCGACAAAAAGCTAGCCGGAACCCCAGCCTTGGTCCGGCTACTATACCGCATATCCACTATTTGTGCGGTAGCGGACATGATTGGTCTGTTGGTATGGCGGTATGACCTAATACTCTACAATAGCGAACCACCCTGGCGCAAGCCTGGCCGGGAGCCATGCTTTTCGCGATTCACGGGTTGCCGCTTTATGGACTTCCCACAGAGCCTATGGCAGTAGTACGGTGCCACAGACCCCATTCCAAATATTGAATTCGCTTGACACTGTTTCTCCGACGGTGGTATGGCTGTCGGACCATGTATATGGAGGGTTTCATGTTCTTCCGCACTGTCAGTGCCGCCTGGTCTCAGCACGGTCGGACGGCTGCACTTTTCCGCCTGCTGTTGACTACCTTCACCGTCTTCATAGTCTCGATCTCGACCCAGGGCCAGTCCACCACCGGACGCATTCTGGGCACACTGACGGATCAGAGCGGCGCGGCCGTTGCGGGAGCCTCGGTGGTGGTCACCGATGTGCAGCGCGGCACCTCGCGAACCATGACTACCGACGAATCGGGCGGCTACGCGGGGCCCGATCTGCAGCCCGGAACCTACCGGATCCATGTGGAGGTCAAGGGTTTCAAGAGCGTGGAACGCCCCAACATCCAAATTGAAGTCGCCACCGATGTGCGGGTGGATTTCACGCTGCAACCCGGGCAGGTGTCGGAGACCGTGACCATCACGGAAGAAGTTCCGCTGATCAACCCGACTTCCGCCACCCTGGGTGGCACGCTCAGCAATAAGGAGATCAACGACCTGCCCCTGAATGGCCGCAATTACGAGAACCTGCTGCAGCTGCGGCCGGGAGTGATGCGGTATCCGGGCGGAGGTTTTTCTACTACCAGCACCGACGGCCTGCGCGCCGAAGACAACGCCTATTTCATCGAAGGACTGTTCAACAGCGAGCCATTTTCCGGGCAAGGCATTATCAATGGCGCCGGCATAGCCGGAGACTCAGCAACCATCCTGCCCATCGACGCGATCCAAGAATTCAATGTTCAGGAGAATCCTCCGGCGGAATACGGTTGGAAACCGGGCGCGATTATCAACGTTGGATTGAAGTCGGGAACCAATTCGCTGCACGGTACCGCATTTGCATTCGGCCGCGACGGAAGGATGGACGCGCGTAATGATTTCAATGCTCCTCCCGCTCCAAAAACTGATCGTACCCTGGAACAATTTGGTGCCAGTCTGGGCGGCGCAATGATTCGAGACAAAGCGTTTTTTTTCGGCGCCTACGAAGGCCAGCGCTATGACGTAGGAAACTCCTATACGGTCAGCACTCCGTCGACCCAGGCGCTGCCCGCTCCGGCGACGCCGAACTGTACTTCCCCAATCGTTACGGGCGACTGCGGAAACAGCATCCCGAATGCGATTGCCGACCTCGTGGCGAACCATGTCCCCATTAGCGCCGCCAGCCAGCAGATCTCTGGCTGCGCCGTGTCAGGTCCGACCGTCACCTGTAATGGCACCGGCTTCCCCATCAACAACACCCAGAGCATCAGCGTCGTGCAGGGATTTCCCAACAATGTTGGAGTTGACAACGTGCTGGCCAAGGTCGATTACAACTTCAACCAACGCAATAGCGTAAGCGGCATGTATTTCTACGGAGACAATTCGGGAACGGTAGAAGATTTTCCCGAATTGCAATCCAGATGGCGTTCCCAGATCCACACCCGCGCCCAAGTCGTTGGGGGAAACTGGATCTGGACTCCGGGCACCCGTTGGGTGAACGAAGCTCGTATCGGCTACAACCGTCTTTACCAACCCACGCTGCCGGGTGACCTCGGCACGCCGGCGTCAGGCTACGGTCTCAACACGGGCGTGAGCGGGCCCTTCACCGGAGGGTTGCCGCGCATTGGCTTTGCCGGAGCTTTCGTTCCTGGCCTGGGTGGCTTCAAGTGGCCAAAATTCCAAGGGCCGGACTCCATCACTCAATTCATCGACCACATTTCGTACACCGCGGGCAAGCACTCGCTGAAAGTCGGCGGCGAACTACACCGCAACGACGTCAATGGCGGCGCTTTCGGTAACGCCAGGGGCAGCATTACGTTTCTGGGCGGCGTGGCTTTAGCCAACTCCACAGCCTTGGAAGATTTTTTCGCCGGAGACCCGTTTAAGGCCTCCGTGCAAGTTGGCGATCCCGCTCGCCAGATCCACAACTGGGCGTATGGAGCCTTCTTCCAGGACGATTGGAGAGCCACCAGGAGCCTGACACTCAACCTGGGGCTGCGCTATGAATTCAGTTCAGTCCTCAAGGATTCTCACAACCTGCTGGGCAATTTCGATCCCAACTCCACGACTGGATTGATTCAAGCCGGAAGGAATGGCGTCAATGGTCCGTACAATCCCGACCACAAGAATTTTGCTCCGCGTTTCGGCTTTGCCTGGGACGTGACCGGCAAGGGAAACACAGTGCTAAGAGGTGGAGCCAGCCTGGTGTATGAAACCATCAATTGGGAAGCGCTGCTGGCTTTCAACAACGCCTTTGGCCTTAGCAACGTTCCCACCGGAGCCATCATTGACGCGGCCGGCGACACCGCTGGTGGCACCATTACGGCGGGCAACCTGTCAATCCCTCCCATCATGCCGCAGTGGGACAGTGGGGTGCCGATCTATGGCGCCAACGTCAGCACGAGCACGCTCAATTGCTTTGCCAACCCCTGCCCCATCATGAGTGTAGAGCGCAATATCAGCACCCCTTACGTCTGGGACTGGACCCTGAACGTGCAGCACTCCTTCACCTCCAATCTTTCGCTGGAAATTGCCTACGTCGGGAATCATGGATCAAACCTGACGGGAATTCGAGATATCAACCAACCGTCTGTGGGCTCAGGCTGGACCACTACCGGCACCGGTGTTGGCTCCCTCAGCGCCTGCCTCGCCAGCGCGCCGCGCTATAACAATTGCAATGTCGACGGCGGGAACGAGGTAGCCGCGGAACCATTTTCGAAGAAGTTCCCTTACCTGAGCAACATCTTCCAAATGGGAAACCTGTACCGGTCCAACTATGACGGTCTGCAGGTCACCTTGAATTCGCGGAATTATCACGGGCTCAGCATGGTGGCGGGTTACACATTCGCCCATGCGCTCGATGACGTGGGCGCCAACTGGGACTTTGGCTACGGCGCAGGTTTGCCCGAGAATTCTTATCAGGTCGGCCGAGAATACGCCAACAGCGACTTTGACATGCGCCAACGTTTCACACTTTCGCTGACGTATGCGATCCCTGGACGCAGTGGCTCCTGGCAAATGCTGGAAGGCTGGGAACTCAACTCCATTGTGACGCTGCAAAGTCCGCAATTCTGGGGACCGATCGATTTGGGAACTGATGCCGCCGGCGTCGGTCCGCTGCCGGTTAGCCCGCCAGCCAATGAGCCAATTCGCTGGAGCTTCTTCGGCAAACCCTCCGACTTCAAGTCAGGCCCCAACCCGATTCCGTATTTCCCCGGCTCCACAAACGCAACTTGCGCCACTCAAGCCCTGACAGTGGATGGAGGCACAGCCGGCCCAGCTACGGCCGCCCTGAACCTGTTCGGCTGTTACGCACAAGGAAATTCCATTATGATCCCTCCGTCTTTGGGCCAGTTCGGCAACATGTCGCGGAACATGTTCCCGGACTCAGGCTTCAGGGACTTCGATTTCTCGGTCGCCAAGAACTGGCACTTGGGCGAGCGCGTCCACGCGCAGTTCCGCGCCGAGTTCTTTAACATTTTCAATCATCCCAACTTCGCCAACCCCTACGGCGGCCAGAACGGGTTCGGCTTAAATGATCCCTCGGCTCGGCCGTTCGGTTGTGGCTGCGCCACGCCTGATGTAGCCGCAGCCAACCCGGTTATCGGGTCGGGCGGTCCCCGGGCGGTGCAACTCGGTCTGAAGTTTATCTTTTGAATTCGGTCTACAGGTTAAGTCGGAAAAGAAGGCCGGACGCAGTTCCGTCCGGCCCTTCTTTCGTAACAGCTCACAGGCTGCACAAACACAAAAGGGCTAACATGAAAACAAGCACTGCATTCCACTTTCTATTTCTGCTGTTGTCATCCTTCATGCTTATTTCTATGCTCGCAGTCGCTCAAAACGGCGAACGCCGCGAACGCAACATCGATGAGATCAGGGTCGAAGCCATTCATCGTGCCGAGGTTGGTCAGTACCCACTGATCGGACTCGATCCCGCCGACGTAAAAGAAGCCTTCGAGAGCATCCACAGCAGCGACAAGGACGAATGGGCTGCGGCATTCATGCACGTAGCCGATCGCTATTTCAATGAAGCAAAGTCGTTGGAAAAATCCGATCCTACCAAGGCGAATGCCGATTACATCCGCGCCTGGCGGCTCTATTCATTCGGACGCTGGCCGATTCCCGCATCCCCGGGCAAGCAGCGCTCCTATGAAAAGGCCATTCAAGCATTTCTGGCGCACGCGCGCTTCCTGGACCCGCCACTGGAAGTGGTGCACATTCCTTTCGAAGGAAAAGAAATCACCGCTTACCTACGGCTGCCGAAGGATGCGAAAGGGCCGGTGCCGCTCGTACTAGCGGTCAACGGACTCGACAGCCGCAAAGAAGATCTCGCCGAAAGTTTTGCCGCGATTCTTCCCTTCGGAATCGGCTACCTTGCCGTTGATGGTCCGGGCACCGGACAAAATCCGGTCAAGGTAAGTGAAACGGCGGATCGCGTGTTGTCGAAAGTGATCGACTACGCGCAGTCGCGGCCGGAAATCGACAAGAACCGCATCGCCATGCACGGGGTGAGCTGGGGCGCATATTGGGCCACCAAGATGGCGATCATCGAGCGCACACGGCTGCGCGGCTGCAGCGCACAGTCGCCGCCGGTCGACAAATTTTTCCAGAAAGAATTCCTGATGAACTCGCTTCTGGGCAATCGCGAATATCTTTTCGATCAAGTGCCGGCGCTCATGAATATCCTCGAAGGCGTGCAGTCGCTCGACGAGATGGGCGGGTATCTGCCGAAGATGTCGCTGGTCAATCAGGGCTTATTAGGAAAGCCGATGGCGCCCATGCTCGTGATCGCGGGAGTTCTCGACACCCAGGTTCCGATCGAAGACGAATACCTGCTGCTGAGCAAAGGCGATGTCCCCAAAGATGCATGGATCAACCCGCGCGGCAGCCATCTCGGGCGGCAAGTAGGGGTGTGGCCCGATCCGCTAATCTTCAAGCAGGTCATCATCCCTTGGCTGGTGAAGACCCTGCAGCCCGCGGGGGAGAGATAGCCGCCTCGGCCTTCCCGCCAGGGCGAAGCCCGGAGCGGCCCGGGGATGGAACTGCGATCATCTCAACCAAGCCGACGTAACTCTTTCGTAACCCTCCTCAGTGCACAATTTTTGCTGCACTTTAACACTCATGAAATATCTTGCAGGTAGACTTCTTATCAGGAGGCTCTCGGCCATGGGTTCAGCCCGCGTCGCGAAGTCCTTGCCGCTTCAGGTGGCTGCGGTCTGCTACCGCAGGCGCGGCACGGCGATCGAGTTCCTCCTGGTCAACACCAATGGCGGCAACAAGTGGACTTTTCCCAAGGGTTCGACTGATCCGCGTCTGTCGCACAGTCAGGCCGCCGAGCGGGAAGCCTCCGAAGAGGCCGGAGCCATCGGCACGATTGAGCCGCGACACTTCCACCTCTACCTTCACTCCAAGGGCGTATTCTGGCAGCCCGGCGGCGTACAGGAATTCGTAATCAAGGCCTTCCTTATGGAAGTCCACCAGATGCGCCGCCCCGATGAAGGCAATCGCCGGCCCACATGGGTGAGCGCCCAAGAAGCGAAACGCCGCCTGGCCAAAGGCCGCGAAGTAAAATATTCCCGCGAACTCGACGCCGTAATCGACCGGGCGGTGGAACGGATCCAACTTCACCACGAAATGTGGCAAGCTGATTCCGGACCACGCCATGCCCGCCCGGCGACCTCCAAAGATCCCATCGTCAACGCGGTATGGCCTTAAATCTCGTTCCAAGTGCAGACGCTGCTGATCAGGCCCATTCGCCCCCCCAAAAAAACTGCCGATTGATCTCAACGAGATCAAGACCCGACAAGGCAGCTGGAGAATATATTGGTTGAGAGCGTCGTCGACGCTAAGGCAGGCTTCAATCTTCATTGTTAAGATGATCCTCGAGTCGCCGCATCGTGGTCAGCGCCGGGAACCCACTCAGAATGGCCGTCCCTTGCGTCGCTACCGTAGGCTTTGGCGAGTGAAACGACTTTTTGCCTGGCTCCATCACCTTCGTCGATTGGTGATCCGCTGGGAGTACCACGTCGAAAACTTCTTCGGTATGGTAGGCCTCGGTTGCATGCAAATCTTGTTCAGATATTTATAGGACCAGAGCTAGGGCATTTCGCTGCCGGTCGACTCCGCGATGCCCAAGCAAGGAGAAGATCAATAAGCTTGGCCGCCAGGGTACCGGCAACCAAACCGATTGCTACCCCTGCACCCGCTACGAACAGCCGATTCGGACTGCTTGAGGTCAAAGGATATGTGGGTGGATCTACTATTTCGAGATGAGTTCCAGGAGTGTCACTGCTTGTTTTCGCCATCTGTGCTATCAATTCCTTCAGAATTCGCTGCGCTCTTCGAGGATCCTCATCCGAAAAGCTAAACCGGAAGGAACCGTCCAATGGAGCCTCGCCCGCCAAGCCGATTTCCATGGCCAGACGCATTTTGTGGATCCGCCCATCCAACGAGTGCAGCTGCCCATCATGATATTCATACAGCCTTTCCCTCTTCATGATGCTTCCCAGCGAGTCTTGATCGTGGAATGCCGAATGCACAAAGTCGACGACTCGGAGTGCAGCCTCTGAAGCGTTCGATGGCGGGCCTGTTGTATGCAGACGGACAACTGCAGAGGAGACATACTTCGCCGGCGTTCTCAGGGCCAAGATTCCGGCGACGATGCCGCCCAGCACAGCGGCACTGATCGCAATCTTGAGTGTCCGACCGGTTCGCATCTTATTTGGTTCCTTGGCGCCGTTCAGGCGCTCCATTTCGAGGCGGAATTGTTGGGAGCAGCGTCTGAGAGGATACCAAATTTAGTGGCCTTGACGGCGCGGCTAGGAGCCGCCCTTCCCAAACCCATTTGTGAGACGGCCTGTACCAACTAGCAGCCTGGTTTTATGAGACGATAACTCCAGCCCATGATTCAGCTTTCCGGTGCCGGAAAACGTTTCGGCCACAAACTGCTCTTCGAAAACGTCGACTGGCTTATCACGCCCCGCGACCGCATCGGCCTGGTGGGCGGGAACGGTACCGGCAAGTCCACGCTCATGAAGATCCTCGCCGGGATGGACACATTCGACTACGGCTCGCTCATCATCGCCAAGGGCACCTCCGCCGGATATCTTCCCCAAGACGGACTTACGCTTTCCGGCCGCAGTGTTTTCGCCGAGTGCATGTCGGTGTTCGATGACCTGCGGGCGATGGAGACGGAACTGGAATCGCTCACCCACAGCATGGCGGAACTCGACCACACCAGTCAGGAATACTCGGCTGTCGCCGACCGCTATCACCGTGTGGAACACGAATTCCGTACCCGCGACGGCTATTCGATCGAAGCCGAAGTAGGACGAGTGCTGATGGGACTCGGTTTCGCCAAGCAAGACTGGCCGCGCCTGACCGACGAATTCTCCGGGGGATGGCAGATGCGCCTCGCCCTGGCCAAGCTTCTTTTGCAGAAACCCAACCTCTTACTGCTCGACGAACCTACCAACCATCTCGATCTCGAAGCCCGCAACTGGCTGGAAGATTATTTGCAAAACTATCCGCATGCCTTCTTGCTGATCTCGCATGATCGCTATTTCCTCGACGTCACGGTCAGCAAAATCGCCGAAATCTGGAATAAGCGCTTCTGGTTCTACACCGGAAACTACGACAAGTTCCTTGCCCAAAAGACGCAGCGCAACGAGCAACTGCAGGCCGCTTACCGCAACCAGCGCGATCGCATCGAGCAGCTTGAAGTCTTTATCAACCGTTTCCGCTATCAGGCTACGAAGGCCAAGCAGGTGCAGAGCCGCATCAAGGAACTGGACAAAATCGAGCGCATCGAGATTCCTGCGGAAGAAAAAACCATCCACTTTTCGTTCCCGCAGCCCAAGCCCAGCGGCCGCATCGTGGCGGAATTCGAAGACGTGGCCAAGAGCTATCCCGGCAAGCTTATCCCGGGGAAGACTGGCAGTCCGGAGAAGGAAGTCTTCCGCAACGTCAGCTTCATGATCGAGCGTGGAGACCGCATCGCCCTGGTCGGCGTCAACGGTGCCGGCAAGTCCACGCTGATCAAATTGCTGGCCGGCACCGAGCCAGTCACGCGGGGGGAATATCGTCTTGGCCATAACGTGGAAGCCGACTACTTCGCGCAGGATCAATACAAAGAACTCGACGCCGAGGCCCGCATCCTTGACGATCTCGGCGAAGCCTCTCCGCGCTCCGGCGAAACTGAACTGCGTAGCCTGCTCGGCTGTTTCCTTTTTTCCGAAGACGACGTCTTCAAGAAAATCGGTGTGCTCTCCGGCGGCGAACGCGGCCGCTACGCCCTGTTGCGCCTGCTGCTGCATCCCGCGAACTTCCTGCTGCTCGACGAACCGACAAATCACCTCGATCTGCGCGCCAAAGACGTGCTCCTCAACGCGCTCGTGGAATATACCGGCACCGTTGTCTTCGTCTCGCACGATCGCTATTTCATCGACAAGCTGGCCACCCGAGTCTTCGAAATCGGCGACGGCAAAGTCGAGGTCTTCCCCGGCAATTATGAAGACTATCTCTGGCGCAAGCAGGGCGGGCAGCAGGTCGCTCCGACGCTTGCCGACGTTCCCGGAGTCAGGCCCACGAAATCCGAGGCGACGGCGTCGAAACGCGCCCCATCCGGCCCCCCTGCGAACGGAAATCAAAGCAGCGAAGCCACCCCCTCAACCGACGCGGGAAAGAAGCGCCTGAATCCAATCAAGCGCAAGCAAATGGAAGATCGTGTCCACGAGTTGGAAGAAGAAATCAGCCAGACGGAAGAGGCGATTCGAAACTTAGAAACCGGACTCCAGAACTTCGTCAACACCGAAGAGAACCAGCGCCAGTCCGAGGAGCTCGACCAGCACAAAACCACTCATGCCGAGTTGATGAAAGAGTGGGAGGAATTCTCCAAGGAGTTGTCAAAACAAGCCTAGGTATTTCGAGGATTTTTCTTCTCTGAAGAATGCAGAGAATCGCTACGCCCGATCCCGGATAACCTCCTCCGCACCTGTACACCGTCTTCCGTAATCTCTCACCTCCATTTACTTCTGTGCGATATTGAGATTGGCCGCTCGGCCAGCAACTGCCGAAGGCCACCAAATTTCAACCCACCGCATGACCCGGGTGTCAGGCGCTTCCGTATTGCGCACATGGCGCGGCGCCGCGCGGAGACCCAAGGAAGGTCAAATGCTTCAGTCGTCGGAGAACTCATTCAACCCAAAGGCCGGATCGCCGGCTTCCAACCCTAACGCTTACAATCCGATCAAAACCGTCACCGCTCCGGTGGATCAGGCGACGATCGGCCGCACGCTGTTCATCAAGGGCGAAATCAGCGGCTCCGAGGCTCTTTACATCGACGGTCGCATCGAAGGCAAAATCAACATGCCCGAAAGCCGGGTCACCATCGGCCGCAACGGCAAGGTCGATGCCAGCATTCAGGCTCGCGAAGTTGTGGTCATGGGCAAGGTGACTGGCAACATCGAGTGCAGCGATCGCGTCGATATCCGCGCCGAGGGCTCGGTCCACGGCGACATTTCGACTTCGCGCATCAGCGTCGAAGACGGCGCCGCCCTCAAGGGCGGAATTCAGGTTCGCAGCGAAGGAAAACACAAAGACTCGCCAGCCCAGAATCAGTCCAAGTCAGTCGAGGCTCCCAAGGCTTTGGCGGCCACGGCCAGCGCGTAATTGGCGCGAAGATTCTCCGATCGCAAGCCGGGGCACGCTCGCGCGTGCCCCGGCTGTTCTTTGGAACCTACCTCGGCGCATTCCCACTGACATTGCCGGCAAGTTCTCTCGCCATCACTCCTGGCGCGATCGGCCGCGTTGGAGCAAGCTACAGCTCTACGAGTTACTTCTTCTCCACCGGCCGGAAATCCAAGGCGGCAGAATTCATGCAATAGCGCAGCCCGGTGGGCGCAGGCCCATCCTCAAACACATGTCCCAGATGCGCGTCGCACTTGGCGCAGCGAACTTCGGTCCGCACCATGCCGAACTTCGAATCTCGATGCTCCACCACGTTGCTGGCCTCCCCGGGTTTGTAGAAACTCGGCCAGCCCGTCCCGGAATTGAATTTGGTCTGGGAATCGAACAGCGGCGCGCCGCAGCACACGCAGTGATACATTCCCGGCTCTTTCGTGTCCCAATACCTCCCGGTAAACGCACACTCGGTGCCCGCCTCGCGGGTCACGTGATACTGCTCGTCGCTAAGCTGTTTTTTCCACTCGGCTTCGCTCTTGGTAACTTTCTCTGCCGTCTTTTCGGCCATGTCGGCTCCCTTTCGATGATCTATTTGGCTAAGGGTTAGATGTTTCAGCGCCGCAAAAGTGGCAGGCTAGTTCTCCACTCCTTCTCCCACCTTGCGATACTTCCCGCGAAAGAACAGCAGCGGCTCGCCTTCCCGCACCACCACGTCCTCGACCTCCGCAATAAAAATGGTATGGTCCCCTGCCTCCTCGGCCGAGTGCAGCCGGCACTCCAGATACGCGAGCGATCCCCGCAGCATCGGAGTTCCCTGCCGGGTGCGCTCAAACCTCGCCCCAGCTTCTTGCTCAGCGTGCTCGTGCGTGCGCTCCGGGCGGGCGTAATATTCCGAAATCGCCCGCTGCTCGTCGCACAGCACATTGATCCCGAATCGTTTCTTGGCGTGCAGATGCGCGTGCGTCCGCGTGGCGTGATCCACACACACCAGCACCAGCATGGGGTCGAGCGACACCGAGGCGAATGCATTGGCCGTCATGCCGTGCACCTCGCCATCGAGGTCCACGGTGACGATCGTCACCCCGGTGGCGAAGCACCCCATCGCTCGTCGAAACTCGGCAGGATTCAATCCCATCGTCGTAGAAACATTGCCTGCAACGTCCCTCTCACCATCGTTCGTGCGGCCGGCGGCAAGACGTTGCCAGCAACGTCTCTACCGAACCGCCTACATTACCACGCCCCGGCGTTGTATCATTCGGTGCAGGTGACGCCGATCGAAATTACGCCGTCAACGCCAATCAAGCGCTCGGCTTGCGCCTCAGCGCTGGCCGACATCCGCCCCGGCGTCTCCATCTCGCGCCAGGCCGCCCTGCACCTGATCTGCTGCCCCGACGACGAACTCCCCGAACTTCTCGCCGCCGCCCGCGCCGCCATCCAGCGCTTCAAGCCCGGCATCATCACCTACTCGCGCAAGGTCTTCCTGCCGCTGACCAATCTTTGCCGCGACTACTGCGGATACTGCACTTTCCGCCGCGATCCCGGCGATCCCGGTGGGCACACGATGACGCCGGACGAAGTCCTGGCAGTCGCCCGCGCCGGCGAAAAACTGGGATGCACCGAAGCCCTATTCTCTCTCGGCGACAAGCCCGAACTACTTTTTCCTGAGATGCGCGAAACCCTGCGCCACCTCGGCTACAAGTCCACGCTGCACTACCTCGAAGCCATGTGCGAACTGGTGCTCCGCGAAACCAGCCTGCTCCCGCATCCGAATCCCGGCCTGCTCAGCGCGGAGTGGATCGCGCGCCTGGCCGCCGTATCGCCCAGCATGGGCCTCATGCTCGAAACCACCAACGCCGCGCTGCTTGCCCCGGGCGCCGCTCATGACCATGCCCCCGACAAAGTTCCAGCTAAGCGGCTGCGCACCATCGAAGAAGCTGGCAAGCAAAATGTCCCGTTCACGACTGGTTTGTTAATTGGAATCGGCGAATCGGCAGTAGACCGTGTCGACACGCTGCTGGCCATCCGCGATCTACAGGAACGCTTCGGACACATCCAGGAAGTGATCGTGCAAAACTTCCGCGTCAAGCCCGTGATCCGTATGGCGAACTGGCCCGAAGCCACTCGTGGTGATATGCTCCGCGTCATAGCGGTGGCTCGCTTGTTACTCGTCAACGTTAACATTCAAGCGCCGCCCAATCTTTCCGGACCTTATTATGATTATGATGATTTGGTCGACGCCGGCATCAACGATTGGGGAGGAATTTCCCCGCTGACTCCCGACTACATCAATCCGGAAAAGCCCTGGCCGCATCTGGAGCAACTGCGCCTCCGCACGGCGGCGAAAGGATTTTCCTTGCGCCAGCGTTTGCCGGTCTACCCAGAATTTCTTCCTGCCGTAACGGCTCGGGCGGGTCTCTTGTCAGAAAAACTCCGCGCCGCGGCCGATGATCACGGCCTGGCCAAAACAACAACAACAGAAATAGAAATGCAAATAAAGAGGCCCGCATGATCTGTGTTCTCAGCGGCGGCACGGGCGGCGCGAAATTCGTCGACGGCCTCCGCCAGGTCATGCCTGCCGAGCAAATCACCCTAGTGGTCAACACCGGGGACGACCTGCTGTGGTGGGGCCTCTACGTCTCTCCGGACATCGATTCCATCACCTACGTGCTCTCCGGTATGCTCAGCCGCGAACGCGGATGGGGGGTAAAGGGCGACACCTTCCTTTGCCTGCAGGCCATGGGACAACTCGGCGAGCCCACCTGGTTTCACACCGGCGACCGCGATCTCGCCATGCACCTGCTTCGTTCGCGGCTGTTGGCGGAAGGCAAAACGCTTTCCGAAGCCACCACCGTCATCTCTGAAAAACTCGGCGTGAAGGCGCGGGTTCTGCCCATGAGCGACTCGCGGGTTGAAACCCGGGTGAATACGCCCGTTGGCGAGTTGAGCTTCGAAGAATATTTCGTGCAGCGCTGGTATCAGGATCCCGTGAACTCGGTCCGTTTCGCCGGTGCTTCTGACGCAGAACCCGCGCCCGGCGTCATCCAGGCCATCCTCGGCGCAGACGCAGTGATTATCGCCCCGAGCAATCCCATCACCAGCATCGGTCCGATTCTGGCCGTGCCTGGCATTCGTGAAGCGCTGGTGCGCGCTCCGGGGAAAGTCGCCGCCATCAGCCCTATTGTTGGCAATGCTCCGGTCGCGGGTCCGGCGGGCATTCTTATGGCCGCACAGGGACTGCCCTGCTCCATTGTCGGAGTCGCCCATGCCTACGAGGATTTTCTCGACGTTCTCGTGTGCGACAACCGTGACACCCGCGCCGCTGAACTGCTCCGCGCCAACGGCCTGAGCGTCCGCTGTACCCAAACCATCATGCGCTCCGCCGACGACAAAACGTCGCTGGCGCGCGATGTCCTTTTGTACGTTTCGGAATTACCGCGCAAAGGCGACCCCTCCCAGGCCCACGGCGCTGCCTTCAGACGTTTGGATTCCCGGCCGTGATCCTCATTCCGGTAAAGAACCTGTCCTCCGCGAAGCAGCGCCTGGCGGCTGTTCTCGATCAACCCGCGCGCACCGCACTGGCGCAGGCCATGCTGCATGACGTGTTCGCCGCGCTCGACGACTGGAAAAATCGTCCGCAGGTCGCAGTCGTCACCAGCGATCCCTTCGCGGTCACGCTGGCCGAAGAATACGAATTCGAAATCATCCCCGACCCCGACAACCGGGGAGAAACCGGCGCCATCGAGATGGCCACCCGTCTGTGCGTCGAGCGCGGCGTAGACAGCACGCTGGTAATCCCAGCCGATATTCCCCTGATTCAGTCGTGGGAGTTCGACGAAATCCTGAAGCACGCGCCCGCCGAAGGCAGTGTTCTGGTCCCCGCCGCCGACGGACGCGGCACCAACGCCGCCTTCCGCCGTCCCGCCGATCTGTTCCCGCTCCGCTTCGGCAACGACAGCTTCAAACCGCATCACGCCGCCGCGCAATCCACCGGCAAACCATGTATCGTGCTGCACCTGCCAGGAATCGCACTAGACGTCGACAATCCCGAGGACCTCGAACAACTCACAGCGCTCCCCGGCCAAACCCGCGCTCAACGCCTGGTCCGCAAATACGCCCGCGTAGTTACAGGCGCCTCGCCCGTCCAGCCGCCGAGCGGCGCTGCTTCGTAGAGACGTTGCTCAAATCTCTCGGTGCGCGCCGATTGCGACGGAAGGTCGATTGATCATCTAAGATGATGACGTCTCCGTCTGCCGCTGCGGTGAACGCTCGAGCCTTGGCGCGACGGACAGCCGGGGGCGGCTGTCTCCGTGTGTTTTCTTGCACGCGAAGAAAATATTCGTAAGATCATTCCGGGCTTTCCGCCCTTTGCTATGGCAAGCGTTCGAAAAACCAAAACTTCCGCTGACTCGGACCTTCGCCTGATCCCAATTCCTCTCGCCGACGAAATCTGCCCCGGCGACTCCCTCGCCAACAAACTCCTCGAATCCCTCCGCCGACGGCACACTCAGTTCCAACCCGGCGACATCCTCGTCGTGAAACACAAAGTCGTCTCCAAATCGGAAGGCCGCCTGGTCGATCTGGCTACGATCTGTCCCTCGGAAGATTCGATCGCTTGGGCGAAGCAATACGCCCTCGACGCCCGCGTCATCGAGCTAGCCCTGCGCGAGAGCCGCGCCGTCATCCGCCGCAACCACGGCGTCCTCATCACGGAGACGCATCATGGTTTCCTGTGCGCGAACAGCGGCGTCGATGTTTCGAACGTCAACGGAGGCACTCACGCGCTGCTGCTACCCGAAGACCCAGACCGCTCCGCCGCCAACCTTCGCCGCGCCCTCAAACGCCTTACCGGCATTGCCATCCCCGTCATCATCACCGACAGTTTTGGCCGTCCCTGGCGCGAAGGCCTGACCGAGTTCGCGATTGGCATCGCCGGAATGAAGCCACTGCGTGACCACCGCGGCCGCCGCGACTCCCATGGCTACAAGCTGCGCGCCAGTGTCGAGGCCATCGCCGACGAACTGGCCTGCGCTGCCGGCCTGGTCTGCGGCAAACTCAACCGCGCCCCAGCCTGCATCGTCCGTGGATTCCGCTACGAACCGGGCCGAGGAAAAGCCAGCGACCTGCTTCGCCCCGCATCGACCGACCTATTCCGCTAAACTTCAGTACACTGTAGAGACGTTGCTTCGAACGTCTGGCCGACGCCGGCAGAGACGTTGCAAACTACGTCTCCCACGGAGGAAAGCATGGCTCGCGAACTCCCCCCTTCCGAACTGGAACGTTTTCCTTGGCTTGACTGGTCTTCGGTTGCGCCCCGCCTGAATCCCGCGCTGCGGGCTTCGTTAGAAAAGGTGCTCGAAACACAGAACGGCACTGAGCTGTCGCTCGAAGAGTCCTATGCCCTGGCCAGCTGCGAAGGCGATGATCTGCTCGGTCTTCTGGTCGCTGCCAACCTGTTGCGCGCCGAACTCGCCGGCAACCTCGTCACCTACGTAGTCAATCGCAACATCAACTTCACCAACATCTGTTTCGTGGGATGCAAGTTCTGCGCCTTCAGCCGCGGCCCGCGCGAGTCTGACACCTACTTCCTCACGCTCGATCAGATGGCGCAAAAAGCAAGCGAAGCCTGGCAACTGGGGGCCACCGAAGTCTGCATCCAGGGAGGCTTGCCTCACGATCTCCCCAAATTCCACTATCGCGACATTCTCCGCGCCATCAAGAACGCCGTCCCGGGTATGCACATCCACGCCTTCTCGCCGATGGAAATCGTCTACGGCGTCGAACTCACCGGCATGCCGCTCGCGGACTACCTTGCCATGCTGCGCGACAACGGACTAGGAACGCTGCCTGGCACCGCCGCCGAAATTCTCGATGACCAGATTCGCCACATCCTGTCCGCCAACAAACTTTCCACGGCACAATGGGTCGAGGTCATTCGCACCGCGCATCGCTGCGGCATTCGCACCACCTCGACGCTCATGTACGGACACACCGAGACTCCCGATCACTGGGTACGGCAAATGATGTTGCTAGGCAAGATCCAATCCGAGACCGGCGGCTTCACCGAATTCGTTCCTCTGGGCTTTGTCCATCAGAACACACTACTGTTTCATCAGGGTCTGGCGCGCACCGGCCCAACGCTGGCCGAACATCTCAAAGTTCACGCGCTGGCCCGCCTGCTGCTCGCCGGATCGATTAACAATATTCAGGTTTCGTGGGTAAAGCTGAATCGCCGCCTGTCGCAGCTCTGCCTCGAAGCCGGCGCCAACGATTACGGCGGCACATTAATGGAGGAGAATATCTCCCGCGAAGCCGGAGCGACTGCCGGCCAGTACACCAGCCCGGAGGATTTTCAATCGCTGATTCGCGAAATCGGTCGCATCCCTGCCGAGCGCAACACAACTTACTCTCGCATCCACATCAAAGTACCGCCCACCGAATGCATCGCCGAACCGTCGCTCGAGGCTGAATTCGCATGAACTCCAGTGTCACCGGCGCCCGTCCCCTCGCCGTCATAGGCGGCACCGGCCCCGCCGGCATGGGACTCGCCCTGCGCTGGGCGCGCGCCGGAGAAACCATCATCATCGGATCGCGCGAAGAAAAGCGCGCTCAACAGGCAGCCGCATCCATCCAGCAAAGAATTGGAGAGCAGGCGAAAATATCGGGCATGGAAAACAGCGCTGCCTGCGCCGCCGCGGACATCCTGATGCTCACCGTTCCCTTCGAAGGTCAAGCCTTGCTTCTCAAGAAACTCAAATCCGCGATAACTGCAGGCAGCATTCTCATTGACGCCACCGTGCCCCTGGCCGTCGGCGTCGGAGGTCGCGCCTCGCGCACCCTTGGCGTCTGGCAAGGCTCCGCCGCCCAGCAGGCCGCCGAGATCGTCTCCGATGAAGTAAGCGTGGTCGCTGCCTTCCACAACGTTTCCGCCGACCTGCTCGGCACCGACACGCCACTGGACTGCGACGTCGTCGTCTGCGGTGACGACCCCGATGCCGTGCAACTCACCCGCGAACTGGCGGCCAAAATCCCTGGTGTGCGCGCCATCGACGGCGGCAAGCTCGAAAACGCACGCATCGTTGAACAGATCACCGCCTTGCTCGTCGGCATGAATATCCGCCACAAAGGCCGCGCCGGAATCCGCATCACCGGCCTGCCGCCCAGCGCCTACCGCTGAGTCCATTGCACCTCAAGGAGCGCTCCTTTTGAGCGAGAATAACCAGCTCGATGCAGGCTTGCAGTATCACAGTGGCACCAAGCATTCCTATCAAAGCCTGCGTATGCGTCCGCACGCGCTTGACTGGGAGAACAAGCCTCTCCTGTTCAAAATCTATCCCACGCTTGAAGTCACGCGCCTGCCCCGCGATTTTCAGGAAACCGGCCGCGCCGCTGTTTCCGCCATCGCGGCTCCGAGTGTTCCCGCGCCAGAAGAAACCATCCCCGATCTCGAAACCCTCGCGCAGTTGCTGTTTTTCTCCGCCGGCGTCATTCGAAGCAGAAAGCACGAGCAGGGAGAAACGTTTTTTCGCGCTGCCGCCTGCACCGGCGCCCTCTACGAAATCGAACTTTATGTCGTCTGCTGCGAACTTCCGGGCAGGGCTGTGCCCGGAGTCAAAAAACCTCCAGGCCTGGCGGCCGGCGTCTACCATTTTGGCGCAGCCGAGTTCGGCCTGCGCCAACTCCGCTCCGGCGATTTCCGCCAGACGCTTGTCGAAGCCACCGGCAGCGACTCATCGGTGGCAAACGCTCCGGCTACGATCGTCTTTACCGGCACTTATTGGCGCAACGCCTGGAAATACCATTCCCGCACTTACCGCCACTTCGGCTGGGATAACGGCACCATCCTCGCCAACCTTCTGGCGCTATCCGCCGCCGCAAATCTTCCCGCCAAGGTCCTCACCGCTTTCGTCGACTCTCAGGTAAACGCCCTGCTCGGTCTCGACCCTAAGCGCGAAGTCGCATTCTCCCTGGTTCCTATTGGCCAGAAGCACGCGATGCCTTCCAGTTCGCCGCAAATTAGACCGCTTGAGTTGCCGCTGGTTGCTTACTCCAAGGAAGAGGTTGATTATCCCGCTATGCGCAAAATGCACGAAGCTTCCTCGCTCGATTCAGCCGCCGAGGTCGCTGCCTGGCGCGGCAGCACTCCCTTGCACCTGTTTCCTTCCCCGAAGGGAACCACTACCGCGCTACCGCCCCTCGAGGAGCTCGCCATTCCTCCCGACTCCATCGAGCAGGTAATCTCGCGCCGCGGCTCTACCCGAAAGTTCGCACGCGACCCCATCACCCTGGCCCAGCTGGCAACGATCCTCGACCAGGCCACGCGCGGGATTTCTGCCGACTTTCTCGAGCCGTTCGGAAGCCATCTCAATGATCTGTATTTGATCGTAAACAACGTGCAGGGCCTGGCTGCGGGAGCTTATGCCTACCACTGGGAGCAAAAACTTCTCGAACTCCTGAAGCCCGGAGACTTCCGCGAAAAGGCTGGCTACCTGGGACTGGAGCAACAGCTCCCCGCGGATGCAGCGGTCGACGTATTCTTCCTGGCCGACTTGAAGAAGATTCTGGAACGTTACGGAAACCGCGGATATCGCGCCGTGCAACTGGAAGCCGGCATCCTCGGCGGCAAACTTTATCTCGCCGCCTATGCCCAGCACCTCGGGGCCAGCGGCCTGACCTTTTATGATGACGACGTGGTCAGCTTCTTCTCCCCCCACGCGCGAGGAAAAAGCGCGATCTTCCTGGTAGCCGTGGGCCGCAGCGCGGCACGCAAATGAGCTCCGGCTTCCGGAGCGGAGTCGGTGCGACCAAGATCTCTCCATGATGGGTTTGGCAATGGGCTGAGGGATCACAATGTTGTTCTTGGTGTTCTTGGGATTAAGAACTGGCGGTACCTCGGTAACTACCGGTCTGATGCCACACCGAAGTATCATCCTGCCAAATCATCTGCCGGAGAGCCCTATGCAGCGAGATGCTCTAAAAGGTTTGTGCATTGTTCTGCTGATCGGCGGCACGGTTTACGGGCAGTCGTTGGCCGATGCGGCGCGAGCAAATCGCCAGCAGAAGGGCGCCGCCCCTACGAAGGTCCTCACCAGTGATGACCTCGACGCAACATCATCACCAGAAAAACTTCAACTAACTCCCGGTTCAAGTTCTATCGGACAAGGAACGGTGGTCGCGCCCGGGCGAGGAAAACATAGTTATCGGGTCATCCTGTTGGATGCAAGCCGGTTTGTGAATGGAGGCACAATCCATATCACGATCACCGTAGGTGACGGGGATTCGGAAGCATCTTTTGATTTGTACCCACAGGGTCTCCCGCTACCTTCAGAGGGATTCCCGAAATCTCTAGCCAATGCCGTGAACATACGCAGCGGTTCCGGCGCAAAGATCAATTATCGTTTTGCCCATGGAACAGTGTTCCAATTCGGCGCCGAGGGTAGCTGGAATTCAAAGGCCGGAGCCAGGAATACCTACAGCTTTGTAGTCGATGTGGACAGCCAATCTGCGCAATGACCCGCATGGTCGATCGCTCTTGCTCCGCTTCGCAGTCGGCTCTAAGTCTGGACCCAATTTGACGATCGATACCGGTGGAGAAATCGCCATTACAACGAAAATCCCTCGTTGAGCGCTATGGCCTGCTTTCGTCACTACTCGTTATCGTTAGCCGCGGTGTGGTGAACCGATCACCGAGCCTGACGTGAGGCTCGGGCTGCCAACCACGACAACCCGAGCGCGACGTTGCCAATGTTCAGGACTGCTACGCTTCTGTACGAGTCCATCAGCGGCAGAGACAAGAGAGCACAAATCGCGGCAAGGAGAACAGAAGCCCGGTCAATTTGGGTGATGCGGGGTTTGCCCGATGCAAAACGGATGCACAAAATGCTCATTGCAAACAGGCTCGCCGCCACGCTGAGCATGTGAAGCGGCGAGACGCGCAAGGAACGGGCGACTAGAGTTCCTCCTAACAACCGCAATGCAGCATAGGCAATGAATCCAAAGAATCCTGCAGCCCAAAACCTGACGGTAAACGCCATTACGACGATGCTGACGGCGATGAGCAGCCACCCAATGACTATTTCAGACGAACTAGCCGCTTGCTGGACCAGCGCGCAGCCGAACAAAAAAGCCGCCGCGATGCCGAAGGCGGCCACGAGTTTACCCGCGATGAGAAATCCAGACTTAACCTGCTCCTTCATTGGCCGTCTATCGCGTCTCACGTCGCTAATTCTATTGACTCTGAGCCCCTAAAACCCAAACTAAGGGCTTGCGCAGCAATAAGTGCGCAGTTTGTGGCCAAACTATCCCAACTGAAATAGCGGCGTTCTTGGCCTAATCCGCCAGAAATGGCGCAGGACGGGAAGTCTGCAGGAGAGAATCCGATTCGCCTATGGTATAGTTC
>Ga0210406_10001603_pt1 | contig 27234 bp, 20 predicted proteins | sample IncBWC30MmetaG_FD_155454 | JGI IMG/M metagenome (GOLD analysis project Ga0210406, IMG submission 155454) | Forest soil microbial communities from Barre Woods Harvard Forest LTER site, Petersham, Massachusetts, United States - Inc-BW-C-30-M | ecosystem: Environmental > Terrestrial > Soil >... | reverse complement strand
GGGTAGCGCATCGGGCTTGACGATAATTTTCGGTTTTACCGAAAAGAATTCCAGCAGGTCGGTAAGGAAGAGAGCTTGGTCGGCAATGCTGGAGAACGTTGTGAAGACGGCCTGGATGTTCGTGCTGGCGCCGGCGATCGCCCCGGCCAGAAAAGTCAAGGTGCCGAGGGTAAGGACGCCGATTACGGTTTCGTAGACTACGTACGCGTAGGTCCCGTAGTACCCCACGGTCCCCAAAACGGCGAGAAGTGCGCCGAGTAACAGCTTGCGCTTTTGCAGTGCCACCATTTGGCGGTGGAGTTCATCGGAAAGATCTGTGTAGCGGCCCACCAGATACTTACTTAGCCCAAATAGTTTGAGTTCTTTGGCGCTTTCTTTGCTTCCACCCAGAACTCGCAGATATTCCATCTGCCGACGGGCTGTTGTTTGATTGAAGCTAAGGGAATAGCCAAGAAAAGCGAAGTGCGTCTCGCCCAGAAACGCCGGCACGATGCAAACGATGAGGGCGAAAAGAATCCATGGCGAAAAAAACAGAATACTGGCTGCCAGGCTGGCGGTCATGATGACTTCTTGGACCAGTCGACCACTGGCCTGAATCATTCCTATGCGGTCGGTGCCCTGCACGCGAGCGCGCTCCAACTTGTCGTGAAAGTTGTAATCCTCATAGGTGGCAAGATCCAAGCTGGCCGCGTGCACCATGATCTGGGTGCTGATGTAGCGCGTATACTTGTCGGCCAACACGTTCTCGCAGAAATCGATGAGGCGCACCAATACTGCCCCCAGACAGGCCAGCCCAAACTGCAGTACTACCAACCACCAGAAGTTTCCTGGGAGCGGTCTGTGTTGGGAGGTCAAGCCATAAATCGCATCAATGATCACCTTAGTGACCGCCAGCATGGCCACCGGAAGCAACGCGATAATGACGCGGAAGGCGAGGCCCGCGGCAACTACCCGTGGCGCGGCTTTCCAAACGATGCGAAACAGAGGAGGAATATTCTGTAATGCCCTCAGTCGGTCGCGCCATCTCGATGGTGGCCCTTGGACCCGTTCTCTCGCCGCTGTGCTCATCGATGCTGAACTCCAATCGCAATCGTTCCACGGGTACACCCGGAAACAGTGCCCACGACTGTCACCATGATTTCCTGGGGCGTTGCGTTATGATCTCAGGCAACTGGGTGCGAGTGGGATCCGCCATGGGTCGCAGAACTGAATACACTTTCGTCACTAACCTACCTATCCAATCAGCTGTCAACCCCTGCCGGGAAGCTAGCATTTACAATTCCAAACCGAAATCGGTGTAAGTTGTTGCGAATATGAAGGTTACTCCGTGAGCCCTCGACTCGCCTACTGTAAATTCTTGTTGGGGATGCAAGTTCTACTAGGCTGGCTAGAGGAAACTGAAGACCGCACCGGGGTCGCACACCAGAGCGCGGTCCGCCAAGCAGAACCAACTGACACCAGAACTGACACAGGGGTTTTACACACCGCCCTAGAGGTGCACCGCTTTTGCGGCTTCGGCCATGGTGGTGCCGCGGACTATTAGCTCCGGGTCCACGACGATTTCTTTGGGATAACTTCGTTCGCGGGGCGAATTGATGCGTTCGAGAATGGTCTCGGCGGCGATTACGCCCATGTGGCGCAACGGCTGGCGAACGGTGGTGAGGCTGGGGTTCTGATAGGCGGCGCTTTGAATGTCGTCGAAACCGATGACGGAAACGTCTTCCGGGACGCGCTTGCCGAATTCGCGAAGAGCCTGAATGGCGCCGATCGCGGAAATATCATTGAAAGCAAATAACGCGGTGAAGATTTCGCCGCGCTCAAGGAGCTTGCGAGTGACGTTGTAGCCGACTTGCGGCGATGGGGAATCGTCGTCGAGTTGCGCGGTGAGCTCTTCCCAAACCTTGATGCCAAGCTGGCCCGCGACGCACTGCAATGCGCGCCAACGTGTTTCCGTGTCGGAGCTGAAGTCTTGTCCCTTGATGAGGGCAATGCGCTCGTGTCCCAATTTTTGCAGGTGTTCGAGGGCAAGATGAGCGGCAAGATTGTGGTCCAGGACGATATTGGTTACGCCGGGAGCTTCCTTGTGGCCAGAGATGGCGACGACGGGCAGCATGCAAGCTTCGTTGCATGCCGTGTCGACGGCGATGATTCCTTCGACGGCTCTCTGCTGCAAGAGAAATGGGTATTCATCGATGAGATCGCGGCGGTGCCGGTGGCTCACGACAAAGTAAAAGTAGCCTTCTTGGAGAAGGTGATCCTCGATCCCGGACATTACCAACGCGGCGTAGCCCTCGCTGATTTCCGGAACAATGACGCCGATCGTGAAGCTGCGTTTCTGGCGCAGAGAGCGGGCCATGAGGTTGGGACGATAGTTGAATTGCCGCGCGGCGGCGCGCACACGTTCCTGGGTGACTGGAGGAATCGATTTGGCGGCGGGGGAACGGTTGATTACCAAGGAAACGGTGGCGGAGGACAGTCCCAAGTGCTCCGCGAGAGCCTTCAGGCTGATGGAGCCCTGTGCCGGCTCGCGAGAGAAGGGACTCTGTTTTTCCGGTTTCGAACGGGGCATAGGCGACCGACTTCGAGCGTAGTCTGTCACAGGACGGCGGCTGGGGCAAGGTCGCAGGGAGAGGGGTGGGGAAAGAGGCTGCAGGCGGGCGTTGCTTTGTGGTAGATTATTTTTAATAAATCGATTTATTCAAGGCTGTGTGTGGGGGAAGGAGCCGATGAATTCTCTTCTCGCAGCGCCACGAAACGGCGAAGTACAGGAAAAACTACCCTCGCAGGAACCCCCGAAACGGATTCCGGCATTGCCGCTGCTCCTGTCATTTGCAATAACGATATTCTTTGCGCCGCTTTCCGTACCTCAATCGAATGCAGAAAATTCAGGCTATCGGGGCGCGCCGCTCCCGTCGGAACTCGCGAACCCTTCCATCGAAGGAAAAGTTGATGCGCTTCTGAAGCAAATGAACCTGGACGAGAAAATTGGGCAACTCGTGCAGTATTCCGTGGGAACGCCGACGGGTCCCGGCACCGGGCGCGGCAATTATGAGGAAATGGTGCAGAAGGGCGAGGTGGGTTCGTTGTTCAATGTTGCCGGGGTGCAATCGGCGAATCACCTTCAGCACATCGCGGTGGACAAATCGCGCTTGCACATTCCCTTGTTGAACGGACTGGACATGATCCACGGGTACCGCACCACGTTTCCGGTTCCCCTGGGCATGGCGTCGACGTGGGATCCTGAACTAGTCGAAAAAGCGGCCCGTGCGGAGGCCAACGAGGCCTTTGCCGATGGCGTGCGTTGGACGTTCTCGCCAATGGTGGACATCTCGCGGGATTCGCGATGGGGCCGAATCATCGAAAGCGCGGGAGAAGACCCTTATCTTGACAGCGTGATCGCGCGAGCGTATGTGCGCGGGTATCAGGGGAAGAAGCTGAATGCGCCGGGGAGCATCGCCGCTTGCCCGAAGCATTACGTTGGATACGGAGCGGTGGAAGGCGGCCGCGATTACAATACCGTGGAAATTTCGGAGCACACGCTGCGCGAGGTCTATTTGCCGCCATTTTACGCGGCCCTCAATGAAGGTGCGGCGACGATCATGAGCTCGTTCAGCAGTCTGAACGGCGTACCGGCCACCGCGAATCCGCTTACGCTAAAGCAAATTTTGCGCAAAGAATGGAAATTTTCCGGGCTGGCCGTGAGCGACTGGAGTTCGGTAGGCGAATTGATTCCCCACGGAATAGCCAACGACGGAAAAACGGCCGCGTGGAGAGCGTTTGCCGCCGGCATCGATATGGACATGGAAAGCAATCTTTACCATGAACATTTAGGGGAGTTGGTGCGCAGCGGGAAAGTGAGAGTGGCGCAAATCGACGAGGCGGTGCGGCACGTGTTGCGGGTGAAATTTGCGTTAGGGTTGTTCGAGAATCCGTACACGGACGAAAAGCTGGGGAAACCCGACGGGCCGTTGCCGCAGGAAAACCTGGAATTGGCGCGGACGGCTGCCGAGGAATCTTTTGTGTTGTTGAAGAATGAGGCGCGGGGAGGCCGGGCGACGCTGCCGCTGGCGAAAGAGGTGGGAAGCGTAGCGCTGATCGGACCGCTAGGGGATGATGCAGCGCAGATGTTGGGGTCGTGGGCAGGGCGAGGACGGCCGCAGGATGTTGTGACCGTGAAGACGGCGTTGAACAAAGCGCTGGGAGCGGAGCATGTGAAGTTCGTGAAAGGCGGAGACATCCGCTCCGCGAGTGATGCGCAAATCGAGGAAGCCGTAGCCGCGGCGAAAAACGCCGACGTTGTGATACTGGCCCTGGGAGAGGACGGGCCGGAGATGACCGGCGAGGGCGCTTCGCGCGCGCATCTGGATTTGCCAGGCCGGCAAGAGGAACTGGCAAAGAGAGTTGTGGCCGCAGGCAAGCCGGTGGTTTTGCTGCTGTTCAGTGGACGGGCCCTGACGCTGCCGTGGATTTTCGAGCATGTCCCGGCCGTGCTGGCGGTGTGGTTCCCGGGGGTGCAGGCCGGGCCGGCTATTGTGCGGTCGCTATTTGGAGAAGCACCGCCAAGCGGAAAGCTGGTCATCAGTTGGCCGCGTTACGTGGGGCAGGAACCGCTGTACTACAACGCCATGAATACAGGGCGTCCGCCAGACAACATGGATTTGACGCATGCACCACGGAGCGCCCCGGAAAAATTCCTATCGCGCTATATTGACGAACCAAACGCGCCGCAATTCGCTTTCGGGTATGGGTTGTCGTACGGGGAATTCGTTTATGGGCCGACGGAGCTGAGCGTGAAGAAACTAAGTGCGAAGAAGCTGAATGACGCGCTGCGCGAGCCCGGGGCAAACAAAAAGGAAGCGCTCACGGTGAGCGCGGAAGTGAAAAACACGGGCAAGGTTGGTGGCGAAGAAGTGGTGGAGCTGTACGTGAGGCTACAAGGCACGAGCGTGGAAGAACCGGTGCGGAAACTGAAGGCGTTTGAGAGGGTGTCGTTTGCAGCGGGCGAATCGAAGAAGGTCACGTTTAAGCTTGCGCCGGATGCGTTTTCGATTTGGGACGTTCACAATGCGCTTGCTGTCGAGCCGAGCGAGGTACACATCTGGGTGAGCCCCGATTCTTCCCGCGGCGGCGAAGGCGCGACGTTACAGATCGAGGAGTAGCTGGGGGACGGCGTGGCCAATCAGCAAAAGGGAGCCGGCGGAAGTTGCCGGCGCTGTGCGGGCGCGGACTTGCCCTGGCGCCGTTTCAAGGGACCGACAAACAATTGTTGGATGAAATCCAGAACATCAGCTTCCAGTTTTTCTGGAATGAAACAAACCCACAGACTGGGCCGTTGCAGGATCGCGCATTTCTGAATGGGAAAGACACGCGCAAGATGGCGAGCGTCGCCGCGACCGGGTTGCCCGAAGGTCGCTGTGCATCGGTGACGCGCGCGGCTATGCAGCGCACGGCGATTCTGGAACGTGTTCGCGTCACGCTGCGATTTCCGGCAAATCAGATGCCCACGGTGCACGGTTTCTACTAGCACTTCGTGGAATATGGACAATGGGCAGCGCTGGGAAAAGTGCGAACTGTCTTCCATCGATACTTCCCTGCTGCTTAGTGGAATCTTGACGGCGGGCGCGGAAATTCAGGACCTGAGGCGTGCGAGAAAAGGTCCGCTGGGCTAGCCAAGAGGGAGACTGTGGGGACTGTTTCGGTTATTGCGCTGCCCTCGTGAATCGGTATACTAGGGGGGAGATGAAAGGCTCGCTCCAACCTAGTACCTCTTCCCGCGCCGGCGCGCCTTCGCGCCATTTCCCTTGCTGTCCCTGTTGGTGCTGTATGTGTCAACTCACCTTGGGCGGCACAGGAACTGTTCCGGTTTAATCGAAGACAGAAACCGATAGATTCCAAGGCCGCTATCGATGAGCGGCTGTTTTTGTTTTGGAGGAGAGGAAAGCACAGATCATAAGCGAGGGTCCGAAGGGCACATTGGAAAAGCCGATCGGTATCTATTACGAGCACCCGGACTGGTTCCGGCCGCTGTTCGAGCAAATGGATGCGCGGGGCGTGGTGTGGCAAAAGATCGACGCGCGCACGCACGAGCCGTCTGCGGATAGCAACGGGACGGAGTATTCGCTGGTGTTCAACCGCATGAGCCCTTCGGCATGGCAGCGCGGGCTGGCCGACCGAATTACCTATACAACGGGATACTTGGCGAGCCTTGAGGCAAACGGAGTTCGGGTGGTGAACGGTTCCCAGGGGTTCCAGCACGAGACTTCCAAGGCGCTTCAACTCGAACTGTTGAGGGGACTGGGATTGCCGTTCCCGAGGGCGCGGGTGATTCACCGGCCGGAAGAAGCGCTGGCCGCGGCGGGAGAGATTGGTTATCCCCTGGTGATCAAGCCGAATATTGGCGGAAGTGGAGCGGGCATTGTGCGCTTCTCGAATCCCGCAGAGCTGGCGCGAGCGGTGGACGAAGGCGGGTTGTTTTTTGGCATCGACTCCACAGCGCTGGTTCAGGAATCTTTCCAAGCACGCGATTCCGTGATTACCCGCGTCGAAGTTCTTGGCTACAAGTATCTTTACGCCATTCAAATCCACACCACCGGGGAGACCTTCAATTTGTGTCCGGCGGACATCTGCCAGAGCACCAGGGGCGAGGAGCTGGTGCGCAAGGCATGCCCAATCGACGCGCCGAAGACTGGCCTGAAGGTGGAAGGTTACCGGCCTCCGCAAGAGGTGATTGAAAATGTAGAGCATATCATGCAGACGGCGGGCATTGAAGTCGGCGGCGTGGAATACGTGATTGATGATCGGACTGGCCGGCTGCTCTATTACGACATTAATGCGCTGTCGAATTTTGTGGCGGACCCGGAGCGAATCGTGGGTTTCAATCCGTACGCGCGGCTCGCGGATTATTTGATCGCCGAAGCGCAACGATACGATTCACGCGGCGGAACGCGGCTGGCCGCCACGGGAGAACGGCGATGAGATATGGGTACTGGCTGCCGATGTTTGGCGGATGGCTGCGGAACGTCGAGCAGGAAAACATGGAGGCGAGCTGGCGCTATGTGAAACAACTGGCGCAGCGCAGCGAGCACCTAGGCTTCGATCTCACACTGGTCGCGGAGTTGAATCTGAACGACATCAAGGGAGTGGAAGCGCCATCGCTCGATGCCTGGTCGACGGCGGCGGCATTGGCGGCAGTGACGGAAAAACTGGAGTTGATGGTGGCAGTGCGTCCGACGTTTCATTTGCCGGCGCTGCTGGCGAAACAGGCCGCGAACATCGATCAGATCAGCAACGGACGGCTCACTTTGAACGTGGTGTCGTCGTGGTGGGCGGATGAGGCGCGCAAATATGGTGTGTCGTTCGAACAGCACGATGATCGCTATGCGCGGACCAGCGAGTGGCTAGATGTTGTGGATGGGGTCTGGAGCCAGGACCATTTTTCGTTCTCAGGGAAATACTACCGGGTCGAGGACAACGTTCTTCAGCCAAAACCGGTTGCGAAGCCGCGGCCTACAATCTATGCCGGTGGTGAATCGGCCGCGGCTAAGGATTTGATCGCAGCGAAGTGCGATGCGTACCTGATGCATGGAGACGCGCCCGAGACGGTTGGCAAGAAGGTTGCCGACATGACGGAGCGTCGCGCAAAGACGAATCGAGGGTTGATGAAGTTTGGCGTGGCGGGCTACACCGTGGTTCGCGAAACCGAGCGAGAAGCGCAGCAAGAGCTTCAGCGAATTACGGATGTTCAGCAATCCGCTGCGGGCTACGCAAATTATCAGCAATGGCTGGCAGGCACGCAATTGGAGCAGCGAGTGAGTCTGGAGGATTACTCGGTCTCGAACCGTGGGTTGCGCTCAGGGCTGGTTGGCACCGCGGAGCAGGTGGCGGAAAAGATTGAGGCTTTTGAAGCTGCGGGGGTGGACTTGCTGTTGCTACAGTTCAGTCCACAGTTGGAAGAAATGGAAGCGTTTTCGGAAGCGGTGATCGCGCGGAAGCAGCGCGCTGCTTCGAGATCGGCATCGTGAAGTGGGTGGTGGCGTAGTTTTGACGGCCATATCGGCGGTGTCGGCCGGCGCATCTAAATTGTGTGGGAGCGATGAGGAAGTGACAGCAGTCGCGCAAATTAGTCCTGCGAGACAGGAAGCGAATCGACGGCTCGCGGGAACTTCTGTGCTGGAACACATTGGCAACACGCCACTCCTGCGCCTCGCACGGGTTGCGAACGAGTTTCCCAATATTGAGTTTTGCGCCAAAGCCGAATGGTTCAATCCCGGCGGCTCGGTGAAGGATCGTCCGGCGTTGAGTATGATTCAAGCTGGCTTGGCGAGCGGCGCGTTGTGTCTGGGCAAGACGATTATTGACGCCACCAGCGGCAACACTGGGATCGCTTACGCCATGATCGCGGCGGCGCTGCACTATCCGGTCACCTTGTGCTTACCGGAAAACGCTTCGCACGAGCGCAAATGCATTCTTGCGGCGTATGGCGCGCAGTTGGTGATCACTGCTGGCGACGAAGGCACCGATGGAGCCATCCGCGAGGTTCACGAGATTGTTGCCGGCAACCCCGAGAAATATTTCTATGCCGACCAGTACAGCAACCCCGCGAACTGGCAGGCGCATTACCGCACAACCGCAAACGAGATCTGGGCACAGACTGGCGGCCGGATTACGCATTTCGTTGGTGCACTGGGAACCAGCGGCACATTCGTGGGTACGACGCGACGACTGAAAGAATTGAATCCCGCGATTCGCTGCATCAGTCTGCAGCCGGATGCGCCGTTCCACGGACTGGAAGGCTGGAAGCACATGGCCACCGCGCTGCGGCCGGCGATTTACGACGAAACGCTAGCGGACGAAAATCTGGAAATTGGCACGGAAGAATCGTATCGAATGGTGAAGCGGCTGGCGCGGGAGGAAGGGCTGTTGGTGAGCCCCAGTTCCGCGGCCGCACTGCTGGGGTGCTTGCGGGTCGCAAAGAGTATTCCTGCGAATGAAACAGCGGTAATTGTGACCGTGTTCGCGGATTCAGCGGCGAAATATTTGACGGAACGATTTTGGGATGAAACCTAGATGAGCGAGGCGCTGAATCTAGGGATCAATGAGGCCCTGGTGGGAAAGATTCGCCAGCATGGAGCGGAGAGTTACCCCAACGAATGCTGCGGCGCATTGTTGGGACGCGATGCGAATGCCGAGGCAATACCCGCAAGGGCAGCGCGCGAGGTATTGGAGATATTTCCGCTGGTGAATCGGCGCGAAGATTCGCCGCGCAATCGTTTTTTCGTGACTGCGGAAGACGCGCACGATGCGGATAAAGCCGCTCAGGCACAAGGGTTGGACTTGATTGGCTGGTACCACTCGCATCCGGATCATCCGGCTAAGCCCAGCGAGTACGATCGCGAACATGCGTGGCCATGGTACAGCTACATCATTGTGAGCGTGCAAAATGGGAACCCGCGGGACATGACTTCGTGGCGATTGCAGGACGATCGCTCCGCGTTTGTGGCGGAAGAAGTGGCAATACGAAATCCAGCCAAGGCTTGATGGAAGCTCAGGCAGCAGGAGGAAGAGCATGACTGTACGAGTAATGATCCCGACGCCGCTGCGCGTGTATGCGGGAAAGCGCGATTCGGCGGAATTTCGTGCGGGCACGGTTGGAGAGGCGCTGGCGCAATTGACCGGCGAATTTGACGATTTGCGGCGGCATTTGTTTACTGACGAAGGAACTCTGCGCAGTTTCGTGAATGTGTACGTGAATGGCGAAGATATCCGGTATCTTTCAAAAGAAGAAACGCCGACGAAGGATGGTGACACCATCAGTATTATTCCGTCGATCGCAGGCGGAAGCTGCTGCTGAGAGATTGAGAACCGACTGAAATTCCGCGAAGCAGGATGGGAGAGGCAATATGGCGAGCAAGGTTCAGACAGTGACGAGGGCGGAAGCAGCGACGACGCTGACGAATGAAGAAATTTTGCGCTACAGCAGACACCTGATCATGCCCGAAGTGGGAATGGACGGCCAGCTGAAGCTGAAGAACGCCAAAGTGCTGCTGATCGGAACGGGCGGCCTGGGCGCGCCGCTGGGTTTGTATCTGGCAGCCGCAGGGGTGGGCAAGCTCGGACTGGTGGACTTCGATGTCGTCGACTTCACGAATCTGCAACGCCAGGTGACATTTGGGACGAGCGACGTTGGCAAACCGAAAAGCCAGGCGGCGCAGGCGCGCCTATCCAATTTGAATCCGAATATTCAGGTGCAAGCGTTCGAGACGAAACTGACCAGCGAGAACGCGCTGGAGCTTTTCAAGGACTTCGACATCATCGTGGATGGCACGGACAATTTTCCGACGCGCTACCTGGTGAACGATGCGTGCATTTTGCTGGGCAAGCCCAACGTGTACGGCTCCATTTTCCGATTTGAGGGACAGGTAACGGTCTTCGGCACTCCCGGAGGGCCGTGCTATCGATGCTTGTATCCGGAACCGCCTCCGCCGGGCCTGGTGCCGTCGTGCGCAGAAGGGGGAGTGCTCGGCGTTTTGCCGGGGATCGTCGGCTCAATTCAAGCGATGGAAACGATCAAGCTGATCCTCGGAAGTGGCGATAGCTTGGCGGAACGCTTGCTGCTGTTTGATGCACTGGGGATGAAGTTCCGCGAGTTCAAGCTGCGCAAGAATCCAGCTTGCCCGATTTGCGGAGACAAACGCACCATTCACAAGCTGATCGACTACTACGAATTCTGCGGCGTGCGCGGTGAAGAAGCGCCTGCGCCGGATCTGCACGTTCCGGAGATCACTCCCCGGGAGTTCAAGGCGCGGCTGGACCGCGGCGATGAGCTTTTCGTCCTGGATGTACGCGAACCGCACGAATACCAGATCTGCAATCTGCGGGGGCACCTGATCCCGCTGGGAGAATTGCCGCGTCGGGTGCATGAACTGGACTCTTCGCGGGAAATTGTGACGCATTGCCGTAGCGGAAAGCGTTCGGCGGAAGCAGTCGACTTCCTGCGGAAAGCAGGCTTCCGGAAGATCTTGAATCTGAAAGGAGGAATCCTGGCGTGGTCAGATGAAGTGGATTCCTCGGTGCCGAAGTATTGAAATGCCGATGATAGATATTCAAATTTTGCATTCACCGGAAGCAGCGCAGCGGCGTAAGCTTATAGCCATGTCGAAGCACCTCCAGAAGACTTCCTCCATGTGTTGCTGCTGTATGTGCTGTACGCGTGTGTCTTCTGGCATGGGGAGGCTGAATCTCTAGAGCTTAGATTTCAGCCAGAAAGAACTACCGACCCACCGCCAGAGAGCCTGGCCGGTGGGTTTTTGATTTTCTGGGGCCGAGTTTCGAATTCGCGGAAAAGGAGAAATGAAAATGTCAAACTACAAGCACCCGGAAGTATTGGTAAGCACGGATTGGGTGGCACAAAACCTGAACGCGCCTGACTTGCGGCTTGTCGAAGTGGACGTGGACACAGCCGCGTATAACCACGGTCACATTCCCGGCGCGGTGGGATGGAATTGGCAGACACAGCTTCAAGACAACATCCGGCGGGACCTAATCGAAAAATCCGCGCTGGAAAAGCTGCTGGGCGAATCGGGAATTTCCAACCACACAACCATCCTGCTGTACGGCGACAACAACAACTGGTTCGCCGCCTACGCCTTTTGGCAACTGAAATATTACGGGCACAAAGATGTGAAGTTGATCAACGGAGGCCGAAAAAAGTGGATTGCGCAAGGGCTGCCGTTTACTACGGAACCGGTGCAGGTAAAGCCAGCGAGCTATCGCACGCTCGATCCAGACCAGTCTCTTCGCGCGCGAAAGGAAGATGTCTCGGCGATCCTGGAGAATCGCAGGCACGGACAATTTGTGGATGTGCGCTCCGCGGATGAATTCACTGGCAAGATTCTGGCGCCGCCAGGGCTATCGGAGACCGCGCAACGAGCGGGACACATTCCCGGGGCGGCAAATATCCCGTGGGCGCAAGCAACGAATGAGGATGGGACGTTCAAATCCTACGAAGAGTTGAAGAGGCTCTACGATTCCAAAGGCATCACTGGGAACGATGGCGTCATCGCGTATTGCCGCATCGGTGAGCGCAGTTCGCACACATGGTTCGCGCTCAAGTATCTGCTCGGTTATAGGGACGTGCGCAATTACGACGGCTCGTGGACGGAGTGGGGCAATCTGGTTGGCGTGCCAATTGTGAACCTGTCGGCGGCCCCGGTTGCTGCAGCGGCTTGCCCGGCGTAAAGGAGGGAATGCAACCGGGCTAATGGAGCGGCGGCGAGGCAAGTTCCCGCAGCTTAGGCTTGTGGCAAAACAAAATGGGGCGCGGTAGCCAAGTGGTAAGGCATAGGTCTGCAAAACCTATATCGGCGGTTCGATTCCGCCTCGCGCCTCCAGCTCTTTCTCGATCCCATTGAAACGACACGCTTTGCGAGCTTCAGCTAGGTGGATGCCATCCGCCAACACTCACATTGACCCCGCGCAATGCCTTGGCTAGTATCGCTATTCGCCCTCATGCTCAACGAGACAATCGGACACTATCGAATCCTTCGCCAACTCGGCAGCGGCGGCATGGGTCTCGTCTACGAAGCCGAAGACACCAAGCTCGGCCGTCGCGTGGCTCTCAAATTTCTCCTGGAAACCAACCTCCGCGATCCCGCTGCCACCGAGCGATTCCTTCGCGAAGCCCGTTCTGCCTCCGCCATGAACCATCCGGGAATCTGCACCATCTACGCCATCGAAGAACAGGATGGCCGCACCTACATTGCCATGGAACTCCTTGAAGGTGAGTCCCTGGACAAGCTTCTGGCTGCCGGTCCCATATCCATTACCAAAGCCGCGGAAATCGGCATCGAGGTCGCCGACGCTCTCGATGCCGCCCACAAAAAGGGCATCATCCATCGCGACATCAAGCCCGCCAATATTTTCCTCACCCAACGCGGCACCGCCAAGATCCTGGACTTTGGCCTCGCTAAGCTGATGGTCCCGGAAGCTAGCAACGAGGGCGAAACCATCGCCGTACTCGAGACCGCCTTTCAGACCACTCCCGGCACCGCCGTCGGCACAATTGCTTACATGTCACCCGAACAAGCCCGCGGTGAAGTCCTCGACGCCCGCAGCGACCTCTTCTCTTTTGGCGCGGTTCTCTACCAGATGATCACCAATACTCTTCCTTTCCCTGGTTCCACAACTGCCGTCATCTTCGGAAACATTCTGCACACTGCCCCCGTTTCGCCCGTGCAACTAAACAGCGCTGTTCCGCCCGAATTTGAACGCATTCTCAACAAGCTCCTGGAAAAGGACCGCGATTTCCGCTATCAAGTCGCCGCCGAAGTACGCGCCGATCTGAAGCGCCTTCTTCGCGAACTGGATCCAGCTCGCCCGCCTTCCGATTCCGGCGTGAATGCCAGTCGCGCGGGCAGCGGCAGCGTCCCCGTTCTTCCCAGCGGTTCTCTTCCCTCCCCGCAAACTCCAAAACCTGCGAGCGGCTCGGCGTTGGTCCACGCTGCCCGGCAAAACAAATTCCGCACCGGCGCCGTTCTCGCGCTCGTCATCGCCGTGCTGGTCGCTGCCGGCTATGGGGCCTATCAATTTGTCAGCATGCAGAAGCACCAGCCGTTCGAAAAATTCACCATCGAAAATGTTTCCAATAACGGCCACGTTTCCAAGGCGGCCATTTCTCCCGACGGCAAATACCTCCTCCAGGCGCTGGAAGAGAAAGGCCTGCAGTCCCTCTGGCTCCATCACATCCCCACCGGTAGCAACAAAGAAGTCGTGGAACCCGCCGCCACCAGCTATAACGGTCTCACCTTTTCCCCCGACGGAAACTACATCTACTTCGTCCGCCGCGATGAACAGGAAGAGGCCTACTCCGTCCTCTTCAGCGCACCGGTCCTCGGCGGCAATCCGCGCATCTTGATCAAGGATGTCGACAGCCCCATCACCTTTTCCCCCGACGGGCTACACTTCGCTTTCTTGCGCGAACTGCACAACTCTCCCACCTGGGATTTGCTGCTCGCAAAGGCCGATGGCACCCTCGAGAAGCCGATCTTCGCCAACCAGACCGTCATTAGCGACAGCTTCGTACCCTCCTGGTCGCCGGATGGCAAAACCATCTTGATTCCCATCGTTCAACCCAACAAAGACAACATCGGCGGCTTTCTCCATGTCGATGCCGCCTCCGGCAAAATGGAAACCGGCAACATTGCCGCTGATCGTATTTTCTACAATGCCGTATGGCTTCCTTCGAGCACTGGCATCATCGTCAACTCGCGCCAGATTGCAATCGGTTCTTTGAAGTCCCAAATTGGATACCTGCGTTTTCCCGACGGCGAACTTCATCCGCTCACCGCAGACACCAATGACTACGAGGGCCTCAGCCTCTCCAAAGATGGCAAAACCCTCGCTGCCATCCAGAGCCGTTTGCGGTTCGAGTTGAGTATTGCGGGCCTCAGCGATCTGGATCACGCGCGCCCGATTTCCTTGAGTTCCCAACTCTCCATCTGGCGCTGGGATTGGTTCCCGAACGGCACCCTTCTTCTGCCGCAGTCTGGCACTTTCAAGATCGTCACTCCGGATGGAAAAGAGACGGTCTTGACCTCCGATACAAAACACATTTCTGATCAGGTCTCGGTCTGCGGTGACGGCCGCTATGTCGTATACCGCGAAGTGGGCCGCGCCAGCGCAGCTTCCGCGAATCTCTGGCGTATCGACGCCGACGGCACCAACGAAAAGCAACTCACCAGCGGCCTCAATGAACAGGCGCCCACTTGCTCCCGCGACGGCAAGTGGGTCTACTACGTCGACAATGGCGACAAGCGTTTCGTGAAACGCGTTCCGGTCGACGGCGGCTCTCCGGAAACCATCGTCCACAGGGACGTGTTCAATTTTTCGCTCTCACCCGATGGCAAAAACGTGGCCTCCATTGAACTCCGCGAGCTCGATCACAAGCTGGTGCTTCGCCTGGATTCCACCGAGGGCGGCCAAATGACTTACCATAACCTTGACCAACGCGCTCTTCTCGCCCAAATCGCCTTCACGCCGGACGGCAAATCCGTCGCCTACCTGGTTCGCGAAAAAGGCGTGGACAATCTCTGGTTACAGCCTCTGGATGGTGGGCCTTACCGCCAGATGACCCATTTCACCAAAGACCAAATCTTTCGCTTTGTGTTTTCCCCGGACGGCACCAAGCTCGCCATCGAGCGCGGCGCACAGGAATCCGATGCGGTCCTCTTTCACGACACCACCAGGTAGGGCACGCATCGACACAATGTCATCAAGAGGGGCGCGCCTCTACGTCCCGCAGGATCTCAACCTATACACCCGCAAAATTTTCAATCGAATGAACAGAATAACGAGTGGAGAACCCCGCGTCACATCAGGACCCTATTTCGTGCTACCTGCCGGCTTCGGCGCGGCTTCCGTTGTCGCGGTCCGCGCATAATATCCGCGGCGCGCTCGCACCTGGTAACCTTTGTGTTCCGGAATCTCAATCTTGATCTTGTAATACCGTCCATCGAACCCATGATTCGACGGGTTGTACGCGATCGAGTACTGATTCCGCAGTTCGTCGCCGATGTCCTGAAACGATTGGTCCAAATCGTCGACGTGATACGGATAGAAGGACCGCCCGCCCGTTTCGTCGGCCAAGTCCTGGAGAATCTTGTCGCCTTCGGTGAGGTGATACTTGCGGCTGCCGGCCTTTTCTTTGTTAGGCTCTTCGATCGTCACCCACTGAATGCTGGTGCTGATCGTATAAATAACCACGTTCGTGCGCTGCGCCATTTCGATGGCCTCGGCGCGTGTGTGCGTCGATAAGTTATCCTCGCCGTCGCTGATCAGAATCATCACCCGGCGCACGATGTCCGGACGATCTCCCGGTGGTCGCGGCGGATGGCTCAACTCGTTAGCGCAAGCGTCATAAATCGCGTCATACACCGCCGTACCGCCACCGGCGCGCATGCGCAGAATCTGGTCCCGCAATTTTCCCGTGTCCGCGGTGAATCCCTGCACCACTTGCGGTTCATCGTCAAACGTCATCAGGAACGCTTCGTCCGTGCCGTGGCGAAGCACGCTGAACAGAAAATTGTTCGCGGCATCCTCTTCAAACTTGATGCGGTCCCGAATGCTGTTGGAAGTGTCCAGTAGCATCCCGATGCGCAACGGTAGGTCGCTCTGCTTGCTGAAGTAACGAATGTCTTGCACCACGTTGTTGTCGTAGACCTTGAAATCCGGCTTCTCCAGCTCAGGCACCAATTTGTTTCGGTGGTTCAACACCGTGAACAGCACATCCACCAAGTTGACCGTCGTCCTGAATATCTGGCCCGTCTGTACCGCTGGTTCTTGTCCCTGTGGCGTGCCAGGAGGTGCGGTAGCTGGCTGTTGCGCGGGAGGCTTCTGCTCCGGCTGTTGGGGAGCAGGCTGTTGCTGCGCGAATAGGACCGCCGATCCCAGCAGAACCACGAAAAGTAAGAAGCCGATTGAACGTGTTCGCATGTCAGATGATTATAAGAAGCCTTTCAATGCAGCGTCAATTCGCCCTTCCTCGTCTCCTGCCGCCTTCGCCAGCTTCCCCAAAAACATGTAGAGTTCCACCGGCAGAGGCGCCGCAACTTGAATCGTCTCTCCGTTGCGCGGTTGCGGGAAACCAATTTTTGCGGCGTGCAAAAAGTTGCGCCCGGGTGCCGGCAACGTGCCGCTTCCCACATGCAATTGCCCCGCCGCTCCGTACAGCGTGTCGCCCACAACCGGGTGCTTTAGCGCGGAAAAGTGTACCCGGATCTGGTGTGTTCGCCCGGAGTGCAACTGCACTTCGACCAGCGTCGTCGTGTCAATACGCGCCAACACCCGCCAGTCCGTGCGCGCCGCCCGCGAATTAGGAAGCCGCCCGGCGTCCTTAGCGGTCATGCGGCTGCGCCGGTTAGGATCGCGCGCGATCGGCAGCTCAATGCGCCCGCGCTCTTCCTTCAGCAGCCCTTGCACCAACGCCAGATAGGTTTTCTTGATGGTGCGCAGGCGAAATCCTTCGGCCAGTTTCGCATGAGCGAAGTCGTTTTTCGCTACCAGCAAAATTCCAGATGTATCCTTATCAATCCGGTGGACAATCCCCGGCCGCAGGGGATCGTTCGCTTGCGAGAGAGCTTCACCGCGTCCCAGCAACGCATTCACCAGCGTTCCACGAGAATTCCCTGCCCCGGCATGCACCATCATTCCGGCTGGCTTGTTGATGGCCATCACGTCGTCATCTTCATAAAGCACTTCCAGGGGAATCGATTCGGCTTCCGCTTGCAACGGCGCCCTCGGCCGTGCCACCACTTCAATCACATCCCCCGCGCGAACCTTTTGCGAATCCTTGGCGCTTTTCCCGTTCAGCCGCACCAAGCCTTCTTCGATCAACTCCTGCACCCGCGTCCGCGACAGCTCGGGGCATTCTTTCACCACAATGCGATCCAGCCGCATCCCGGCATCTCCTGCCTCAACGGCAATCTGCAAATGGGGAACGTCCTGCACCCTCAAAGTGTATCGCGGGATTTCTCACCTTTGTGAGCCTTGCTGTTTGAAGTAGCGGTCTTGGCTTTGCCTTGTAGCGGCCGATCTTCAAGGTCGGTGCTTTTTCTTACCCGCTTGTCGCGGCCGCCTTCCGAGGCGTCTCTTCTTGTCTTCTTAATTTCATTACTTTTTCTTTCACTGCTTCCTCACGTCAGATTCCCGGTCTCCGCCAGCCTCCCATACCACTCTCCCGATTCCTTGATGATCCGCCAAAACCGACAGCCGAACCCGGCAGCCCGTTCAATGCCACGGCCGCGATCATGCCGCCTAGGAATTCACGACGCGAGAGTGCGGGCGAAAAATGGGGAGCTATACCATCCCTCCTTAAACTGAAAAAGATCGTTATTTTAGTTGTGGAGCGACGTTCTGGTGCTTCCCGAATAGTACATCAATCACCAGCAGTATCGCTCCTATAGTTATCGCGGAGTCGGCCACATTGAAAGCCGGATAGCGGTACGTCCCTAGATAAAACTCCAGAAAATCAGTCACTCCGCCATGCACGATGCGGTCCACCACGTTCCCGGCAGCGCCTCCCAGCAACAGCGCCAGGCCCGCGGCATTCAGCGCGCTGACGTTGGCCCCCGCCACCAACAGCCACGCGATCAGCCCGATAATCACCAGAGCGCCCACAATCAGCAGAATGCGCACCACCGGGGAAGACGCGTCCGCAAACATGCTAAACGCAATTCCCGGATTTTTGGTGTTCACCAAATAAAAGAAATTGTGGATGACTTGGTGACGCCAACCTTCCGTCGTTTGCGTCTCAAACCACGCTTTCGTCGCGCGGTCCAGAAACACCACAGCCAGGGTCAGCCACAACCACCGCAGCCGACGCGGCACCATCATGAAACGGATGCGCCGTCGCGATTTGGGCGCTGCCTCACGATTTGGCTCCCTCGATTTCCGCAATTGCTTGGCTGCAGCGCTCGCAGATCGTGGGATACCGCGGATTCTCCCCCACGTGCGTCGAATAGTTCCAGCAGCGCTCGCACTTCTTGCCGTCCGCCCGTTGCACTGTCACTTCCAGGCTTGGCACAACGTCCGAGCGGTAGTCGCCCTTCTCCGCCGTCATCAGTTCCACTTGTGAAACGATGAATAGCCCCGGCAACACCGGCAGGTAGTGCTTCAACTTGGCCTTCAATTCCAGGTCCGCGCTCAACAGCACCTTCGCTTCCAGCCCCGAATTGATCAGTTTCTTTTCATTACGCGCCACTTCCAACGCCTTCAGCACTTCTCCGCGCACTTTGCTCAACAGTTCCCACGTGTTCGCCGCCGCCGCGGGAATCTCCGTGCGCAATTGCGCTTCTTCTGGGAACAGCGCCTTGTGCACACTGTCCGGCTCCCCCGCACTCTTCGGCAAATACCTCCAAAGCTCTTCCGAAGTGAACACCAAGATCGGCGTCAGCAGTTTTGCCAGAGCGGTGGTGATTCGCCACACCGCGGTTTGCCCGGAACGCCGCGATTTACTTTTCAGCGCCTTGGTATACAACCTGTCTTTCAGCACGTCATAGTAGAACGAACTCAAATCCACCACGCAGTAGTCGTGAATCGCGTGATAAATGCGGTGGAATTCGTATGTCCCATACCACTCACGGCATTTCTTCACCAACTCCGCCGTCCGCTCTACCATCCAGCGGTCCATCTCCTCCATCTGCTCGTAAGGCACCGCCTCTCGCACCGGATCAAAATCGTTCAAATTACCCAACGCGAACCGGAACGTATTGCGGATCTTGCGGTACGCTTCGCTGAGCTGCGTCATCACTCGCTCGCTCATCTTCACGTCCGCCTGGTATTCCTGCGATGCCACCCACAACCGCAGCAAGTCCGCGCCCCACTTCTCGCTCACTTCCGTCGGCAGCATTATATTGCCCAGCGACTTCGACATCGGCCGCCCTTGTTCGTCCAGCGTCCAGCCGTGTGTCACCACGCTGCGATATGGCGGCTTATTTTTGATTCCAATCGCGATCAGCAGCGAACTGTGGAACCATCCGCGATATTGGTCCGGCCCTTCCAGGTACACATCCGCCGGCCATTCCTTGCCGTGCAGCACCGCCAGGTGCGACGATCCCGCGTCGAACCACACGTCCAGAATGTCGTGTTCCTTGCGCCACTTCGTATGCCCGCAAGCGCACGTTGTCCCTGGCGGAAGCAATTCCTCCGCCGTGTGCGTGTACCACGCGTCTGCGCCTTCCTTCTCAAACCATTTCACGACGTTTCGCAGCGCCCCAAAGTCATCCAACTGCTTTCCGCAGTCCTCGCAGAAAAACACGATGATCGGCACGCCCCAGAATCGTTGCCGCGAAATGCACCAGTCCGGGCGATTCGCAATCATTTCCGAAATCCGGTCTTCGCCCCACCCCGGTATCCACTTCACGGTGGGAATTTCTTCCAGCGTTTTTTCGCGCAGCGTTTTGCTCGCCCCATGAGCCGCCTGGTCCATCTTGATGAACCACTGCTCCGTCGCTCGGAAGATCACCGGGTTGTGGCAGCGCCAGCAGTGCGGGTAGCTGTGCTTGTACGGATGATTGGCCAGCAGCGCTCCGCGATCGCCCAGCAACTTCACGATGATCGGGTTCGCTGAAAACACGTCCTTGCCCTTGTACTCCGGCAAGCCTTCTTGATACACACCGCGGTCATCCAGCGGCGCGTAAATCTCCAGGTTGTATTTCTGCCCAGTAATAAAATCGTCCGCGCCGTGCCCCGGCGCCGTATGCACGATCCCGCTGCCTTGATCCAGCGTCACGTAATTCGCCAGCACGCCCGGCACTTCGATCGGAAGGAAGGGGTGCTGAAACTTCATGCCCTCAAATTCCCGCCCCTTGTACGTCCCCAGCACCTCCGCTTGCTTGATGCCGCTCTCCGCTTGCAACGCGGCTACACGATCGGCCGCCAGCAGCAGCTTCCCTTTTTCCGTTTGCACCACCGCGTATGCAAAGTCCGGATGAAACGCCAACGCGCGGTTGTGCGGAATCGTCCACGGCGTGGTCGTCCAGATCACCCCCGAAACATCCGGCCCGATTTTCGCTGCCTCGCCGCTCCCACCTCCCACTACCTTGAACGTCACCCAGATCGACGGGCTGGTGTGGTCCTCGTACTCCACTTCCGCTTCCGCCAGCGCTGTGTTGTCGTAGATGCACCAGTACACCGGCTTGCGTCCCCGGTACACGTACCCATTCTCCATGAAGTCCAGCAGCGCTCCCGCAATCACCGCCTCGTACTCATGACTCATCGTCAAGTAGGGATGATTCCATCGCCCGAACACTCCTAGTCGCTTGAAGTCCTTCTTGTGCTGCTCCACATACCTCGTCGCGTATTCGCGACATTTCTTCCGGAACTCGGCCGGCGATACTTTGCCCTTCCCGCCCAGCTCCTTCTCCACCTGCGTCTCAATTGGCAATCCGTGGCAATCCCACCCAGGCACGTACGGGGCGTAATGGCCCGCCATGCTCTTCGACTTCACAATCAAGTCCTTCAATATCTTGTTCAATCCCGTCCCCAGGTGGATTGTCCCCGTGGGATACGGTGGCCCGTCGTGCAGCACAAACAGCGGCTTGCCTTCTCGGGCAGCCAGGATCCCCTCATACAAATTGGCAGCCTGCCAAGCCTCCAGTTGTTTCGGTTCGTTCTGCGGTAAGTTCGCCTTCATGGGGAAATCGGTCTTTGGCAGGTTTAGCGTCTTCTTCAATTCCAACGGTTCAGACATGGAGGTAGTTACGAATTGTCCCTTCTACGCCGCAGCTTCCTGAACGACCACTAACTATTGGTCAACAGCCTGGGTCTTACGGCGGGAAACTTAGGAAAGCAGTATGACCAAGTATGTTACAATACCTAGGTCGATGTGTCAGCCGCTTGGGAGGGCGCGCAACCTTTTTCGGGTTGCCCGAATCATACCCGAAGGCTGAGAGTTTTTGTGTGTGACTCGCGTCTATCCTAGTCGAGAGGAACAAGGTGCAGGAATTCATTAATCTTCTTCCTGATGAGGTTAGTCGGCCTAGGCGTTCGGGACCCGAGGAAATTGTTCCCGTCTCGAATGCTGCGTTACCAGACTTCGGCGTCCCGTCGCACTTGATGCCAGATAATTTCTGGTCCAACCTGAAACAGTTCCTCACCGAACGCCCGGTCAAAATCACCGAACGCAGCGACGTCCCTTTTACCAAGAATACTTTCGGTTCCGGCATGCGCGAGAATTTGCATTTCTTCTTCTCCGCCCCTGCCGTGTCCAAGACCATTGTCAACAAACGCCTGGAAGTCGACTGGGGCGGCAGCTTTGGCAGCTTCACCGAACGCCTAAAGGAATTCTTCCATCCGTCCAAACCTGCGCCTCTGCCGCCTGGCATCAAGCCGGTAAAAGTCAAAGACATTTGGTCCAAGGATGAGAATTGGGGTTGGACTCAGGCCATCGCTTTTGGTGTTCACGCTGGCGTGATCATTTTGCTGGTCGTGCCTCTCTTCACGAATCTGTTGCCGCAGAAGAGCGAAGCCAAGAACAAAACTCTCGATGTTACGCCCCTCGATATTTCTCCTTACGTCTCGAAGCTTCCTGCGGGCGCGAATAAAGCTGGTGGCGGTGGGGGCGGCGGCGATCGTTCTCCTTTGCCGGCCACCAAGGGCAAGGCTCCCAGGTTTGCCTGGACCCAATTCACTCCTCCATCTGCAACCATTAAGAATCCCGATCCCAAGCTCCCGGCGGAGCCCACTCTGCTTGGACCCCCGGATCTGAAAGTCGCCAATCCCGCGCTCTCCAATTTCGGTGATCCCCTCGCCGCTTCTGTCAACATGTCCAACGGTCCCGGCGGTGGTGGCGGCATTGGAACTGGTGAAGGCGGCGGTATCGGCAGCGGCTCCGGTGGCGGACTCGGCCCCGGCGAAGGCGGCGGTACGGGGGGCGGCGCATTCCGTGCTGGCGTCAACGGCGTTGGTTCACCCAGCTGCTTCTATATGCCCAATCCGCCGTACTCTGAAGAAGCTCGCAAAGCAAAATATTCTGGCGTAGTTCTCGTCGACGCCGTTGTCACTGTGGATGGCCGCGTTACCGAACCCCGCGTCATCAAGAGCCCCGGCCTGGGTCTTGACGACACCACCGTGCAGACCATGCGCACCTGGCGCTGCAAAGCCGCCCTCGGCCCCAACGGCCGTCCGGTTCCCACGCGCGTCCAGTTCGAAGTCAACTTCCGTCTCTACTAATAATCCCGGATTGCTTGTGTAGCGGCCGCCTTCGGAGGCGGGCGTTTTTGCTGTTCGCATTTTGCGATTGCCTCTTACCCCGAACCTCGGCCTTTTCGAGTGCCGCGTGAACCTTGACCTCAGGCAACCTTCTCTCCCCTCCTACGTTCTCACTGAATAGACACGCTCCTCAACGGAGGTTAGCCATGGCCCGGCTTCTGCCCCGTTTTTCCTCGAACGATTCTCCTGACTCCCACTGGATTCATCGCGTCACCGACAATCTCCGCGCCGCACTTTTGCTCCCCAAATATGTGCGCTCTTCTTCCAACGGCGCGCCTCTCCATTTCGCCGATATCGATCTCTCCGCTCGGCACGGCTCTGCCCAAGCCTATGCCGCTATCGTTCACGCCACCCTGTTTTGCGCGCTTCTTCTCCTTTTGAACTCGCCGCACACCCCCCTTCGCGGAGATCGTTTTAATTTTGCAGACACCTCCAAAATTCAGCTGCGAACACCTCACTTCCTTGCCACCACTGGATTCGGTAAGCCCTCTCTTGGCCCCGAAGGTGGCAGTGGCAATAACGATCTTCGTCCGCCCACGCGCGGCAACCTCGCCCCTCTCTCATCCATGCCACTCACTTCGCCTCGCATTCCGCAATCGCAAGATGCGCAGTTGCCCGTTCCTCCTGCCGTCTTCGATGCCAACGCCCCAGCCAGTGTTCCCGTCGTCACCAAACTCGGCCTCCCCTGGATGGAAGACGACTCTGATTCTTCCGGCTCCGGCAAAGGGCACGGCATCGGCAATGGCAAGGGCGACGGCATGGGTGATGGCAACGGAAGTGGTGAAGGTGAAGGCGGCACCGGCCCGTACGCCAACGTGCTCTCACCGGTCGCCTGCACTTATTGTCCTGAGCCTCCTTACACCGACGAAGCGCGCAAATTGAAACTCCAAGGCAACATCACCATCAGCGTCCTGGTCGGAGTCGACGGCCGCGCCCAGAAAATCCGCATCGTCAAAGGACTGGGCCAAGGCTTGGACGAGCAAGCCATCGCCTCCATCCGCGCCTGGCGTTTCACTCCCGCCCTCGACGCTCATCACAACCCCGTGCCCGTCTGGGTTACCATTGAGACCGCTTTCCGTCTGATCTGATTGGCTTCAACTACGGCCGCACTACCCAACGAGGTGTCTCCTCACCCATTGCCCGAATACGACACTCCCGGGGACACTTCCTCTACCACCCAATTTCAATCTGCTACGATATTTCCATGCGATTCAAGCTGCGTTTGCTGTCTCTTCCCACGGCCCTGTTCCTGCTTGCGCTCTCTGGCCACGCGCAAAACTCCACCGGCGCCCTCGACCTCACCGCGCGCATCACCCCTACCGGCGCTCGCCCGGAACCCGTCCGCCAATTCACCTTTTACGTCCTCTCCAAGAGTTATGCCGATATCACCGCCGAAGTCGACCAGCAGGACAAACTTCCCACTCGCGACGAATTCATCTCCGGCCTGAAGGTTTCCTCGCAACTGAAGAGCTGGCTCAAGAGTCACGATGTGATGGACCTCACCCAACTCGATGTCGACAAACTCGTCACCTCTGACGACATCATTTCCATTCCCGAATTCCTCGCTGCGTACCAGCGCTCCAACAGCGGCGGCGTTACTGTCGGCCTCCCATCTCCCAAATTCCATGAGTCCGACAAGGAAGCTAACCCCGAGAAGTACGAAAAACTCAAGCAGGATTACATGATCGCGATGAAGAAATTTATGGACGCTCACCCTGGGACTATCTCCGGCATGGAACTCGAACTCGGCGCCGTCAATCCCAAACTCGCGTGGGACAGACTCCAATACGATCACAAAAATCGTGTCGCCCAAATCTCTCCTGACATCGCTCAAACCAAGTACCTTGTTGGCAGAGCCGATACCGACTTGGACGGCCGCGCCCTCATTGTCGGTCTGGCTCCGGGCAGTTACTGGATCAGCAGTCTCGGCATGGATGCCGCCTCGGGAGACCGCCACTTGCGCTGGGACGTGCCCACCTCCATTCAGGCTTCTCAGACCACCCGCGTCAATCTGACCAACTTCAACGCCATCGACATCAACGCTGCTCCACGCTAACCACCCGCGTCCGACCGTCCGCGGGCCTCGACCTCGGCGCGAACTGCGTTATCCTGCTTCTATGGGTACCCCCCTGTTGTGGGTTGGCTTCATTTCCTTTGTCCTGCTTGCGCTCGCCCTCGACCTGGGTGTCTTTCATCGCAAGGCCCACAAGGTCGGCATCCGGGAAGCGGCATTCTTCAGCGCAGTCTGGGTCGCCCTTTCCATCGCCTTCGGCTGCGGCGTCTGGCATTGGGCTGGTGAACAAAAGGGCCTCGAATACTTCACTGGCTACGTCATCGAAAAAGCTCTCAGCGTTGATAATCTCTTCGTCTTCCTGGTTATTTTCCGCACCTTTCAAGTGGACGAACGTGTGCAGCACCGCGTGCTTGCTTGGGGCATCGTCGGCGCTCTCCTCATGCGCGGCGTGATGATCGCGGCTGGTGCTGTCCTCGTGGCCCGCTTCCATTGGATTCTTTCCGTTTTTGGCATTTTCCTCCTGTACACCGGCATTCACATGCTCTGGAAGCGCGACAAAACCGTTCACTATGAGCGCAATCCCATCATCCGCTTTGCCAACACCCACCTCCGTGTCACCAAGGAATATCACGGTGCAAAATTCTTTCTCCGGAACTCGGGGAAACTTCTTGCCACACCCCTATTTCTGGTTCTCCTGATTGTCGAAGTCACCGACGTCACCTTCGCCGTCGATTCCATCCCGGCCATCTTCGGCATCACGCACGATCCTTTCATCGTCTTCACGTCCAACGTTTTCGCCATTCTCGGCCTTCGCGCCCTCTACTTCCTGCTTGCTGAGCTCTTAGATTACTTCCGCTATCTAGGCATAGGCCTGGCTCTGGTGTTGATGTTCGTCGGCGCAAAGATGGTCGCTGAGCCCTGGCGGCACATCTCCGTGGAACTTTCGCTCGGCGTCGTCGCAGCAATCCTCTTCGCCACTATTCTCATTTCGCTTCTTGCCGGACCCAAGAAGATGGAAACCAACCCTTAGACTCTGAAGTGCTTTCCCATTTTTTCGGATACAATTTCGGTGAGACGATGACTGAAGCCAGCAAAGAATCCTTGACCCGCGCCATTCTCGGAATGACCTCTTCGGAATCTGAGGTCCGCATGGTCTCCGCCACGGAAATCCATCGTCAGGGCCGCGCTTTCGCCGATCACGCCGTTTTCCCGTGGTGGGTCGATCAGGAACTCGCCGAATTGCTCGACAGCCCCAATCCCCACGTTACCGTCGGTCTCGCCGTGACTCCTGAACGCTTCTCTGAGATTCGCGAAGCCTGCGGCTCTCCACGCCTCGCGGATGTCCCACCCGACCAGGACGCCCAGGAATTTGAACTCCATCTTCCTGGCGGCCTTTCGATGGATGTTCTCACCACCAAGGATCCCGCCGGCAATGGCGCCATCGCAAAATTCCTTCAGAAGTTTGGAGAAGGCATTCAACAGGTCGAATACCGCTGCAAAAATGTCGACCGCGCCACGGAGATTCTCCGCGATACCTTCGCACTGAAACCCGTCTATCCCGCCACACGCCCCGGTGCAGACGAAACGCGCGTCAACTTCTTCCTTCTCTCCGCCCCTGGCGCCAACAAAGTCCTAATCGAACTGTACGAACCCGCCCAGCGCCTCGAATAGTTTTGGAGCGCGACGCCTCGTTTACCCTGAGGAACGAGGGCCCGCGCTTCTGCGCGCAGAATGGCTGCCACGCTTCCTGATCTGTCGAGCACCTCGCCCCTATTTCTATTCTCCGCCACTCTACTCTCCTCGCGACTCCCTTTTACGCGCATTCAACAATTCCCACGCGCGAAACACCTCCGCTACACTCCACGCCTGCGCAATGCATCCGCCCAGCGGGAATGGCGCATCTCCTCCAAATACCTCCCCGATTGTTCCCAACCCTCCTGCATGTATGGTCATCCCCAATGGCGCGAGAAAACTCTGCGCCGCCTCTCGGTCTCCATACACTCGGAAATGCGCCAGCGCAAACGGGCCCAGCAGCCATCCCCACACCGTTCCCTGGTGATAGGCCGAATCTCGTTCCCTAGGTCCGCCGCCATATTTGCCTCTATATCCGGGCTCGCTCGCCGCCAGGCTTCGCAGCCCGTGTGACGTCAGCAAGTGCTGCGCTACGGCATCAACCACCGATCTCTGCTGTCTATCCCCCAGCGGGCTGAACGGCAGGGACACCGCAAAAATCTGGTTCGGCCGCAATGACGGATCATTCCCCACTCCCGGGACGTCAATCACGTCGTAACAACAATCCCGCTCCGGATTCCAGAACCTCAGGAAATTTCGCGACGCTTTTTCCGCCAATTTTGCATACCCTTCCCCCGGCTTCACCAGCGCGCGTGAAAATCCCATCATCGAGTGCAGCGCGTTAATCCACAACGCGTTGATCTCCACCGCCTTTCCGGTACGCG